>Ga0209987_10000632_pt1 | contig 18605 bp, 16 predicted proteins | sample N074metaG_FD_182134 | JGI IMG/M metagenome (GOLD analysis project Ga0209987, IMG submission 182134) | Deep subsurface microbial communities from Kermadec Trench to uncover new lineages of life (NeLLi) - N074 metaG (SPAdes) (version 2) | ecosystem: Environmental > Aquatic > Marine > Ocean trench... | reverse complement strand
GCCCGCCGGGCAGCACGCTCGCGACTTTGTAGGCTTTGCGCACCCACTCAGCAATGCGTTCAGGCTGACTAGCTGTCCAGCGCCATTTAGTATAGGGCTTCACCGCAGATATCCAGTCGTCTACATCTTCGTGACTGTCGGTGCCATCCCGATCCGTATCCGCATGATCACTGAACAGCACGATTGGGGTGCGATCTTTCATCGCGTTATACATGTTCGAGCTTGAATGTGGCAGCCCGACACGACTAAACATGCCAAATGCCGTCTTCCCGGATGCTTTTGCGTATCCGTCTGCGATCGACACGACTTGTCCTTCGTGCGTCGCCTGTATCAACTGCAGCTGCGGGTGATCCACCAGCGAATCACAAACAGGGCCGATACCGGACCCATTCGACACAAACAGGTATTTCGCGCCGGCTTCAAGCATTTGCTCGACCAGCAAGTCGGCTCCGGTCCCTGTTACGGAGCGGGTAAATCCGTCAGGAATCCTGAATCCCGGCGCCAGCGGTTCCACGGCGGCGAGCGCGGAGCTGGCCGCAGCGGGCGTAAAACTTGCCGCCGCCATTCCGGCGAGAAATCGCCTTCGTGAAATCCTGGCAGTAATGAAATCGCTGACTAGTTTTTGCATTTGCTGCTCCGTACTATTTTGCGTCGATGGCAAAATTGTCGATGAGGTACTTTTTGAGTGTGTCAATTTCCTCATCACGGACGGGTGCTCCGCGGGAAATCATGTCGTACAACGTGAACTCCCAGTCGGCAGCGGTCAGTTTCGCTGTCGTGACGCGGTCCAATGAGTGACACTGGACGCAAACCAGGAATAGCGTGTCCCTGCTCTGTCCCGCAGGGAATATATCCTGGCTGCGGGTCATGCTTGCGGAGAAAAACACCAGGCCGGATATCGCAACGCCTGAAGTTATCCACGTTGCAAATCTTTTCATTGTTCCCCCGGTGGCGAATCAAGGACACTTAGTTTATCCATCGGATGACAATAGACGGTCGCGAGAAACTTCAATTGCAACATAACCACCCGGATCCTGATCATATTCATGACGAGCACTTCGTCGGTCCTGGCTACGAAGGACCTATTGAAGAGCATCCACTATGGCAACGAGAAAATGTAACGCTGTATAGCGTCGGCATTGACATCGGCTCTGCCGGAACTCAGATACTCTTTTCGCGAATGCACTTGCAACGCCAGGCAGTCGACCTGTCAAGCCGCTATCAGGTGGTCGAACGGGAGACCCTGTACGAGTCTCCGGTGAGCCTGACTCCGTATGAAAGTGAGAGACTAATTGACGCCCGCGCACTCGGTGAGATTGTCGACGATGCATACGAGCAGGCGCAACTGTACCCCGATAAAATTGATACCGGAGTCGTGATTTTGACTGGCGAAGCGTTGCGACGCGAAAACGCAGAGCGTATTGCCAAGATACTGTCGGAGAAGTGTGGAGATCTGGTTTGTGCTACGGCCGGACACCATATGGAGGCGACACTGGCGGCGCATGGTTCCGGTGCATTGCAGCTGTCGTTCGATCGCAACGAGCGGGTGCTGAACATTGATATCGGCGGTGGTACAACAAAGCTGAGCGTCGTTGAGAAGGGCAGGATCCTGTCAACGGCCGCCTTGCACATTGGTAGTCGTCTCCTCGCCATCGACTCCGACGGACGCCTGGAGCGACTGGAGCCCGCGGGAGAGGCGCACGCGATTCGCGCCGGGTACTTGTGGAACATCGGGGATACCATCAGCGATGTTGACCTTGACGCCGTCGGCGAGTCGATGGCCAGCGATCTTGTCGCCGCACTGACGATGCTGACGCCTGCGCAGGAAATCCAGGATTTGTATCTGACAGATCCGATCTCGCACCTGGAGAATATAGACTCTGTCATTTTCTCCGGTGGCGTATCCGAGTTCGTTTATCGCCGGGAGCAGCGGGGATTCGGTGACCTGGGCAAGGAGCTCGGCGACGCGATTCGACGCAAAGTCGATGCGGGCGACCTGCCATGGACGCTGCTCTTTGATAGCAAGGGAATACGCTCTACTGTTCTCGGCTGCTCAGAGTTCACCGCACAGCTGAGCGGCAACACGGGCTACATCAGCAACAGTGACGCGTTACTGCCGCGTCGCAACCTAACAGTGATACGACCCAATTTCGAATTCGGAGACAATATCGATGCAGATGAACTTGCGAGTGCTATTCGTCGACAGATGCTTATGTTTGAGGCCAATTCGACAGACGCTGACATTGTCCTGGCATTCCATTGGCAGGGCGATCCCAGATTTCGCAGGATCAGGGTTCTTGCGGAGGGTATCCGGATTGCGCTGGTGGACAGAATTTCTCGCGGCCTGCCGATTTACATTATTCTCGATGCAGACATCGCATTGAATCTCGGTGCAATCCTGCATACGGAATTTGCCGTTGGCTGTGAAGTAATGGTAATTGATGGACTGGCCTTGTGGGATTTTGACTTCGTCGATCTAGGTAGACTTCGGATGCCGTCCCTGACGGTGCCTGTCACGATCAAGTCGCTGGTGTTCGGCAATGGTTCTCTGAAGGAGTAGTCGAATGACGGCTATAAAGATTGTCAGCAGAACACAAGGAAACAACGCAGCGCTGAAAAGTGGCTCAGTTACTGCTGATGGTTTCGAGCTACAGTTCGAGGAAGTGCCTGTGCTGGCGCAGGCGTTCCGACGAATGGTGCGAGAACTCGAGTTCGACGTGTGTGAAATGGCGCTGACCACCTATTTGTGCGCGCGCGAACACGGCGTGAAATTCACCGCATTGCCGATCTTCCTGGTGCGTGCCTTTCATCACGGTGCAATTCTTCACAACATTAAATCTGACATTCGCGATCCTGCGGATTTGCGGGGAAACCGAGTCGGCGTTAACCGGGGTTACACCGTAACAACCGGGGTCTGGGCGCGGTCCATTCTGCAGGATGAGTACGGCGTTGATCTGAGCAAGATCACTTGGGTGCTGTCTGGCGACGAGCATGTCGAGGCCTATGTGCCGCCGCCCAACGTTGAGTCCGTGCCTGCGGGTCAAACGATAGAAGAGCTGCTCTTGGAAGGAGATCTTGCTGCGGCGATTGGATTGAGTCCAGACAATTCCGATATTCGGCCGCTGATCGCCGAGCCGCTGGACGCAGGGTTCGCCGCATTCAAAAACCGCGGCCACTATCCGATTAATCACCTGATTGTTGTTCGCAATGAAGTGCTCGATGCACACCCCGGCATCGCGGTTGCGGTGTTCGATGCGTTTACCGAATCAAAAAATCGTTACCTGGAACAACTGCAGAATGGCGAGATCACGAATCCGGATTGCATGGACAATCTCCATTCACGAATGCTGGAATCAGACATTGATCCTCTGCCGTACGGAATCGCTCCGAATCGGGGCGTGCTCGAAGAATTGATCGCCCACGCGACGACGCAGAAAATTATTACTCAACCGATAGACGTGGAATCGGCTTTTGCGCCGGCAACCCGGCAGCTGACTGGCTGAACCGCGATCAGGTGTTGCGGTCGAGAAACTCGATCAAGCCGGCCGGCACATTGTCTTCCGTTTGCTCGTCTGGCAAAAGGTCCCAATACTCCGCGTTCGGCAAACACTCCTCCAGGTAACGAGCAGCCGACGTTGCGTGCACGGCATCTTTGCCAGGCACAATCAACACCGGTATGTCGAGACGCATAAGGTCCTCAGGCTCGGCGCCCGGCACCGTATCCCGGTCGATCAGGGTGCGTGACATGTCGACGATGATCCGTTGGTACTTCTCAGTATCCATAGTGGCAAAAGCACTTGCGAACTCCGGATCGCTGCGAATCACCGGAGCCCAAGGTCCGACACGAGGGTCTTTGCCGAAGCCGGCATCCGTGCTCAACGCCAGCTCGACCACGCCGCTTAGCCCTTCTTGTTGAACTAACTCGAGATGTGTTGCGAATCGGCCGTGTCCCTTTATGCGATACCCGGCGCCGCCAACAGGCCAGTAGAGAATCATGCTCATCACCGATTCTGGATATTTGACGCCAAAGGTCGTTACCGGGCAGCAACCCATGCAACCACCGATAAGATGCGCAGATTTTAAACCGAGGTGATCCAGAAGTCCTTTGCCTTGCGCAACATAGTCATCCCAAGCAATCTGCTCCACCCGACCGCCGGACTGCCCCGTCTCGCGACGATCAAATATGATGCAGCGATATTTCCTGGGCAGATGGTCCAGTAGTTTGATGCGAGCATAAACACCGAGAGTCGACCACTTGTCGAGTGTCGCGTCGAAACCGCCAGGAGAGTACATTAGTATCGGCGGTCCATCGCCGATAACCTCGTAGTTCGTTCTTATGCCATCAACTATCGCAGTGGGCATTGTTGCTGACTCTCACTTTCCTGATTTGGGGGCGCCTTTTATCTGGCGCGCAGCACGTACATCGTCGCGGAACGCGCTGATTGCAGCCAACGTTATTTTTGCGACGTTGGCGTAGGTTTCAATATTATCATCAAGATGCTTTGCGCTGTAGCCAATCGCTGCGTGCGCCATTCGCACACGACCATCCAGCCATGGCCCGCCACCAAATCCACCAATTACTGGTATCGTGACGGCGTCGACGACAGCCGGTCCGACTACCGGACCCGAATTCGTAAAGTCCAGCAGAACTGCGCCGGCTTTCTCCAGCATTTTGGCCTCCGATATAAGGCGATCGGTCATATCTGTTGTCACCTCGGCGCCCGTTTCGGACATCGCGGTATAGTCAATACCGTACTGCAGTGCGGTTTGCGGTGTGATACCAAATTGTGCCCAAATTGGAATACCTGCACTTGTCATCGCGGTCACCGTTTCCGGGTAGTCGGCGGCGCCGTCAAGCTTGATCATGTCGACGCCCGACTCCTTGACCAGGCGAATTCCGGCGCGCACGGCAGCATCGATACCTTCTTGTAACGGACCGTAAGGAAAATCGCAGCTCACCAAGGCGTGTCGTGTGCCACGGCGCACTGCCTGGGCTACGGTCACCATCTGGTCCATTGTTACTTCAAGCGGGTTCGGCTGTCCCCAAAGATTGATTCCTACGGTATCGCCTACCGACATTATCTCGATATTCGTTCGATCGACGATGCATGCTATCTGGTAATCCCAAACGACAACACCAACAATTTTCTTCCCGTCTCGTTTCATCCGCTGAAGTTCCGGGATCGTCACTTTGTCGACCATTCAATTCTCCGCGTTCGCGATTCCTAATGGAAAACACCTATTTATTCCGGCCGCAATAGCCGTTATAAATAAGCTAATCATACCACTTGATACTTGTGGCACATTGCTCGTAATCTATTGCGAGTCAGCGCTGCGACTGCCGTTTGTGAGGAGAGTGATCAATGCTCGTAAAGGCTAAAAATGACCTATTGACACAGACCGGACCAGGAACGCCGATGGGTGACATGTTTCGCTGTTACTGGGTACCGGCGTTGCTTGCCGAGGAACTGCCGGAACCGGATTGCGACCCGGTACGGGTAAAATTATTGTCCGAGAGGCTCATCGCATTCAGGGATAGCGATAACCGGCTCGGCCTGATGGAGGAGTTTTGTGCGCACCGTCGCGTGTCACTCTGGTTTGGGCGAAATGAAGAAGGCGGTCTGCGCTGCTCATACCACGGCTGGAAATACGATGTGACCGGTCAGTGCATTGAAGTGCCATCCGAGCCGGCAGACAGCAAGCTCTGCAGCAAAATTAAATTGACCGCCTATTCGCTAGAGGAAAAAGGCGGCATTCTTTGGGCGTACATGGGTGACCCTGCAAAAAAACCACCGCTTCCGGAATACGAAATCTGCACGGTAGCGCCCGGGCAACGCTTCATATCGAAACGATTCCAGCAATGTAACTGGCTGCAAGCATTGGAAGGCGGCATTGATTCAAGCCATGTGTCTTTTCTGCACAGCGGAAATCTCGACACCGATCCGCTATTCAAGGGATCGGCGGGCAATAAGTACAATATTTCGGACAAGAGACCGATCTTTGAGGTCGTCGATAACCCTGGTGGTCTGTTGATTGGTGCGCGGCGCAATGCCGAAGACGATCAGTATTATTGGCGAATAACGCCGTGGCTAATGCCGAGCTTTACAATGGTGCCACCGCGCGGCGACCATCCGGTGCATGGTCACTTCTGGATTCCCATTGACGATGAGAACTGTTGGGCGTGGAGCTTCGATTACGCTGGTGCACGCGAGCTGACGAAGAGCGAGCGCGCAGCGATGGAAGACGGGCAGGGCGTCCATTGCAAGTATGTCCCGGGTACATACATTCCAATGGCTAACAGCGACAATGACTACCTGATGGATCGCGAAGCACAGAGGTCTGGGCTGGCTTATAGTGGCATCCACGGCATCGCGATCCAGGATTCGTCGCTGCAGGAAAGTATGGGCTCGATTTGTGATCGCAGCATAGAAAAACTGGTCGCAACGGATAAGGGCATCATGATGGCGCGCCGAAAGTTGTTCAAAGCGATCAAGAATATGCAGGAAAAAGGCGAGCTACCGCCCGGAATCGAACCTGAAACGCACAAAGTACGATCAGCATCGGTATTGCTGCCTAGAGGCCAGCAATACATTGATGGAGCGAAAGACGCGCTACGAAGCCGGCCAAACGAACCGCACGCCTCTGTTTAGCTACTCTTCGTGTTGCTGGTTGTCGTGCCAGCAGGTCTGGCTCTGGAAACGCGGCCCCAGCCAATGATGACGGCCAGCAGTGCTGCGACGATAGCAAGGCTGACTGGAAGTGACAATTTCGGCGTCGCATCGAAAAGCGCTGCATCGGACGCGTCCCGTGCAGCGTGTTTCTGCAGCGTCCTGTCTGTATCGTTGACCTCTATGAATTCGCCCGTTTCTGCATCGAACACGAGGTAAACTGATGAGGTCAGATCCTCGTCTTCCGCCTGTGCAACGCCTTGGGTTACGATGACTGCAAGGCACAGTAACGTCAGGAAAACGAAGAAATGTACGGTCTTGATCATGAGACTAAAACAGCATACTTAGTTTCGAGTTCCCGCGGCACCGGTCAAAAACGGCGGTACGATGGGCGTTGCCTGCCATCGCCAGAGCGACGTTGGCGTGTTCTGCACGAACGTCCAACTGGCGTCACCTGTATTGAATCTGAACGTATTGCCGCGCAACTCGTCTGACTCGAATGCTATTTTGCCGCCGATGAACGTCATGACCGACGTCAATTTGTCGAGATCCTCGTCGGGCCCAGCCATATAGTCGCCATTGAGAATGACGATATCTGCAATCTTGCCGGGCTCTATTGAGCCCAGATCATTCTCTTTCCATAAGGGCCGTGCGCCCCATCTCGTCATCATCAACAGCAACGTCATCCTGTCAGGCACTGCTTCCTCGGGAACGCCCCAGGTCTCCCCATCGATTTTCCGGGTCAGCCACATGACGCCGTCCTCGAAAGGCGAGGATCGAAGTTCACCCTGAATGCCGTATTCGCTGATCACTACATGGGCGCCTGCTTTCAGCATGCTTGCCACCGGAGCGTTCATCGTAAGGTACTCTTCTCCGTAACCCTCTTTCAGCACCTTTGTTGGCGTATCGGCCGCATCACAGGAGAATGTGTGGCCAAGACGAACGGCCATCTTGATCTGGTCCTGCGTAACCAAGTGGCAATGGTCGCTTTCTATGCGCAAGGTCCTGATTTTTTCATCCGACATGCCCGTTGCGCGATAGGTCTGGAACAACAATTCAAGTGCGCCATCGCCCGAAATGTGCCAGCCAGGGATACCGGTTATTCGGCCGTCCGCCGCCAGCTGCGCCAGCGTCGTCAGGTGTTCAGTTCTTCTGGCCCTGTTGCTGACGGTATTAATCGCTGTGATCGCCTTGACTTCAACACCGGGAGGCGCTGGCGGACACTGCTCACGGCTCTTAATGCTGTCGTCGGCAGGAATCGACGTACACCATCCCACACCACCGGCATCGATGCCGCCTACGCTGCTGCCGATGCTCCACATGAAATCCGAGCCGTATCCGGTCCAGTCACCAATGCGGCGGTAGGTCTCCTTGATCCGTGGGTTAAATGGCTGCATCCAACGGTGCCCCCAGGCAAGCCTGATCGGCAACATGTCAGTGCGGTCAAGATGCACTGAGGCGCTGAAGCCGCCTTCGCACTGCAAATGAGTTTTATGTGTTGTGACGCCGATCTGAGCATTGGCCTGCATCACCTCGAAATAGCCTCTTATATACTTGTCGTAGTTGCCCGGAGCGTTTGCGATGAGATCAACACCAATGCATCGCGAGAAGTCGGTGTACTCTCCAGACCAACCTAGCTCACGATCTTCCATCCAGTATTCGCCGGGTAGCTCGTTGCCGTAATAATCTTCAATGGCCTGAATCGCCTTGCTGTTCAATACCGATCCGCCACGAGTACTGACAAACACAGGATGATCCGGGCCTACTATATCCAGGCTGTCGCGGGTTATCGTCTTACCAAACGTTGTTACGGCAACTCCGGCGGGGTTAAGTCTTACCCTGATCCACTGGCCGGCTGGTACCTGCCTGACACGAGCCGCCACCGCTTTTTCGAGGTTTGCTACAAGCTGCTCCCCGGATTCGGAGCGCATGTTGATTTCCATCATATCCGGCATTGAGCGAATGACCCATGGAAAACCGGTGGATGTTTCGTAAATATGGTTATGTGTGTCGATAAGCCCCGGAATGACGGAATTACCCTTCGCATCGATAACCTCTGTCCAGTCGGCGATGAGCTGCTTGATTTCCTCGTCGCTGCCGACAGCCATAATCCTGTCGCCGGAGATGGCTATCGCCTGTTCGATACTGATGTCTTCAGGGTCATCGGAATCCGCGGTAATGACTTTGCCGTTCAAAATCACCGTTTCTGCAAACGGTGACTTTCCGGCATGAGCGACACTGATCAGCACGCAGGCGGTCGCCACAACAGTGGCCGTGTTCTTTAGGGTTGAAAAAAAATTGCTGAGATTGATCGTCATCTTGATACTCCGGATAATGCGTGTCTGATTTTGGCTGAGATCGTCAATTTCGTTGGATGGTCGTATTGTGTTCGGTCAGGAATGAGTACGGCAACTGAATTTATGGGTCTTCAGTATGCAATCTTGAGCGAACTCCGCTTGCCGGGGAGCTGGGGCGATATACGGTTTTTGCTTTGATGTTGTTACACTTTGATGCTTTGCATTTCACCGTATTGCCCAACAAGAGGTTAATCGAATGACAGACTCGTTGACACGTCCGGCTGTCCGTACGTGGATGACCTGAAGTGGATTTTGGCCGCGCGAAGCAGCTGATCGAAGCCCTTCGCACCAACCTGGGCATCGTAGTAAAAGGCCACGAGTCCAGTATTGATTTGCTGGTTGTTGCCATCATCGCCAAAGGGCACGTGTTGCTCGAAGCCGTGCCGGGCGAAGGTAAGACCTTGCTTGCTACGGCGCTCGCCGCTTCCATCGACGGCATAACTGCAGGTCGTATCTCCGGTCAGCCCACACTCAAACCGTCTGATCTGCTGGGGGCGGAAATCGCCGGCCAGTCCGGCACGGGTTTTGAGTTGCTCAAAGGCCCGATTTTCAACAACGTCGTACTCTTTGATGAGTTGAACAGAACTGACCCGCGAACACAGTCCGCGTTACTTGAAGCGATGCAGGAATATCAAGTCACAATCGGTGATACCTCATACGCATTACCGCAGCCTTTCCATGTCATAGCCACGCAGAATCCGTTGTCGCATGAAGGCACGTGGGAGCTCGATGCCGCTGCCAAACAGCGCTTCCTGGTAAGGATTGAGTGGTCATTTTCTCCGCGCGAGGTGGAATTCAAGATAGCCAGGGAGGCCAGTAGCTTTCTAAAAGAAAATCTTGAGCGCATCGTGCCGGTTACAACTCGTGACGAACTGGTTGCCATTCAGAATCTCGTCCAAGAGGAAATTGAATTATCGGATGCGATTATTCACCTGATGAATGCAATTACCGTTGCAACGCGTCGGACAAATCCGTCATATCCTGCGGACGCTCTGGAGGCGGCAGGCATCGGGCGGGATGTAATCAGCGAAGTCGGCGGTGCCAGCTCCCGTGCCACCAGTTTCTGGCCGCCGTTGCTGCGCGCGCATGCATTCTTTAACGGGCGCACCAAAGTCGTTCCGTACGACGTGTTTGCTACAGCCGTGCCTCTTTTGAATCATCGATTGGAAACTAATTATCCCACCGATACCCGGCAGCTGATCAACGTCATATTGGCTGAGCGAGGCTATGCTTACGCATCCCCGGCATAAGAGCACACCGGCGATCATCGACCGGCAGGCTCTGCACGCTCTTGGCGTCCTGGTGCCAGTGCGATTCAATCCCGTCAAGGTTATGCCGGGCCGGCATCCGCTTGGGCGCGCCGGAGATGGCATGCGGCTACTGCGCACACGTCCTTACATTGCCGGAGAAGACAACCCGCGCGACATTGACAAATACAGTCCGCGGGACGAGCCGATGGTTGTAGAGTGGGAAGAGGAGGCGCAGGCATCGATTATGCTGCTCGCAGACGTCTCCGCATCCATGGCGCTACCGCAGAAAGCTGCCTTGCGGAACGCCTGCCTGCTGCAACTGACCTATTCGATGTGGAGAGCCGGGGACCGCGTCGCCACCACGCTGTTTGACAACGCACTTCTTGAGCAAATTCGGGCGGCGAACCTCAAGAAACAAATGGAACAGCTCGCTGCCACTCTATCCGGGTCGCGCGCTGCAGGAACAACAGATGTTGCGTCCGTATTGCGACAATACTTGGATCAGGCCCGGTGTCGGTACTCTGATCTGCTTTTCGTTGTTTCCGATTTTGTTAGCACTGACGAGAACGACATTGCTCCCACAACGGATTGGCGTCCGATACTTAATCGGTTACAGCGAAATGTCGTGCCAGTGATTATCTCATTCCAAGTGCCAGAGGAAATGCAGGGGCTGGTGAAATTGTGTGATACGGAACGCAATAGTAGGCGACTAACCTGGTTATCGCGTCGCCGGATTTGCTGCGTCAACCTGGCGGAAAGAGAGCGTGTCGCAAATCTGATCAAAAGCTTCAGGGCAGCGGGGCTTGATCACATGCTCGTGTCGAGTCAAATCGAGGTTTACCCGCAACTGGCTCGGTTGGCACGAGTGCGTCGACAACGGAAATACTAGGATGTTGAATTATTTATGGCTGCGCAGAACGCTTCTGCTATTACCCGTAATTGCAGCGGGCGCTAATGCTGCACCAGTCATTCCAACCGTGTATCAGGATCAGTATGTCCTGGTCCGTGCGGGCGTCAATGAAGTAGGACGGCAGCCCATCCATGTTGGCGATTTGCTTTCACTTGAGCTTCGCATTCGATTCGATAGCCGCAATGTTCGCGTGCAACGATTTGATAGCGAATATTTTCAACGCGGTTTTTCCGGCCAAACTGGAATCAGATTGTTCGCCCCGCCGGTCGTTACTCATGAGGTCCTTGAAGGAAGCCTGATGGAGACCCGAGCCAAATGGTCATTCCAGATCCTGGACTGTCCTGCGGAACAGGAAATCTGTGCCGGCGACAAGAACTATGACTTGCCCGTTATCTCAACGTCATATCAGCTTATTGATCAGTTCGGGCAAACGCTTAACGACAAATCGTTTCGATTCCGACCCTGGCCAGACCGGATTGTTGTCTCGCCGGCACTGCCGTCTTCAGCAAAATCGGAACGTGGCTTCGCAGACTACTTTCCGGCGGGTGCATATCCGGACCTGCTGCCTGTCGAGAAACAGTCTTTTACTGGCTTGCTGACCGTAGTCACCGGGAGCCTGTTACTTGCATTGGGTCTTGGCATCAGGCTTGCCGGTTCGGGATCACTACGCGGCCTGCATAAAACGAGATCGGCCGACAGTCGTTGGGAGCGCTTGCTGTTACATCTTCGAGAAAGCTCGCTGCAAGACGAAGAGTGGACAGATGCGCTGCGCCGCTGCGCATCCTGGTTCTGTCTCGACGAACTCGATACCAATCCGTATGCGTGGCTGACAGACGATTCGGCGACAGCGGCAGAACACCCAAAGTCGGTCGCTTCCGCGCATGCCCTGTTTACTGACATAGCAGGCCAGAACATTATCGAGCCGGCCAAGCGAGCAAAATACCTGGCCAAGTTCGCTCAGATGGTCAATGAACACTTGGCACGCAGCGCAGGGGAGACGAATCTTGATTGACTGGAGCACGCTGCAATTTGCACGGGTGTGGCCATTCTGGCTGACTCTTGTCATCGTAACGTTCCTCCTCCTGTTGTGGTTTCTTCACCGCAATACTGAGTTCCCCGACATGCGCCTGATCACGGCCGCGCTCCCGGCGCATCGATTGTTCGAGTGCGCGCCTATTGGTCTGGGCTTGGTCCTGCTGGTCTCGTTGACGTTAGTACTTGCCGAGCCCTCGGTGGTGCGCATTGATTCCATCGATCAGCGCGCCCGCGACTTTCTGATCATCGTGGATACATCGCGTTCCATGCGCCACGATACGAGCGTACGGCGAGACGAATTCAACGTTCACTTCGAACGCCTTGTCGGTGCGTTTGCCGAGAGGGTGGATGACCCCCGGACAATCCCGTATATCGCAAGATACGAGCTGGCACGCGAGAGCCTGCTCGGTTTTCTCGAAGCTCGGCGTGCCGAAGATCGCGTCGGTTTGATTTACTTCAACGATGACGCGCACTCTGTTGCGGCCCTGACCCCCAACATTTCATTTGTCGTACAACAGCTCGGTACGATGGACGACTACGTGAACTGGGGCACCAACATTGCTGTCGCTATGGATACGGGCCTCAATCTTCTGGACCGTTACCCGGATCAAAACAAGCGCACGGTAATTCTGTTGACGGACGCAGAAACGCGTTTTACCGAGGAACTGGAGCATCAACTGGCGCGGCTTGCGAATGACAGACTTTCATTTTACTTGCTGTGGATAACAACCGACGAAAACGAAAACTCAGACGATGCAGTCTCATCTTTTCTGAATCTCGCGCGCTCGGTCGGTACGGTTTTCACAATCAAGAGCCTCGACTCCGACAACTTGCAGCGCGCATTCTTAGAAATTGGGCGGATGGAGGGTTACAACTACCAAGAAATCCGGCGCCAGACCCATGAATTATCAGCACCGATCTGGAGGGCCGTTCGAATACTTTTCTTGTTGTGGCTAACACTGATGGCAACCTTGTTTCATCCGGCTATTCATAAAGGGAAATTTGAGGCGTCGATGTCATGAACAAGGTCTTGTCGTGGGCACTTAGGCTAACGGGAGCAGCGTTGATCGTCTTCGGTTTGCAGGCGTGGGGGTTCCACAATTTTATAGCGGCCCGAAGTGAAATTGCAGATGAAAATCTCAGTGCGCTGCTGGAAGAAGCGCCATCGAATTCGCTAATTGATGCGACGTTAACGACGCTGCGCGACTACTGGCGCTCGACTGCCGATGAGATGCGGCGCAGGCAGATTCTGCAATTGCGTGAAACGATTGTACGAGATTATCGCGACAATCCGCGTGCGGTAATCGATGAGGCCCTGCGAATCTTGGGTGGTTTCAGCGAAGACTCGGATATCGCGCAGGAATTGCTTGGGACACTGCGTCGAAATTTATTGCGTCTGCAGGCAATGTATGCCGATCACTATGGGGAGGTTATTTCCAGGTATTACCGCGCCCCGTTCTATCTGCAACCGACCGCAGCATTGCTGGCGCTGAATCAGTCCAGCAGAGAGCGTCTGAAATTTAATCATGCGCTTTATCTCATGCTATCCGGTGATCGTAGTGCGGCGAACTCGATGTACAACGAGCTTCGCCGCACTACTCGAAGTGACCTGATCAACTCCAGGACCCTGTATGCGCAGGCAAGGCTGCAATTCGAGGCATTCCGCATCGATGGAGATCCGGAGTACTTTCGACAAGCCCGACAGTACACGCAGGAGAGCTTGAGCAGCGATCCAACTCAGGGCGTGCCGAAGTTGTTGCTTGAGTACCTGCTATCAATTGGACAGCGAGCCGTGGATGTCGAGAGTACGCCTGAGGAAGGACAGGGTTCGGGCGAGTCCGAGGGACAGCGAGGGTCACTATCGAGCGGCGCAGAGGAGCATTAGGTGGGTAAATTCACCCTATTTCTGCTCGCGGCTACCGCGCTTGCAGGCATCGCGACAATTCTGTATTGGGTCGGGCAACAGCGCCGGCCGCCCCTGTATACCGTGATACTGGTGGTGTGTGGCCTGGCACTGACTGGGGGGTCGGTATTACTGGACCGTCCTGCCTACAGCTACGCGCCCAAAACGACGCAGGTCGCTATCGCAATCGCGTTTGATCTTTCGCCAAGCATGTTGGCGATTCCCGACCCATCGACCCACCCCGATACCGCACCCCGCTATGCGAGAGCGCGACAAACGCTGCTGGAAGTCTTCAGGGCTCTGGAAGAACGCCAGCAAAACATCGTTGTGTCACTGATCGGTTTCACCAAAGACGCACAGATTCTTATGGGCTGGGACTACAGTGCGGCGCAGCTGCGAGAGATTTTGCAATACGGCCTGTCGCCCAATTTGTTGACCAGCTCTGGTACGAGTATTGAGGCCGCAGTAGAGGCCCTTGTCGACGTTTTCGGGATGTTACCGCAGGACCTGAGGGAGACGAGCCGCAAGATCGCGATTGTCGTTTCCGATGGCGAAGACACGGCGCCAGTTGAGTATCTTGGTTACGCGTTGGAAGAGCTGTCATCAAACCCATTCGATGTAATTGCGCTGCAGGCAGGCTTAATTGGCACCAGCGAAGGGGTGCCGCGCTACGGCGAGGTCGGCGAATTTCTAGGATATGAAATTATGTCTGGCAAACTTTACTCGACACCGAATATTCAGACGATGCATGCGATAGCAGAAGCATCACCGCAACGTGGTTTGTATGTGCGTGCGGAGGTACCCGGTGCGGTGGAACAGATACTGCAGTTCACAGTCGGCGGGCGGCTGCTGAAATCCAAGTTTCCAGGGACCTTGTTTGCGTCCTTGGGCCTACTTGGCATTGTTGCGTTGGTTGGTGCGCGCGTTCTGCATTAGTCATGGGTTCAAGACACTTTCGTCCCTTACAATGCATCTTGCTCGCTCTGACCTTGTGCTCGCCCGTGCATTCGGACGTTATTCTGAGTGCGGATACTGCTGACGCCGTCCTGAAAGAACTTCATCTTCTTGCTGCCCAAATTCATGACTCTAACAATCTCCCGGCGCGAATTTCGGCCATTTTTGCGCGTGGTATCGAGGCGACAGCGCTGGCCGGTCTGCTGAGCAGGGAAGTTGCAGCACACGGCGAGCAGGACATTTTGTTGGTCGACACGACCGTTCGGAGAGCTGCTGAACTTGGTGTTGTAATTCATTGGTCAGGCGAGCATCGGCGTTATTACTATGACGGGCCTGCATTTCAGCGATATCTTGAATTGGCGCCGAGAGGCTCAAGAGCAGGATTTTTTAAGCAACTATCCGTCATATGAGAAAGCGGACATGATCGGTATCTACCTGAGTATTGACTATCGTGATTTATGGCGCGGCTGCAGGGAGACAGGTGATCGCGAATGTGCTGCCCGCTACCTCGACCTGGCGCAGGAAACTTTGCAGGGGATTGCTGCGTACTACCACGATACTAATTCCGGCGATATTGCTGCGCGTTGAAAAGGAAATGGGAGAACAAAAATGACATTCAGATGCACGATAACCGCGCTCTTTCTGGCCGTGCTGTGGTTCCCAGGTGTTGCCGCGGCACAGGAAATTGCGGACGAATTTCCTGCGGAAAGCACGCGCTACGCAGCCGGCACTGAACAGGTCGGTGAGACAATGTGGCGGGTCTTGCCACGAAATACGCCGTACGATCAGTGGTTTGAGAAGAACAAGGAGCGAATACCCACCTTTCAGGGATTGGTGATTCAAGATGCGCGTACCGAGCCGTTACAACCTTGGGAGGACATGGGCGTCGACGGCCTGTACCTCAAGATGGCGGATTACCAGATTACCGATGGCTGGATTCTCGAGCTACCTCCGCACGGCAAGACCAAGAAACAGCGCCACCTGTTTGAAGCCGGAGTGTATTTTTTTGGTGGGCCCGGCTACATTGAATTACAGCAAGAGGGGAGACGTGCGCAGCGAATAAAATTCGACTACCGCACTCTGTTCTCGATCCCGCTGAACGTTCAATACCAGATATTCAATGAGAGCGACGACGCGGTGCGTATCGTGGCAGTCACCAGCTTTCCTTTCGTATTGAACTCGATGAACAGCGAAGAATTTGTCTTCAACAATCCATTCGCCTTTCATGACCGCTATGACGCCCATGAAAACTACGACAGTTTTCGTGAGCATCCCGAGGAAAACCAGACGATTACGAATGTCGTTCCGGACGCCGTGGAGTTTGAACTCGACGAATACGATCATCGAGGCAAAGGAACGTCCAACATGCACTGGAGTATGTCCGGCAATAGCATGATCGACATGCATGTTTCGGAGATGCCGGGTGGCCTGTACAAGAAGGCGCATCGGCACAGCAGTGATGCGTATATTCTGCTGGTCGCCGGTGAAGGCTATTCGATAACCTGGCCTGGGGGCCGCTACGAGGATCGCGTTCGTGTGGATTGGCAGGAAGGAACGATTTTCGTGCCGCCGATTTACTGGTATCACCAGCACCTGAACCCGGGCAGCGAGCCTGCTCGCTACATGGCTATCAATGCGCCGCTCCTGGTGACTAACCTCGGCCTTCGCTTCTCAGACCAAATGGACGTTGACCTGCCTCAGATTGAGGAGGAATTCAACGCTGAAGTAGCGAAGCGAGCGAATGACTAAACAATCGTGATTTAGACGCGTCAGGAGCCATGCCAGCGAGATACGATTCGTACCCCGCTGACCGCTCCATAACTTAGCGCAGGCTGTATTCGAATTTCACGCCATAGGTTGTGAAATTGGACGGGCCAAGAGAGGTTGATGCCACTCCGTTGGGAAAACGGTCGAACTGGGCATTGTAGCTCGGTCGTGCCTCGAGCAGGTTGCGTGCGAATACAGACACCATCCACTTGCCATCGATATCGCCCAGGCCCACCGTAATGTTCAAGTCCTCGTGCTGGTTGTATTTGACGACCTTGCTGAAGCTTTCGACGTCGAGGATGTAGCCGTCCGACGCATAAGCCTTGGCATTGATGGCCAGCTCGTACTTGCTACCAATTGGCGCACGGTAATCCGCTGTCAGGATAAACTTCCAGTCCGGTGTGCGTGGTGCATCGGAGCCCGAGCGATCGATGAACGAATCATAGTCATCGAAGGCTGTCGCTGCGTCGAGGTCCGGTGGTGGCAGTTGTCGTATGTCACCGTCGAATAGTTTGCACGGAGCATCCGGGTCCGTGAGCGCCACCGCAATCTCTCCATCCGTGCAGCCCGCGCCAGGGAACTCCGTCATTATGCCGTCCATGAAGGCGCCGGCCAGCGACAACAGCAGGTTCTCACTGGCGGCCAATCGAAAGTTGAACTCCAGCCCACGGACACGTTGGCCGGCGTTTATGGTCTCCGAAGTCTGTTCCGGATCCGACGATATCGTTGTCGTCTGCAGGTTCGGGAATTCAAGCTCGAACAGGGTTGCGTCATAACCAAAGCGACCATCCCAGGCGGTGCCTTTGATACCGAGCTCGATGGTCTCCGCATCCTCCGAATCGAAGACCAGCGAATCAAGGCTTCTCGGCACTGAGGTCTGACCGGTATCGAAGCCGCCGATCTTGAAGGACTCTGCGTATCTCGCATAAAACGACATATTGTCGTTGGGGCGATAGCGCCACGTAATTTGCGGGCTTGTTTCCTGGGCCGTGAAGGGCGTGTCGATATAAGGTCCTCCGAGTCCTTCCGCATTAAAGTCCGGCGCAGTCAGGCCGACAGGCTGGGCCATCGAGGGCAGCCATTCGTCCGGCGTGTTGCGCGAATCTCGAAAGTGGATGGTCCAGAGGGATGCCCCCGGTGCGACGTCACCAGTAATTCTCGCGGTCGCCGGGTCTACCAGAGCGTAGTCGCATGGGACGGCATCGTCCTCGGTACAGCCAAACCCGCCACCGGTGCCGGCGCTGACAGGTTCAACATCGAAGACCCAGGTTGCACCATAGCTAATGACGGACATCACCTTGTCGATATCCTGATAGCGTGCGCCAACATCGAGCGACATTTTGTCGTCCATGAAGTTGAACGTTATGGTACCGAACAATGATTTCCACTCTACGTCTTCCGTGATGTCGTTATAGCGTTGTCCCCGCCGCACATTGCCCCGCAGGCTCGATGACCATGCTTGCAGATCTGTCTCTTGCCAATAGGCACCGACCATCCACTCAATGGGGCCGTCACCGCTTGATGTGAAGCGTAGTTCTGAACTGAGCTGCGAGAAGATCTCGCCCCTGGCCTGCATGTTAAGCAGAAACTCCGAATTGGTATTGTCCAGCGCATAGTCGCGATCGAAATTACTCCAGCCGGACAGCCATTCCGCGGAAACGCCGTTATCGAATTCGTAAACGAACTCGAGGTAGCCGTTGTCCGCATCGATGTCTTCATAACCCTCCGTGGTCTTGTTCTTGTCACCGCGGGTAAACGCCT
>Ga0209987_10000629_pt1 | contig 18617 bp, 15 predicted proteins | sample N074metaG_FD_182134 | JGI IMG/M metagenome (GOLD analysis project Ga0209987, IMG submission 182134) | Deep subsurface microbial communities from Kermadec Trench to uncover new lineages of life (NeLLi) - N074 metaG (SPAdes) (version 2) | ecosystem: Environmental > Aquatic > Marine > Ocean trench... | reverse complement strand
CAATTTTCGGGAAGTAGCGAACCTGTGGCTGCCGCACGTTCACGGCGCCGTTAATGCCCTCAAAGTCGATTTCCTCCGGCGCGGCATCTGTATCCTGAAACACACTCCAGGTTTTGCCCGCCAGGATGTCCTTGAACTGTCCAAACGCATGGCGCAGGCGAAAGGTATCGCCGGCACCGGCGAAGTCGCCTTCAACGTAGGCACGCAAGGTGCCAAATTCTGTCTTCTCTCTCAGGTCCCAGTTCAGGCGTGACTGGCTCACGGTCATTGTTGTGCGCGCCGCTGAAGATTGCTGCGGGACCGGTATCGATCCTGCGATGAACCGGTCCAGACTGCCGAGGGCATCGAAGGTTTCGACGATGTTCAACTTGACGAACCCGCCCATTCTCATCGCTGCATTGGTACCGGGGATCATCGTCGAATTCAGGAAGGAATCCTCATCGAACGCAGTGCTGGCTGCATCCTGGCTGGCCTGGATTGATGACTCAAGTGTCTCCAGTCGGGACCGCAATGCTACGTCTTCCTCCGATAACTCCTCTGCTGTCTTCTGATTGATCTGATCGATCTGCGTCTGCATTGACGCCATGGCCTGACGCTGTTCCTCGATCTGCTGCGCTTGCTTCGCGATCGTCTCCTTGCCGGCCGTCAGCTCGGTCGTCGCCCGGCCTTGCAGTGTCGCGATGAGCTGCTGTTGCTCGCCCAGCTGTCGCTTCTGGTCATCAAGCTGTGACTGCTGATCTTTCAGCATGCCGAGCAAATCCGCCATGCTAACGGCAGATGCCGCGGCAGCCGCCGGCGCTGGGTCGGCGTCGGCGGAATCACTCGAATCAACTTCCTGGGCCAGCAACGGAGTCTGGCAGAGCAGTAGCAATGCGACTGTCAGTAAGGGCTTATTGACGAGGAGTCTTGAACGTTTCATATGGGCGATTCCATGAATATCCAACAATCAGATGTAAGAGCATTGGATGGACATTGCCCGGTCGAATTGCCGCGGAGGGTCAGAATTTCCAGACTACACTGGCGCCAAAAACCAGTACGGTGCCGTGGTCCACGAAATCGACATTGACTTCAGGTGACAGCGACCATCCTGAGAACTCGAACTCATACGACCCGCCGACACGCGTCAGGAGCGAGTGATCACCATCGCTTATTTCAGTGCCAATCGCGACCACTGTGCGCCACGGCTCGGCGGGGTGCCAGAAAAACGGCAGGGCCAGCACGGTCTCGCGCTTCTCGGCTTTGGTGAACTCTGTGATAAACCCGGTGCCGAACCGGCCAAATTTGCGTTCATAGGTCAGGCCGAGAGACGCTTCGTTCTCGCCGTCATCGTGGGTAATTCCCACGAAGACCTCAACAAAGTTCCTGTCTTCAACGTCTGTACCGGATTCCTGAGCCTGTGCCGCCATGGTGGCGGTGCAGGTCAGAAATGCCAGTGTACTTGCTTTTCGCATTTTCGAATTCTGATTTCGGATTATGGCGATACAGACTTACTTTTTCATCACCGCATCCATCTTCACGATCAGCAGGTCGGCCCATTTCTTGAACAGCCGGTCGGCTGCAACTTTGTTGGTGACCCGGTTCGATATCATTATCACGCCGTTATCGCGTGCGTTTTGTCGATCAACAACGCGCCCGAGTATTGAACTGGTTACCGAGTCTAAGAACTCCATGTACAGCGTCATGGCTCCGGCACTCGCCGTGAATGTGCGACCCCTGCTGGCCGATTGGACATCCGGTGCCGTCACGTCCAAGTTCATGATGGCCGGCCGCAGCACCAGAATGTCATCGTCGGCAAGTTTGAAGTCGTAATCGAACACTATGTACCCGGCTAAATTGAGTTGCTGCTTGAATATAGCCTTGAATTCGTCAGCGACGCGGTGCTTGATTTTCTCGGCGTCCGACTTTGATACCCTGCGGCTCAGTGCGATTTCGTCCCGGTTGTAGTCCCTGCGCCAGTTTTTCACAAAGCCCACGCCTACATCGACAATCATGACGCTATGGTATTCGCTGAAATCAGCACCATCCTTGATCCAGACCGCAGCCGCTTTGGTGCCTTCAACGAGGTTCAGCCCGTCACTCGTCACCTTCGGTGGCCAGTCATCGTCTGCTGCCTGTACGGTCGCAAAACTTCCGACCAACACGGTCAGCGCTGTGATCAGTGCAATCTTTGTTTTAATTAATTTTTTATCAGACATATTGTACTCCAGCTATTGTTTTATCAGTCCGCGGAATAGCTTGCCTTTATCACAGGTCGATACCGCGAAACACACTACCTCGATGTTGATTAAGAAATGACGCGGACCAAAAATATTGGTCATTGAACCGGTCCTCTGGATTCTGGATTTGCCAATTCGGAGCGTACTGTGATAACCGAATAGAACCTATCATCGCCGCAGGTATGGCGATATAGGACTTTAGTCCAATACCGATCGGCAGGGTAAAAATCAAATCAAGTAGACTTACTAGAAATCAATGGCATGTCGAGGCTCTTGAAATTCTCGCGTGGGAAGGCTCAGCGGGCTTAAGACTGAACAAAATGATCCGGGAGTTCCACCTTTCGGATAACCGACACGCCTCGCTGGTTCCGGTTGATTGGACGTCTTCGCTCGCGATAACTTCGCGCACAACCACCTGCTCGTCGGTGACATTCCAGACCAACAAATCAGTGGGGATCGTCAGTGGACCGTAGTAGGTTTCGCGAACAGCCTCGAACATTTGATCGAAGATATCGTGCCAGGCCCAGGTGTGATATCCAATTGCATGTCCCGGTTTGTTTGCCTGATCCGTCTATAGTCTGATATTTTCAGGCCAATCGAGTACGCGGAATCTTCAAATGAAAATTCCTGTCTTCCGGTATATTGATTGTTTGCGCTGGCATCGCCGGTGCTCGCGCAAACCACGGATGATTTTTCAGACGAGAACACTGAAACTGAAATCGCGGAAGAAGAAGCCATTGAAGCCGATACAGATGGATCCCTCGACGATGCCACAAACTCGATTGACGTAAGAAGAGTGCTGCACGGCATCGGCCTGACCGCGGATGTCAGTGTGGGATACTCTCGATCAGAGATCGACGAGCGCGACAACACCAATCAAACGGAGGACATTGTACGCGCCCGCTGGCGATTCCGAACTGAGGTCGAAATGTTTTCGTACGTCAGAACTGTCGGCCGCATTGCCGGCCTCTGCTCGAACGATGAGTGCAGTCCTAACCTGGCGCTGGAGGACTCTATACCGACGGCCAACGGCATGTCTGACGGTGATATAACGCTTGACGAAGCCTACATTCACTGGTTCCGGCTCGATCGATTCAATCTTGCGCTGGGTAGAATGCAGACCAAGTTCGTTGCTCGTGCTGGCGTGTTTGCCAAGTCACTGGACAGAAATGACAGCAACAATGTCAACATCAACTGGACGGATGGAATGCATGTGACCATTGGGGACAAAGGCGGCTGGATCCCGAATCTGATTCTTCAACACAATTCTGCTAAAGGGCCGACCAATATTCGCCGCGGTCCTCTGGACTTTGACGACTCAGCCGCGCGTGTCAGCTATTTCTTTGGCCTCGAAAGCCTCAAACGGACGCCGCTTTTCCTGCAGAGAGGCCTGGATATCTCCTACCTGCCGAAGTCCTTGCTCAAGGATGGCTCGCTTTCCGGGCGGCGCGAGGATTACTACGGCATCGTCATCAGGAGTGCCAACCGTTGGCCTGAAAGGGATGATGGGATTCGGCTCCGCGTCGCGGCTGAACTCGGCTATGCACCTGAAACGCAGACAAGGATCACAGCGGGACTGGCCGGTGACGGCGACGTCGATGGACTGGCGTGGAACGTGGCCTTGAGCCTGATGGACTTCAAACCCAATCATAGTATCGGCGTGAATTACGGGCAGGTAGGCGCCGGCTGGTTATTGTCACCGCAATTTCGGCAAAATGAGTCGCTGGCCGAGATTCGTTACCAGTGGCGCAAGAACAATCAGCTCGCGTCCGACTTTCGGATTCGAAAGCTCAACGAGCTGGAACAACTGACTCTGAGTGACAGGAAGCGAAGCGAAATTGACTTTTTCCTGCGCTTTACCTGGGGCGGGACAATTGGGTGAGGGCAAACAATGATTCAAGCCGCTCGGCGTTGTCCCGCATTACGCTGAGGTAGTCGCCCCGGTCGGGCCTGTTCGCGACTGTATGCCAAGGGACGGACGTGATGCCGGCGCCGGATAAGCGCTGAGCTGTCGACATCAATGGTTCGTCTTCCCAGATCATGATCGTTGCCGGATGTGTTCCGAGTATCTGTTGCATCGCGATCCAGGCTGCCGTGGTGGGCTGTTCGTGAGGTTCCCAATGCACGCTCTCACCGTTGATCCCGTAGCGGCGCTGCAGGTACTGGTAGACGGGGTGCGAGAACAGTATTGGTCGGCCATCTAGTTTTGCAAAAACTTCGGCAAGCCGCGTATCGAGCTGCGTGAGTTCCTCTTCCAATTTTGCCATGTTGTCTTGGAACTGCGATTCGCCCGCCGGCGCAATTTTGATGAGCCCATTGGTCAGGGCCTGTGACTGCGCGATGGCGAGCTGCGGGTCGAGCCAGGTCGTGAACGCTGTACCCTGGTGAGAGTGTTCGCCCTCCGGGCCGTGCTGATGTGCAACAGCGCCTTCGAGCGGAATCAGTCGATCCGTAATATTCACACTCGTATCCAATAGACGACGTTGATTGATGGTGATCAGATCGAGCCAGGGTTCCGCACCAGCACCGTTCAGTATCACGACATCAGCCGACTGCAGTAGTTGAATCTGCTTCGCACCCGGCGTCCAGAACGCCGGATCGCCGTCGATGTCGAGAAGGACTATTTCCGGTGCGCCATCGACATCCTCGATGATCCGGCTTGCGAAGAAGTACAGTGGGTAATTGCTGGCAACGAGCAGTACGCTTTCGGGACTTGTAGTGGCAGCGCCGTCGCTGATTGCCTGACGGTCCTCGCCATCACACGCTACAACCAGCAGTGCGATACTTATTAACTGTGTTCGTAGATTGATCATAATGTCAGGAACGTCTGCAGTATCTGCATCGCGTAATACGTTGTTACCAAAGCCAGTGCCGCCGCCAGCAGCGCGCTAATCAAGAACACGAAACCAATTTCGGATGCGATGAGCACGGCAACATAGCCGCGAGACGCACCAATGCGCAACAGTGTATGGAACTCTCCCTTGCGAAGTTGTTGCGAGAGTAGGAAGACGAGAGCAATGACAGCAATTGTGGCAAGGCTCAGGATGGCCAGACCCAGGATCACATAGTTCTGTACCGCGAAAACCGTCTCCAACAGATCGTCGAGCACGGCACCCGGCACCACGAGCTGTAAGGTCTCGTTGTCCTGGTATCGGCCACGCAGTAACGTGGCGTTCTTCTGATCGGGCGGTACAGTAATAATGCTGGTGAGCGGAAAGGTTACGTCGGATCCATGGAAATGAAATGCTGAAATATTCTCCGGCGTAATTTCAGCGAATTGCGTGAGTGACGCATTCGCCGTGATCATATCGTCGCGCCGACTCAGAACGGCCCGGCCTGCCCCTGGATCGGCAAGATCGGCGTGACCATGCCCGAGACCCTGGATAATCCAGCTGGTTCTGACGTCGACGAAAACTGCATCATCGTCTGCAGTCCCGTTAGATTCCAACACACCGGCTATCGTCATCTTGAGCGGATAGACGCCGGCGATGTCGAAGACGGTCTCCGGGGACGAGATGATCGCATCACCCGGGCCGAGTCCAAGACGTGTCGCCACGTTGGCGCCAATGATGCACTCGCCGAGCAACCCCATCTGCCGGCCACTGGCAATCTTAAGATTACGAAAATCAAAGTAGTCGAGTGACGTACCGACAATCGGCGCACCCTGGGCCATGAACCTGGAATGGATCGGGATGAAATCCGCAAGGCCTGTCGACTGAGCATCGACCAACGTCCGGTTTTCTATCTCCGCCGGTGATTCGGCGTGGAAATACAGTGTATTAAGGACGAGTTCGAGTTCGCTTCCCCGGGCGCCGAGAACAAGGGGTGTCTGGTTCGCACGCGCGGTCAACGCAGTCGCGCTATCTTCAACGAGTAGCCGGGTCGCAGCCGGCAGGAATAACATGAGCGTGATTGACGCGATCAGAATGCTAGTCTTGAAACGGTGATGCGCAAGGTAACGCCAGCCGAGAAACAACGCACCACTCATCGTCGAGCGTCCCCGTCCAAGGGTTGTGCGACGTCACGCATGTCGAGCACTGAATCGAACTTGCCAAGCAATGACTCGTCGTGTGTCACCATCACCAACGTGCTGTTGTTACGCTTTGCCTGCTCCACTAGCAGGTCGACGACGTTTTGTTTGTTTTCCTGGTCGAGGTTGCCGGTGGGTTCATCCGCCAGCAGCACTGTCGGATTGTTGAGCATGGCCCGGCATACAGCGACGCGTTGTTGTTCGCCTTGTGACAACTCTCCCGGCATTGCGCTCCGTTTCGACTCGAGACCGACGTCGAGCAACAAGTCCGCGGCACGCTTTCGAATATCAGCTTTCGTCCCGCCGCCGGAGATATACCAGGGCAACATGACATTCTCGATTACCGTTAGGTAACCGAGTAACTCGAAAGCCTGGAACACCTGTCCGACACTGCGGATACGGAATCGACCGAGCTCATTGTCATTGAAATCTGTAATTGCCTGATCGTTGACAATGATGCTTCCCGAAGCGGCTCGCAGCGTGCCTGCAATCAGTCCCAGCAGCGTCGTTTTGCCGGACCCGCTTGGCCCGACAAGAGCCGTGCTGGCGCCCAGCGGAACAGTAAACTCCTGCACGCGCATGCCGAACGACGATGCCAGGTTCGGTCCGCGCCCTCGATAACTGAATGCTAGCTGGGTAATGTTGATCATCGCGATTCAAAGCCTCTGCTCTTCAAGAATCTCGAGGCCAGTTAATTTCCAGACTCCGTCGATCTCGCTAATCTCGAGATTTGCCCGGTAACCGTTGGTACGCTGGTGGATGTGACCCCAGTGGCCTACCGAGCCGGACACGTTCCAATCGCTTGCGATCGTCAAGCGGTTACCGTCGCGTTCGACCAGTTCTGCATTGTTGACCTCGGTCGTTTTGACCTTAATGCGCGCACCACCCTGGTTAGCGAGTTCCAAACCTTTTTGTGTTTCGAGGTAGATGTCGGTGAGCAGTTCGCCCGAGACACTCTTTTCAAGCACGTCGTAAATGACTTCCTCACCACGATAGTCGAAGGCGCGATAAACATTATGGAGAATATCGCCAACAAGCTGCGCCAGGCGCTCGTCGTTCATCGCGATCTGACGATGCTGATGGAAAAACAAAACAGTTATCGCCACGGCCGATAGTAAAAATGACAACAGCGGTCGAGACAATGTCCGGTTCGCAGACGACGATCTCAACAACCCGGCGAGTAGGACGATGCTTAGCGCCAGCATCAGCCAGCGCCCCCAGCCGGCGACACTCTGCAGAACTGTCGGCGGTTTCTCAATATCGGTAAGCGTTGGCAACTCAGGAAAGCGCAGGAAATTATCCCAGCGCAGGATATTGAAATCCGGCTCGAGAATGATGGGTAGCGGGCCTGCCTGGTCGACTGTGGCTGCAGGAATCGTCGGTGTTTTCTCATTGAACAGGTCCCACTCCATCTCGACGCTTTGCGGCAGCCCGTCCGTGGGAAAAACATAAATCACACCGATGGTCGCAGGCAGGAGTTCGAGGTCCTGATTATCTACGACAACGCTGCTTCTCAATGTTCTCCTCAGGAAGTTGACCCGATCGACATTCCCTTCCACAGGCTCGCCATCGATCTTCACCGGAAAGTGGCTGCTCAGGAAATCAACAACCTTAGCTTTTATCTCGTCGTGCCGTTCGGCGGGAATTGTCGTCTTACCATTGAGCCCAAGATCGACATACCGTTGTATGTCGGCCGGCCGCACGATGATCTCCTTACGTACCTCATACGGCTCGACGTATATGAAGCCGGTCATTGGTGAATAGTACTGACGCCGCATGCCGCGCTCTGGAAACGACGAATACCAGGGGTCCTGCCAGTCGAGATTAACGGTATTTCCGCTACTCAGGTAGCGATAGTCGTTGACGGCGACGCCTTTGTGGTACAGCACAAAGCCAATGTTGGCGAGGCCGGTCTCCCGTGGTGCAACCAGCGTCAATGAATCAGGGCGTTCATCAAGTGGAAAAACGATCGTGGCGCGAATGACTACCGTCGCCTCGTCTTCTGGTGTTGGCAACTCCTCGCCGGTAATTGCGTCCCGAAGCGGGCGTGTCGCCGGTCCGATATTAGTAACCCGACCAGCCAGTTTTCTTCCACCGACTATCACCGGCATGTCTTTGCTTACGAATTTCGACAGCCTTTCCTTTAGTGGCGTATCGCCATAATCGAGTCGCTGATACAGAGATTCGGGCAGCAGGTTGCGGAACGAGCCCCCATCGTTCAATCCAATCTCGAGTTCCAGCCGAACATGATCGTCTTCGACGTAGTATTCGGCGATCGTGTCAGCGAACATCGCCTGGCTGCGGATGATGGCATCGGCCATCGCCGCTCCGGCGCATAGCAGCGTCGACAAGATACCGAAGACTAGTACGTGCTTGTATGAAAGGTATGCCACTCGGAATGATAATAAGCTAAGCGCGGCGCCGCGCCAACGTCAACCAACCATCACCGATTACCGCCATAACCCAGAACTGAGCATTTTGTCGTAGTCGTACAGAAAAACGAAAGCCGCGAAACCGTTAGAATTCATAGGTTACCGTCGTATTGACGCCATAATCGGATTTTTCCCCAGTCGTGGATTGCGGTTGATTGTCGAAACTGCCGTATACAGCAAACCCCCATTTCAGATCATTAACTATCTCCCACTGTAGAGAAGTATCGAGTTCCCCACGCACGCGACCGCTTTCTGTCAGGCTTGGTACAAGCTGAACTGTTGTTGACCAGTCGAGTTCGGGGTCTTGAAATATGAACCAGTCCCATTTCGCCGTGAAAGTCGCCTCCAGCGAATCTGTATCCTCGGTCGCTGCTACCAGATCCTCGCGGGAAACCTGCAGTCCTGCGCCCAGTGACCACAACATTCTATTCGATTGAACGAGATATCGACCACCGCCGGCACTAAAAGAGGTACGCAGATTCAGGCCAAGCTCGTCGTTCTTTTCAAACGACAGGCCTGCATTATTGAACCAGCGATTGTTCCATAATCGAGTGTGGCGAAGTGCCAAAGTCATGCGTTTGCTGGCTTCCAGAGTATCGCTGTCCGTTATTGTGGTGCTGAACTTGAGGGACTCAATTCGGACCAAACTTCGCCAGTCCATGTTCACGGCCAGATTTGTTGACGCGACACCGCCCGCTTTTGCGAAGTTGTAGCCGACGGTCAAATCGATATCCAGCGCATCAATGCCACGGCCCTCGATGGGTTCCATAACAATGACCCGCGCAGGGTCAAGTGATTGTGACCCGTCAGCCGTTACGACGATAATTTCGGAGTCCTTCTCTGAAATTGTGAGATGCCCGAAATGCCGAATACCGCTGACGGTTTCGACCTGTATATTCTGGTTACTAACGATACCTGAGATGTACGCCGCCAGCGTCGATCAAGTGGGACGGTGTTGGCGGATGACTATTCGATGCGCGACAGATTGCCGCTAGCATCGAATACCATGACGCTCTTAGAAACGTTGTGTTTCTCGTAGATCCAGGTATTGCCGGCTCGAATCGTGGGCTCGCCGCACTTCTTCAGCACCTCATATTTGTCGGTGCCGTGTCGCTCGCCAGTGCTGATGATGTGTGAGCCACAGCGCACGGAATCAGCGAGGGCGGGTTTAAGCATGAGAGTTAAGAGAAAAACCGATGCAACGATCAATTTTGACTTGTAAGTCATAGTTAGTACCTTCGGTAGCCGAGTGGCGATTTCACAGAACGTTTTCGTTTACGGGATGCGATATTTGAGATCTTTAACAACGATCAGGCCTGATGCAACCCGGAGGACCCCGCCAGCCGCCATGTCGGAGATGAGCGCGTGCATGGGCGACCTGACCCGAAGGGTGCCTGTGCCCGAGATGCCTGCGAACTTTCCTTCGCCGTCGATCAGTGTGAATGTGCCTTGGCAGTTGCCGACTTCGCCGCTGCAGGATATTTCCGCATACGCAACGTTTTCAGGGGACGCCGAAATCTCGCAGTGAGCGACTCCCTCCGTCTTGCCCGTCTCCAGGATAAGCTTCTGAATGAGCGGACACATGACGAACGCCTCATGCATTTCGCCGCGCGATGACTCAACATACATGACGCCCTTGATCGCACCGAGGAACATCATCGTGCGGCTATCCACCTGAAATACACGACCCTCGGCCTCCCACGGAATAATCGCCTGCAAGGTGCCCTGCTCGGCCGTGTAGACCGGCGAGACGTTTAACAGCAACAACGCCACTGCCGATATCAAATAACTTCTCTTCACTGTCATTACCTCGTCTCCTATTCTGTCAACGACTGAAACCGGCGCATTAGCCAACGAATTGTGACCTGCCCCTCAGCTGCCAATGATGCGCTGGAGCTGAATACGAATCTCCGCGACCGTGATGTCATTAGGCGGACCGGTCGGTGTCGCATCCTCGCGCACATCTGTGCCGTTTCAATTCATACAAAGAATCAAAAACAGCGTAGTAATCGCGACCAGTACATGTCTAAGACGAGGGTACGCCACAAGCATGGAATTTATGCCTATGCTTCGTCCGCAAAAGTACTGGTGGCACTCAGCTTACGGCTACCGAGTAAATCCCTCGAGTGCTTCCCGCACTAAGCTGCCCCAGTACCTTAACAACCGCCTGATTTCTGCGGTGTTCGTGACAGAATTCGATTGTGTGAAGCTGCCACCAATTGTCTCGGCAGCGCGTCGATCAACGGCGCGCGCGAGAATCCTATTGGTCTCGGAGTCCCGCACCTCCAGCACCAAGGTCGCGTCGCCGACGGAGCTAAGATAAATACGGGAACGACCGCCTATGGGATCCGGGGGCACCTGCGAAGTCACATTAAGCAATCCACCGCTGACTATCAAAGTGTTAGGACCTGGCTCATCTACGATATCAAATCGGTTGCTCTTCTGAAGCTCCTCCTTGATTATTTTATCTACAAGTGCCTCGAATTCTGCCCGGGCTTTGTCATCAATGAAATAGGGTCCACCTCGCGAGCGGGCTGTGAACGTGCTGCCCCTGTCCTTGACCTCTCGGTACTCAACGCCGCCATTGACGGGCAGGATATTCAAATAGCTGGAAAGATCTAAATCGGGTACGGCCCACGCCTCATCGACGCGTGTGTTGTCGACTTTGTGCAAGCCATCGAATGAGACTTCAGCATCGGGACCCGACTGAATGGTTGGTGGGGCAGTCGTACAGCCGACTGAACCAACCACGAAGACAAACGCCGTCATCAGCGTTAATACTAATCTGATTATTTTCATATCTGACCTCAATTGGTTTTTGTTGAAGATCTTTTTGTTTTGATAACGTAGCTGGAGGTACTGACAAGATCCTCCCCCAGCACACCCACCAGCCTGATCGCTTCGGCCTCGCGAGCCGGTTTGCACCCGCCAGCGACGTGTTCGGTTACGCAAATGCTTCGTTTCATGCTGGATTCTTTATTGATTGGTGTTTCCTCGTTTGGATGATCGTGCCGGTGTTGCGTACCTGGAACAGGGCGCGGTTAATCCGTATTGCCCTCCAAGCCTAGTCAATGTATATCTGGCACTGCAATTGGACCAAAGTCCTATACGTCCATTTATCAGGACTTTTTAGAGTCCCGCCCGAGCGTCAGGATTAACAATGTGCTCGACATACTGACTATTGCTGTAGCCTGACAATCGGTGCTTGTTTGGTTCTTTTCCGACAGCCCGCAGGATCTCTGAAGGTGGGTGGCGACCGTAGTCGTAGTTGCACTGAAAACGACCTCTGCTTATGACCTGCAGGCATCGTATTATGCGAGCGCCGTTTCGATCGCATCACGCAGCAAACGCTCGTCGCAAGGCTTGTTCAGATAAGCAATGGCACCTACGGACGAGGCACGTTCCCTATAACCCAGGCCCACGTGTGCGGAGATAAACACCGTCGGAATGCTTCGACCCTACCAAGCCGTTTTCGCGTGTGATTGAGCATCAGAAGCTGATATTTTACAAGTAGCGATACGGTGATGATGGAACGAGCGCCGCCAGATCCGAACAGGCGGGCGATCGTTATGAGAAGGCGCATGAAAAGTACGGCGAGATCTCACCATCTTATTCATCCACCTATGGATCAATAAAGGATGCAAATTATCAGAATCAGTGGCTTCCTCATACTGAGTTTTTTGCCTGGTCCAAAACCTCGCGGACCACTCGCATCAACTGTATTGGCGCTAACGGTTTTTGTAGGAATGCGCTGATCCTTAAGGCTTTGCTGCTCTCGGGAGTAATGGTCGGGCTATGGCCAGTACATATGATGATGGGAATGTCGGGCCTGAGTTTTAACAAGGCATTCGCAAGTTTTTCGCCTGTCATGTTGGGCATGGTTTGGTCGGTCACTACCAGATTGAAATGGTCGGGATTTGCCGCAAAAATCTCCATAGCCTGTTGCCCGTCGGAAACAGCCGTTACGATGTATCCAAGCCGTTCCAAACAATCATGTCCAAGATTTCTAATCGATTTCTCGTCATCTACGAATAGAATATTCTCGGTGCCAATGTAGTCCTGTACGCTACCTCGGGATTCGGGTAGCTTTTCTACAGGCCCTTCAGCAAGTGGCAAGAAGACCTCAAAGATCGATCCCTTTTCTGCCTCGCTGGAGACTTTAATGCCGCCCTCATGGTCCTGGACAATTCCGAATACGGTGGAAAGCCCAAGGCCCGTTCCTTGTCCCATCTCCCGCGTGGTGAAAAACGGGTCGAAGATCTTCGCCTGGGTCTCATCATCCATGCCAACCCCGCTATCGGTCACGGTTAACCGACAGTAATTGCCATCAATTTTTGTGCCGTCAAAGCACACAATTCCTGCAACCTCTGAGGAATCCAGAGCTATTGTGATTTTTCCGCTGTCCAAAATCGCTTGCCCCGCATTCGTGCAAATATCCACCACTACTTGGTACATTTGGGTGGAATCGCACAACACAGGCACTATACCGTCAGGTATTTTTTCCTCGATTGTAATGTTTGCGGGGAGGGCCGCGCGCATCAGTTTCATCGCCTCTTTGATGACAGGAACAAGATCGCAAACATGTTTGACGCCCTTACTGCGCCGGCTGAACATGAGGACTTGAGACACCAGATCTTTGGCCCTCTGTGCGGCACTGGTGATTTCTTTCAAATCCGCATATTCCTGGCTGTCGGCATCGAATTTTTCTAAGAGCAAATTGGCATATATGAATATCGGGTAGAGAATATTATTGAAGTCGTGAGCGATCCCCCCGGACAGTGTGCCGAGGGCTTCCATCTTCTGTGATTGACGGAGCTGTTCTTCTGCTTTTTTAATTTCGGTAGTCTCAATTACCGTCACCCCTATGCCCTTGGGATTTTGCTCTGCTCCGGATATCGGGAAATATGAATGCAGCCAATGACGGGTTACACCGGGTTGGCTTGCAGTTTCACCGCTGATTTCTTCATGCATTATGGGCTGACCCGTCCGCAGTATGCGCCGAAATTTTTTCTCAACGGCAAGTCCAAGCGACCCCGGCAATATGTCGCGGGGACGTTTATGGATATGGTTCTCGATGCTAACGCCATTAATGTCCGCTAATTTCTCATTGACGTTGATGTAACGAAGTTCGGAATCAAATATGGCCATTCCAACAGGGGCAGTGGCGATATAGGAATCAAGTAGAGCCCTGCTCTCTTGTAATGCCAGCTCGGTGTGTTTGAGTTCGGTAATGTCTTTCATGAAACCCCGAAGCACCCGAGGCACACCGTTCTCGGTAACGACGTTAACAACATCATTTAACCACACGGCACGTCCGTCTGCCGCGATCATGCGGTAATCGAACTCGAAATCGGTCAGTGTCTTAGAGGATGTCTCACAGAATTTGATGGCGAAATCCCGATCTTCGGGGTGTATATGAGACACCCAGAAATTCTTCTCATACCATTGCTCAGGCGGATACCCTAGAAGGGTCTTAGCATGAGGACCGACATAGGTGAACAGCCAGGTCTGAGCGTCCGCTTCCCAAGGAATGACGTTGGTTGCCTCTAACAGGCGCTGGTAGCGTATTTTATCAATCTGCGACTGCTCGTTGACGCCGCTCATTTGGGGCTCAAATTTCATGTCCAAGATATTTAGCTGGTCTAAGGGCCCAGAAGTCCACGCTCGCCCAGACCGAGGCCATGCCTCCCTCTAAAAGTATGGTTTACTCTTAGGGCCGATTTTACCCACATCTAGCGGCCAGCGGACCCAAAAACTGAATGAAATTGCATGGATTACGAGTTCCCGACGCCTGAACGTCTGCTCTGGGTTGCGATTTCAACCGGTCGATGCAAATCACCACAAAATCAAATACTTGCTAATAGAGGCATGGTTAGTACGCTTTCCTGATCGTGCGTGATCTGGCCATTCTTGTCATCCAGCTGATTATGATGATTGCTCGCTTTTTCGGCCCCGGCGACGCTCGCTTTATCGTCACCGAATCGCCGCTAGTTATCTGGGGCGCACCATGAACACACGGCGAACTTCTGAAACCGGGCATACAGATCCCTGAAGCAACCGTTTGGAAGTGCATGATCCGCCACCGCCGTTCACCTTGGCAGAATCGGTGTGCTGAACGTGTCGTCGGTTCTACTCGGTGGGGAATGCCTTGATTACATCATCGTACTCGGCCCAGGACATTAGTATCGCGTCCTGACTCAATATGTAGGCTCACAAGGAATTGAGAGCCGATCTCTCCGTATCGGAGATCAATTCAGTCAGCCGACCAGGGTCGAATCGTCCAACGCACGATAGTCAGTCGGCTTGATCACAAGTAAACTTGAAAAGCAGTCTGAAATGATAGATTCGATTTTTCAGGAGGGACAGGTCGTAACTGCTTTTGAATCATCTGCCAGACGATGCCTGGCTCAGTCGTTGCCAGCCCCGGTGGATAACAAAATAAAGGAGAGTCAGGCTAAGACCAAAGGCCGCGTGTATCCTACCAGTGCCTGTGCATAGCTGAAGAATGGGCGTGGTTTTTACATTCACCACCCTCGTCTCGGCATCCTACATCGCGATCGCCTTTACGATGGCGTCATGCAGCGAATTCGCGTCACAAGGCTTGTTCAGAAGTGCGACACCACCTACCGCTTGCGCCCGAATGATAGTTTTCTGGTCAGTTAGTCCCGAGATAAATATTGTCGGAACATCTCGACCTGCTGCTGCGAGCAAAGCGTGCAATTCAAACCCATCCATGTTGGGCATCATGATATCGACAATGAGACATGAGGCCTGGTCAACAAAAGGCCCGTCCAAACAGTCACGAGCGGATGCAAGAAGTTGAACATCGAAACCGAATGACCTTACCATTCGACCCAAGGCACGCCGTACAGACGTGTCATCATCAACAATACATATCAGGTCAGAAACCTCTCCCATGCCGAAATCATAATTCTTATTCGCAGATGTGAATATTGGACTTTGGTCGTACGACTTCAGAGAGCAGCCTGGGAATTGATGGCCGCTGTTCCGGCAACATGGACCAAGTCTGCTACAGTGCGAGCCCCAACCTTCTGCATGACATGCCCGCGATGCACCTTGACTGTTTTCTCGCTAATCCCCAGCGTACCGGCAATTTGTTTATTCCGCAGGCCCTTGACGACCAGATCCATGATCTCTATCTCGCGCGGGGTGAGCTTCCCAAGCTTCTCTTGTGCCACCAAGTGCTGCTTTTTTTGCTCCCATGTCACACGACTATTCTTTATAGCCCGCGTGACGGCATGTAGCAACCTTTCTTCATCGATAGGCTTCGACAGGAAATCCGAAGCACCTTCCTTCATTGCACGCACGCCACTTGCAATGTCGCCGCCACCGGTGATGAAGATCATGGGCAGGTTGCATCTGCGGTTTTTGATATTGTTCTGCAGGTCGAGGCCCGATGCCCCAGGCATGTGCAAATCCAGCAAAACGCAACCGACTCCGATGTATTCTTCACGTTGCTGGAATTCTTCCGCACTTGCATATGACTCCACCTCATAACCGGCGGAGTGGATCAACCGACCCAAGGACTTGCGAATTGACACGTCATCATCGACGATGAAAACCATTCCCTCATACAAAACGTCCGGTTCTAACTCAGGCGTCTGCCGGGCTGCGGGAATAGCGACGGGTTTCTCGGGTATGGGCAGGGTGATGTAGAATGTGACACCAGGACCTCGGTTATTCGTCGCCCATAACCGGCCACCAACCTTCTGCAGTATTGACTTCGAAACGGGGAGTCCCATCCCCATCCCTTTTTCTTTTGTGGTGAAAAAAGGCTTCAAAAGGTTCCGATACGGCTCGTCTTTGAAACCGGTGCCGCTGTCCTTGATAGAAATTTCCACTGCGTTCGATTTTAGGTGACCTGTGCGGATCAGGAGACGTCGGTCCGGCGGATCGCGCTTCGCCGTTGCATCAATAGCATTCGTCAGGAGGTTCAAAAATACCTGTTGCAGCTGGCTGGGATCGCAGGACACCATGGGAAGTGCGGGATCAAGTTCCATTTCTACATGTAAATGGCTCATAATCAGCTGGCTTCGCAGCAGGGTCTCGGTCTCGACAATGAGCTTATTGATATCGACAAATTCAATGTGATATTTTCTGCGCTCCGACAGGGATCTAAGCCTTCGAATCATCTCCGCTGCTCGTTTCGCATCTTCAATTACATCTGAGATGGACTCGATCGTTTCTTCAGAGATGGCAGCAGAGGGGGTCATCTGATGCTGCATTGTTTGGGCGTTGGCTAGGATTGCTGTGAGCGGCTGATTCAGCTCATGGGCCAACGAGGCAGAAAGTTCTCCCAGCATGTTAACGCGGTTAACATGTGAAACCTCTTCTAGGCTCTGTCTGGTACGCTCCTCCGCCTGCTTGATTTCACTTATGTCGCGCAGAAAAACCGTCATCGTTGTGGTGCCGTTGTGCGTTACACTGGAAATTGTTGCTCTAGCCGGAAACGTAGTGCCGTCTTTTCTCCGGCCCGCGATCTCGCCCCGCCGATCCATCGACCGGCTGTCGGAATCTGAGCGCTCAAAATTTTGCACATAAGCTTTATGAGCGGCTCTGAACTGACTCGGCAGGAGCATATCCAACGGTCTTCCAATTACCTCCTGGCGACTGTACCCGAAGATATGTTGCGCACCTTGGTTGAAACGAACGATATGTTGATTTTGATCAATCGAAATGATGGCATCGGCTGCGATGTCGATCATTTCGGAAAGCAGCGCATAATCCTGCGAGAGTTCGTCGAGCTTGATCTGCAGGGCCTTTTCTTTCGTTTCTTTTTGTGCCCCGGACGCCCGGCGCTGTGCTGCAGTCAACTGGCGCCGTAGTGATCGCAGCTCGTCGATCAATTGCTGCTTGGGTTTGCGGGCATCCGCCTTTTTGGTGTGTTGCGACTTGGGCATTCGCCTCCCTAAACACTGGGGCCGGAGTTAATCAAACATTTGTCGAGAACGCAGCAGTTGGATTAAGCCACTTGTTATTCTGGAATCGTCGGCCTCAATGACCTGATATGTTCACGCAGAAGCGCGCTTTTGTCAATCTATTCAAACACTTTTCAAAATGGGCCGCCTAGCCACACCGATGGAGTATTTGCACCCTACACCGGACTCTGCTCGTGATTAGCCGTCGGTTCACACGCTACAATCGGGAGTGCTAAGAGGATCCGGACAACTTGCGGCAATCAAATATCCGCCCGAAAGACGTTGCGACTTCTTTGCTCGTTATAGACTGAGGTCATTGCCACGCTCTTCTATTTTTGTGGAAATTTTAGGTACTTCCAGTGAAAAAACAGGCCGAAATTAGGCCATTGAAGTCCCGCAATTGGCTTGTGTCAATGTCCGTATATGGACTCCTCCTCATTTGCAAGCAAGCTGTAGATAGCAGACTTGGCACGACCGCATACGTGTATCCGGCCTCTTGAGTTGGCATACGTTGATGCCAGGCGATAATGGTTTATTCGCGTGCCAGCGCTGTCTTCTGAATCGTTTGTTAGCCGGTATGCACGGTCGGTATCAATTTTGGTTACGACAGTTCCGAATAGAATCGACGTCAAAAGACAGCGATCTGTATCCCAATCTGAAGCTGCGGTATCATGATCCGTTGTTGTTCTATGCGGTCGGATTCTGAGTTCAACTCAGGAAGGCATCAGTTATGTTAGGGGACATGACAGCAAACACGTCACTCGCGATTATATGCACAATTCTGTTGCTGGCAACGGCTTGCTCGGAATCAACAGACCCCGCCGAAAACGAATCATCTACAAGTCTGCCAAAAGAAGCCGCTTCAGCAGAAACTCAAGATGCCCAGCGTGACGAGAAGCAAGATGATACAGACGAGCCTTTGCCGTCGCTAAATGAGTTGTTGCCCGAGCAGTTTAGTGCGCTCACCGCGGCTTGGTCGGGCGACCTGGATGGTATGGTG
>Ga0209987_10000627_pt1 | contig 18640 bp, 18 predicted proteins | sample N074metaG_FD_182134 | JGI IMG/M metagenome (GOLD analysis project Ga0209987, IMG submission 182134) | Deep subsurface microbial communities from Kermadec Trench to uncover new lineages of life (NeLLi) - N074 metaG (SPAdes) (version 2) | ecosystem: Environmental > Aquatic > Marine > Ocean trench... | reverse complement strand
ATGGTTGATAAGGCGTCATTGCCCGGAGGTTTGACATCCAGGCGCCACTGACACCGAAAACGGTCAATACCAGTGGCAAGACACAGCAGGATGATGCGGCAAGGGCTCCAAATATACCTCCCGCGGCCAGAAATCCGGTTTTAGCCGTGTTTGCTTCCTTCTCGTCAATTTCGATGGAGTTATTTGCTAAGCTGTCATCCATGAAACTCTCAACCTCTGACAAGTGATTATTAACATTTAAACTAAATAAATTGGTTCCGGTTCAAGTATATATTCCGTACTATAGTACGGAGTCAAGGCATTCCAGTTTAATTATGGCCCAGGCGTTTTCGAGCCTGTGCCAGGCGAAATTGTAAAAAGTTCAGCCGTTGATAAAACAGAGGTAATTCATGAATAATTCCAGGACCACAATCAGCAAGGCGGCCCAACGTGCCGGGGTTGGCATTGAAACTATCCGCTATTATCAGCGACGCGGTTTGATTGAAGAACCTGACAAGCCAGTCGAAGGTTATCGTCTTTACCCGGAACAGACCATCGCACGGGTGCGTTTCATCAAACGTGCCCAGGAACTGGGTTTTTCCTTAAAGGAAGTAAAAACCCTGGTTGAACTGGGTGACGAGAAATGTCTCAAAACCCGCGATCTGGCCGTGCTGAAACTTGAGCTGGTGGAAACCAAGATTCGAGATTTACAATCGATTGAAAACAACCTCAGGGACTTGATTCGCTACTGCGATACCCGTCGGGAAGATGAAGCCTGCCCAATCTACTATTCGATATCGCAACAGTAATTAAATTACCTGTTGACTCTGTACCATAATACGGAGTTTAACATTCCGCGCCTCATCAAAAGTCATTCGGATCGAGCAGCATGCGGAAACTAGCACTAAGCATCAGCGGTATGACCTGTAATCACTGCGCAAGCAGTGCCGAGCAGGCGCTGAATCTACTGGCAGGCGTTCAGGCAACTGTGTCTTTTGAAAATCAGCTGGCAGATATAACATCGGATGGTAGAACCAGTACCGCTGTCATGCTCAGGGCGATAGAAGATAAAGGTTTTAGCGCCAGTGTTGTCGATAGCGATCAGTCGGTCAGGACTGATATGTCTGCTGGTGGTCTCCATATAGCGATCATCGGTAGCGGATCGGGCGCATTCGCCGCCGCGATCAAGGCAGCCGATAATGGAGCGCGGGTGACGCTGATAGAACGCCAGGACATCATCGGCGGCTGTTGCGTCAATGTCGGCTGTGTTCCTTCCAAGATCATGATCCGTGCTGCAGAACTGGCGCAACAGCAAAGATCGAATCCTTTCGATGGCCTGGCAGATCATGAACCGGGCATAGATCGCGCATCGCTGCTGAAACAGCAGATTTCCCGGGTGGAAGAGATGCGCAGCGCCAAATATGAAAGCATCCTCGAAAACAACCCCTCGATCAACCTGATCAAAGGTCAGGCCCGGTTTAGCAGTCCAGATACCTTGATTATTAACCAGGCCGATGGCAGCGAGCAGACCATCAAGGCCGACCGTGTATTGATCGCGAGCGGCGCATCTCCGGCGATACCACCGGTACCTGGTCTCAATGGAACACCCTACTGGACATCCACCGAAGCGCTATTCGCCGAGGATATTCCCGGTCATCTGATCGTGATTGGCTCTTCGGTGGTCACGGTTGAAATCGCACAGGCCTATCGACGCCTCGGCGCTGAAGTCACGATACTCGCGAGACACAAGTTACTCTTCAACAAGGACGCCTTATTGGGCGACAGGCTAGCAGAATCATTCCAGCACGAGGGTATCAGGGTTTATAATCAGACGCAGGCGTCAAGGGTCGCATTTGATAACGATAGCTTTTCGGTGGAAACTGATCACGGTACCTTCGAAGCCGACAGGTTACTGGTTGCCACTGGACGCACTCCTAATACTGCCGAACTCGGCCTGGATGCGATCGGCGTTGAAACCCGGGCCAATGGTGCAATAGTGGTGGACGACCATATGCGTACTTCGGTTGAACATATCTATGCAGCGGGCGATTGCAGCAACCAGCCACAGTATGTCTACGTCGCCGCAGCGGCGGGTACTCGTGCGGCGATTAATATGACCGGTGGTGAGGCGGCACTGGATTTATCCAGCATGCCCGCTGTTATCTTTACCGATCCCCAGGTCGCGACAGTCGGGCTTAGCGAAGAACAGGCGCGCGCCGATGGCATCGAGACCGATAGCCGTACCCTGGAACTGGAAAATATTCCACGTGCACTGGCAAATTTCGATACCGATGGATTCGTCAAACTGGTCATTGAGGCGAATTCTGGACGCTTGATTGGTACCCAGATTTTGGCCGCGAATGGCGGTGAAATGATTCAGACCGCGGTACTGGCAATCCACAATAAAATGACAGTCGACCAACTTGCTAACCAGTTATTCCCGTATCTGACGATGGTCGAAGGATTGAAACTCTGTGCCCAGGCTTTCCGTAAAAATGTTGCCGAATTATCCTGTTGCGCTGGATGATCGGAAAGTGCCGAAAATATTGTAGTTCGTGTGCTAGTCGCCTGAGGATTTGCTAGCGGCGCTCGGTAAATTAATCAATTTTTATTCTTGAGAAATACGATGAATGATGAAAAATTACTTCGTAGGGGCGTTGCCGGCACGGTGATAGCCATGTTGTGTTGCTTTACCCCTGTTCTGGTGATCTTGTTAGGATTCGTCGGCTTGTCGGCGATCATCGGCAGTCTTGACTATGGCCTTTTCCCAATATTGTTTGCATCGCTGGGTCTGATCGCTTATGCGCTTTATCTGCGCTCTGGCAACAGGGGCCCGTCACCGAAGATCATTATCATAATGTTGGTCATCACACTCTCAGCGTTACTCTTCTGGCTCGAATTTAGATATGCGCTGAGAATTTCCATTGCCGCAACCGCGCTAGTTGCCGTCTACGGCTTATATTTGCGCAGATTAATAAACTCGTCGACAGCCTGAGCGAGTCTGGCGCTTAGAAATCATCCAGAATGCGCTCGCATCCGGGTTGTCGCTTTACTTACCCTGTGGAGGTAAAGCTGAAACTGCAATTACCGGGCAATGGTCGGGACAGCAGGCCTACCTGGCGTGGCGGCCGGCTGGCGCATTGCAGGGCAATCGACAGGGCGGGGTGCAGTTTTCCACCACAGCGGAGAACTGCCCTGATCCAGTAAGCTGTCGTGATCATGAAAAGCATGCTGCTGTCCCCGCCGCTGTTCTTGCCACTGTTCTCGAATATGCAAAAACCCCCAGTTGCTGGCCTTTGGTCCGTGCACAAACAGGGTCCAGGATTCGGTATCATTGATCAGGTTGATGCGATGGAAGATAGATCTATCGATCCAGTTCAGGTGCCCGGCACTTAAGCGTCTGGTCTGTATTTGGTGATTACCCCGGGCGTTTGCCATTCGGATTTCTTCGTAGCAGCCACTCAATACCAGCGAGATTGCCCGGTTCCAGGGATGATTGTGCAAACCGCGTCCCGGGTCGCTGGCGACGAATCGGTGAATGTAGACCTGGTAACCGAAGGGTAATCGAAACAGGTGATAGCGTTCGAGGTAAGGTGTCTGGTCAGGGCCGCTGATGATACGACAGCGGCAATAAGATGTTATCTTGAATAGTAACGAACTGAGCAACGTCATGGTTTTACCGGCTTGTGTAGAGATCGTGATATTATGCGGGCATCAGTAGCTCATTAGATGAGCCTGTACTCATTGAAGGAGTACTAACATAAATAATCACCTATGGACCGAACCGAACGATTTTATATTATTGACCAGTTACTGTGTAACCAGCGTCTGGTTAGCCGTGTGCAGTTTCTGGAGGCACTCGAGGTCTCCCCGGCTACCTTCAAACGCGACCTGGAGTACCTGCGCGATCGCCTCGCCGCACCGATTGTCTGGGATCGTGAAAATCACGGTTATCGATATGACAGCAATGAGCCGGGTGCGGAGCAGTATCAGTTACCGGGACTCTGGTTCAATACCAGTGAGATCCAGGCGCTGTTGAGCATGGATGCATTGCTGGAAAATTTGCAGCCGGGAATCCTCTCCAGTCATGTTAAACCGCTACAATCACGGATTCGCCTGTTACTCGATAAGGGCGATCACAGTGTTGAAGAAATCTCGAAACGCATTCGGATATTACCGTTGGCGGCGAAAAAATACCGAAGTAAGCACTTTCAACTCATCAGTCAGGCGTTGTTGACGCGCAAGCGTCTGCGTATGCGCTACTACAGTCGTCAGCAAGACGATGAATCTAACCGCGAAATATCGCCGCAGCGCCTGATCTACTATCGCGATAACTGGTATCTTGATAGCTGGTGCCATTGGCGAAAAGCATTGCGCAGCTTTTCCGTCGATGCCATCAAACAGGTTGAGATATTACCCGATACTGCGAAGGATATTGACGAGTCGTATTTGGACAATGAACTGGCGAGTGGTTACGGAATTTTTTCGGGTGCAGAAACTCACCAGGCAGTGTTGCGTTTTAGCCCCAGAATTGCGCGTTGGGTATCAAGAGAGTTATGGCATTCGCAACAGCAGAGCGAGTATGACGAGTCGGGTTATTATATCCTGCAGATTCCATATAGTCAGGATACCGAATTGATTATGGATATCCTCAAGCATGGGTCGGAAGTTGAAGTTTTGCAGCCGCCGGAACTACGCCGCAAAGTCATCGACCGAATCAGGGCGATGCAAGCCCTGTATTGACTGACCCGGGGGATCCCCGGCTCACCAGAGGTCAATTTCAATATTATCCAGCAGACGGGTATCACCGAGGCGGGTGGTTACCAGAATGACCAGCTTTTTATCCCCGGGGGTCGCAGGTTTTAATGTGTCAGCATTGCAGACATTAAAATAGTCGGTATCAAATCCCGCCTGGCTGAGCCTGTCGATTGCCTGCTTTTCGATTAGTGCGAAGTTTTTTTCACCACCGATAATCTTGTCCGAGGCATCCTGCAGGGTGCGATATATTAATGCTGCCTTCGATTTTTGCTCCTCGTTCAAGTATTGGTTCCGGGTACTGGTAGCAAGACCCGAGGGCTCACGAGTAGTCTCCTGGCCAATGATTTCAACATCCAGGTTCAAATCCTGTGTCATTTTCTTGATTACGCAATATTGCTGATAATCCTTCTTTCCGAATACCGAAATGTCCGGCTTAACGATATTGAACAATTTCGCAACGATGGTGGCGACACCGGTGAAATGTCCGGGCCTGTGAGCGCCCTCGAAGGTTTCGGTCAGGTCGGTGACGATAACCTGGCTAATTTTTTCCAGTCCCTGCGGGTAAAGTTCGGACGCGGTTGGCATATATACCAGGTCGCAGGCAACCGATTCGAGTAGCTCGATATCCTGGTCCAGGGTGCGAGGATAGTGGTTGAAATCCTCGTTAGGGCCAAATTGCATCGGGTTTACAAAAATACTGCAAATCGATCGATCGCATAATGACTGACCCTTTTCGATCAACGATAAATGGCCCTGGTGCAGATTTCCCATAGTCGGAATAAAAGCAATCGACTGCTGGTGATCTTTCCAGTGCTGGATATATTGTCGCAGTTCGCTGACAGAGTACACCTGGTTCATAAGCAGTTGTTTAATGTCTAGGAAAAGCTATGCGATTGGTCCGGAAACCGGCCCTGTTTGACTTCGCTGACGTAACGGCTGATCGCCGCTTGAATGCTGGACTGGCCTTGCATAAAATTCTTCGAGAACTTTGGTTTTTTGCCTGCGGTAATATTCAACAGGTCATGCAAGACCAGGATCTGACCGTCGACACCAACACCGGCGCCTATGCCAATCACCGGTATTTCCAGGGTTGCGGTAATCTCGGTGGCCAGATCGGCTGGCACGCATTCGAGTAATAACAGATCGGCCCCGGCCTGCTGCAATTCGCAGGCTGTTTCAACCATTTGCCTGGCCGCTGCTTTGCCTTTGCCCTGTACGCGATAACCCCCCATTTTGTGTACCGACTGGGGCTGCAGGCCCAAATGAGCACAGGTTGCAATGCTGAATTTGGCCAGCACTTCCACCGTTTTGAGCTGGGTAATTCCACCCTCCAGTTTGACTACCTGGGCCTCGGTGGCTTTCAACAGGTCACTGGCATTATCGAGAGCCTGTTGAGGAGAATTGAGCGATCCAAACGGCATGTCTAACATTAGCAGGGTATTATTCAATCCGGCCATTACGCTGGTGCCATGGTATTTGATCTGCTCAAGCGTGACCGGTATCGTCGTATCGTGTCCCTGCAGGACCATGCCCAGTGAATCACCTACCAATACTACTTCTACGCCACATTCTTCGATCAGCCGTGCGAAGCTATAGTCATAAGCGGTCAGGCAGGCAAACTTCTCGCCCTGTTGTTTGAGCCTCCTCAGATAGGGGACGGTTATCTTGTCTTCCAGTGGCCTGGGTAAATACATTAGTAATGAGAGATTCCCAAGAGTCTGTCGGATTTAGGTGATTGTAGCGAGGGAAAGCGAATTTGAGTCAGATTTTTCTATCGATTGAGGCGAATAGTTATTCATATTTAACGAGATTGATAGGAAAATTTGGCCAAATTGGCTTTCCCGCAGTAGATTAACCTAAACCCGACAGGCTCCTCTAGTAGGCAAATGATGACTGATTGAAATAATGACGTCCAGAACGGATATTATTTATTTCATCGAGTAGTGCCTGGTAATCCTGTTCACTATCGATCAAATCGATGGACTGGGTGTTTACGGTTAACAGTGTACTTTCATCGTAATCGTAAAAGAAACGCGTATACAACTCGGAAAGCCGGGTCAGGTAATCGTCTTTAATCGCCTGTTCGTAATCGATGCCACGTTTAGTGATGCGCTCGCGTAAAACTTCGGTGGGTGCCTGCAAATAAATAACCAAATCGGGTTTCGGAGCGTCGATGGTCATGTGCTGGTATATCTGCTGGTAAAGTTTTAATTCGTCGGTGGTCAGCGTCAGTTCGGCAAATAACCGGTCCTTGTCGATCATAAAATCGGCAATATGCGAACTCTGGAACAGGTCGATCTGGCGAAAGCCCTGTACCTGATGAGCACGCTGTAACAGGAAATATAACTGTGTCGACAGGGCGTATTGGCGCGGGTTCTGGTAAAACCTGGTTATAAACGGATTTTCCTCGGCTTTCTCCAGCAGCAACTCGCTGCCCAGACTTTCACCCAGTTTTCTAACAAGACTGGTTTTACCGACCCCTATTGGCCCTTCGACGACGATATATCGGTGTTGAATATGCATACCCGGATTACAAATTGATAAGGTTAATTTTTAATTCCGGTGCGTTGTCTATCAGGGAGCGGAGGCTGCCGAGACCCGGGATAGATATTTCACCGCTAATTTCAAAAAGCGGTTTCAACACGAACAACCGATTATGCATCTCGCGATGGGGTATGGTGAGGTCGTTATCATTGATAAGCTGATTGCCATAGAGGATGATATCGAGATCCAGTGTTCTCGGACCCCATTTTAGCGCCGGATCGCGCTGTCGGTGGTAGGTTTTTTCGATAGCCAGTAATTCTAGCAACAGGGCGCCTGGTTGCAGACTGGATTCGAGTGCTGCGACTGCATTCACATAATCGCCCTGGCAAACGTCACCCAATGGTTCCGACTGGTACAGCGAGGAGTATTTTATCAGCTCGCTTTTCGATATTTTAGCCAGCAATTCGATTGCGCCCCGGACAGTCGAAACAGGGTCACCGAGGTTACTGCCGATACCGACATATACCTTCTCAGCCGGCATTACGTCTACGTCTACGACGGTAATTACCGAGGTCCTTTTGTTGCAGTTTAGTGTTTGTCGGGGCCTGATGCTGTTGCTGATATTCGGTCCACCATTGGCACAGATTACCCGGTACCAGGTTAACCATAGACTGAATGCACATGAAATCGTATGCGGCCCGAAAACAGGGTTGAGCGAATAAACGCGCGGGTTGCTTCCCCTGGGTTCGTTGAAATTTGGGTTGTGCGGCCCAGATATCGCGGGTCATCTGGCTGAAACGCCGGGGAATCGAGATATGTTTAAGCTGGTGACTCATTACACTTGAGCCTGCCTGGAATAAAGCGGGAACGATTTTTAGCTTGCTCGATTGTAAATTCATAGCCTGTTGATGCACCGCCGGCCACAATAAGATTGCAAATATGAAAGCCGGCGACACGTGCTGGTTATTATTGATTCGAAGATCGGTATTCACCAGACCCTGATCAACAAAATCCAGCATTGCCTCGTCGGGTTCAAGGCCTAGCAATTCATCGAGCGCCGGGAAAAGGTACTGGAGTAAATGATAGTGTCTCAGCAGTTCCAGAACCCGGGTCGCGTTGCCCGAATGAAACAGTTTTACGGTCTCGTCGAACAGCCGCGCCGGGGGTATATCTGCGAGTAGTGGGCCGCATGCGAATATCGCCTCTGCCGAGTGCCTTTCTATTTCGAAATCCAGTTTTGCGGCGAACCTTATGGCTCGCAACATACGCACCGGGTCTTCCTGATATCGTGTTTCGGCATCACCGATCAGGCGCAAAGTGCGAGTTTCTATGTCCTCCAGTCCATTGGTGTAGTCGAGTATGGAGAAATTGGCGATATCGTAGTAGAGAGCGTTTACCGTGAAGTCGCGCCGAATGGCATCGTCTTCTATATCCCCAAAGGTATTGTCGCGTAAAATCCGGCCTTCAGTGCTGAGTTCGGTTTTGGGTGAATCGGAAGAATGGCTGCGAAAAGTGGCTACCTCGATAATTTCGCGACCGAAGCGGATATGGACGAGGCGAAAGCGGCGCCCGATGATACGACTGTTTCTGAATAGCGAACGCAACTCCTCCGGTGTCGCGTCGGTAGCGACATCGAAATCTTTGGGCTGTAATCCCAGCAGCAGATCACGTACTCCTCCGCCGACCAGGCAGGCACGAAAACCTGAATTGCTCAGTCGATACAAAACCTTTAATGCAGATTCAGATATCGATTTTCTCGATATATTATGATTGGTTCTGGAGATGATCGCTAATTTGTCTGAATTTGCCTCTTTATCACTCGCCACGTTGAAATAATCCAGTAGAATGCCCGAATCATAGCATTTCATTGTTCGAAAGTAGTGCTAAGATTCGTCCCCAGCCTGGCCGAACCGGTTATGTCAGGGTTGCGAATTTTCCAGAAATTCCCAGCGGTCGTATAAAATCTGTAGCGATTGCTGGCGCTCTGTAAGTTGAATTTGAGTCTCGCTGAATAGCCGGGGATCCTTCTGAAAAAAATCCGGATCGGCAAAACGATGCTGTAAATCTGAAATCTCGCTTTCCAGGTCTTCTATTTTAGGCGGTAATGTTTTTAGTTCCCTTTGATCCTGCGGGCTGATACGAGGCCCGGCTTTTTCCTGCTTAACCTGGGTCGATCCGGTATTTTTTGGCTCGCTGGTTGAGGGTCTTTGCCGCAACCAGTCATCGTAGCCACCAACGTATTCATTCACTTCTCCGGGTGCATCGAAAACCAGCGTACTGGTCACGATGTTATCGATAAAGCTACGGTCGTGGCTGATCAGTAGCAGGGTGCCATTGAATTCGAGCAACAGTTCCTCCAACAACTCGAGCGTATCCAAGTCGAGGTCATTAGTCGGTTCGTCCATAATGAGAAAATTGAAACTACGCGTAAAAAGCTTTGCCAGTAGCAAGCGGTTGCGTTCCCCTCCCGACAGGGCGTTCGCCGGCATATGGATTTTTTTCTCGGTAAACAGAAAGTTCTTTAGATAACTGATGACATGTTTTGGTTGACCATTGACGGTCACCTGGTCGGTTTTGCCAGCTATATTCTCACGCACCGACCTGTTCAGATCGATGGTTTCGCGATGCTGGTCAAAATAAGCGACTTCGAGTTTGGTGCCGAGTTTGACCCAGCCTTGCTGTGGTGCAAGATCACCCATGAGTAACTGGATCAGGGTCGTTTTACCGCAACCGTTAGGTCCGATAATGCCTATTTTTTCACCACGTAATATCTTGCAATTAAAATTTTCGACGATTGGCTTTTCCGGCCACTCGTACTTGAGGTCTTCGACCTCAACGACAATTTTGCCCGATAGCGCGGATTTTTGCGCTGCCAGTTTTACCCGACCGGGCAGCTCGCGGCGTTGTGATCGTTCCGCGCGTAACTTTTTGAGCGCCCGCACTCGCCCTTCATTGCGCGTCCTCCTGGCTTTGATTCCCTGGCGAATCCAGACTTCTTCGCGCGCCAGTTTTTTATCGAACAACGCGTTGTGGGTAGTTTCTGTATCCAGCAAGGCCTGTTTCGCCCGCAGGAAATTATTGTAGTCCCCGGGCCAGCTGGTTAATTGCCCACGGTCTAGGTCGACAATACGGGTAGCCAGCGCCTGGAGAAAAGAACGATCGTGGGTAATAAATAACAGGCTACCCTTGAACGCACGGAGAAATACCTCTAACCAGACTATCGAATCAATATCGAGGTGGTTGGTTGGCTCGTCAAGCAATAGCAGGTCAGGATTGGCAACCAGCGCCTGGCCGAGTAATACGCGTCGTTTCATCCCACCTGAAAGTTCGCTGAAGTCGGTATCGGCCGGTAATCCCAGTCGTGAAATTGTCGTGGAAACCCGGTTTTCCAGGTTCCAGGCATCATTTGCCTCGATGGTATCCTGCAATTTCTGCATACGGACCAGTGCCGATGGATTGCTGGGCGCATCGATCAGGCTGTGATGCCAGTCGGTAATCAGGCTCGATAAAGAACCCAGGCCCGCAGCTATGCAGTCATAAACGCTACCTTGTAGACCCTCGGGCACTTCCTGTTTCAGCTCTGTAATTCGAATATCGCGGGCGAAGCTGATATCTCCTTCATCGGGACTGATCTCGCGAATCAGTATTTTCAATAATGTCGACTTGCCCGCACCGTTTCTGCCTACCAGGCAGATGCGTTCTCCAGCCTCGATAGTCAGGTTGGCACCATCCAGTAGTGGCTGGTCACCGTAACTATGATAAATATTTGTCGCGTTTACCAGACTCATCGAGTCGCCAGATTTTCGGATTCGGTATTATGCGGCTTTTATTGGCATTTTGCGGTATATTTTTACCCGCGGCAGGCTGGTAATCCCGGTCTTCGCCATCTAATCGATTCAAGGTCTGTATTATGTGTGGTCGTTTTTTTCTGGACACCGACGTCAGGGATATTATGGAGCATTATAATGAGCCACCCCCCGATATTTATAGCGCCCGGTATAATATTGCCCCCACCACGCCGGTACTCGCCTGTACTGAGAAAGGTCTGACCCTGTTTCGCTGGGGGTTAATTCCCGCCTGGGCGAAAGACCTGTCGATGGGGAATCGTATGTTTAATGCGCGCGCCGAAACGATAGCGGAAAAACCTTCGTTTCGACAAGCCTACCGTCGGCGTCGCTGTTTAATTCCGGCCAGTGGTTACTATGAATGGCGCCTTGAGAACGGGCAAAAGCAACCCTATTGCTGCCATATAGATCATCGCCTGTTTTCAATGGCCGGTATCTGGGAACACTGGCAGGATGCCGATGGCAATGAAATTCAGACCTGCGCGATTATTACCACCGAAGCAAAGCAGACGATTACCGAAATCCATCATCGTATGCCGGTTCATATAGACAGGGGTGACTACGCGAAATGGCTCGATTGTAGTTCTGAAAATACTGACAATGCCAGTAGATTGCTCGCTAATACGATGCCAAATTACCAGTACTATGCAGTGAGTACCCAGGTGAATAATGCTCGAAACGAGGGTAGGGATTTGATTCGGGAGATTCAGCTGGGCGCTTAGTTGAGTGGATTACCCCTGAATTGTCATCCTTGTCAATTCACCCCAATCTGAACATTATTTTTCTGCGGGCTTGAAAGGGGGATCATTCGTCATTTCGACCGTAGAGCCGGAATCTTTTAGAATAATACTCCGGGAAATTCAGTCGGTAGGATTCACTAGATTCCGGCTCGGGGCCGGAATGACGGTTGTTTCTCTTAACCCCCATCAACCCCGCCACTGCGTACCAGCTCGGCGAGTCGATCGTCATCATAGGCCTGTTCCAGCTTGCCCGCAGCCGCTTCGGCGGCGGTCTGTAAATCCTTGCCACAGCTCACTGCTTCCTGTCGCCATTGTTCCAGGTAGGCGTCAGTGCCGGCCATTTTCGCGCGCATTGCTGCTTTATCGATGGCTAAAGCAAAGCGCTCGCTTAGCACCAGTTTGGCTTTTTCGCGGCGCTCCTTGGCAATCACCTGAGCGGGGATATCACGCCAGTAAAGAGTGGTTAATTTGGGCATCGTAGTTGTTCACCTGTCGATTGAGGACGCGAGTATAAGTAGCCTTACGGCTGAAATCCAGCGGTCAATTCGCGATAGCAAATAGTTACAGCTGGGTGATATCGGATAGTTTTCGGTTTGCCAGGTTGATCGATAAATTAGCCTATGATTCCAGGCTTGCAATTACGATAATAAGCAATTAGTCGTAACGCAGTTTGGAAAGGTGAGTGATGCTAAAGGTAGGTTTTATCGGATTGGGGAATGTTGGCGCTAAACTGGCCAGCAGTTTATTGCGTAATGGTGTCGATCTGATCGTACGCGATCTGCATCGGAATATCGCCCAGCCGTTCCTCGACGGTGGCGCCGAGTGGGCCGATAGCCCGCGTGAAATGGCTGAGGAGGTCGATGTATTGATTACCTGTCTGCCGAGTCCAGCAACGAGTGCAGCCGTGATGGAAGCCGAAAATGGCGTACTCGCGGGTTTGGGTGACGGCAAGGTCTGGGCCGAAATGAGCACCACGGACAGGGATGAAGTCCTGCGTCTCGGTGAAATGGTCAAAGCGGTGGGTGCCGAGCCGGTTGACTGCCCGGTTTCAGGTGGCTGCCATCGTGCGGCAACCGGTAACATAGCGATATTTGCCGGCTGCGAGCGCTCAACCTTTGAAACTATATTACCGCTGCTGAAAATCATGGGGAGGCGGATATTGCACACCGGCTCGCTGGGATCGGCGTCGGTTTTAAAGGTGGTTACCAATTACCTGGCGACTGCTAATTTACTTAGCCTGTGCGAGGCGTTGGTCACAGCTAAGGTTGCCGGCATGGATTTGAACACCACCTACGAGGCTATTCGCATTTCCTCGGGTAATTCCTTTGTGCATGAAACCGAAACTCAGGTGATCCTGAACGGAAGTCGTGATATCAGCTTTACCATGGACCTGGTGTGCAAGGATATCGGATTGTTTAACCAGGTCGCCGAACGTGGAAATTTAAAACTGGAACTGGCGCCGATAATGGAGCAGATCTTTAGAGACGGGCGAGAACGTTATGGATCGCGTGAACTGTCACCCAATATCATCAAACGCCTGGAACAGGCGACCGGGATCGAAATTCTCGCCCCCGGATTTCCGCCCGAAATGCTCGACGACGAGCCCGAAGCGCCCGGATACGAGGTGCAAGTGAAGAGCCTCTAAAAGAGGCCCTTCATCCCGGAAAGCGCACAGTGCCTATTCGGGATCTAGTAAAGTTGGCTAGTATTAAGATTCCTGCTTGCGCAGGAATGACGATTGTTGCAGGAATATCGGGTCAGAGGGCGCGTCATTCCGGCCGGTTGAGCCGGAATTTTATACTGATAGCGAGTCACTAGATTCCGTGGCATATCATAAAGCCCCGTCGAATAGGTTCTTTCGACAACAACACGAAGACTCGATACTGGTATCGGAAAATTTTATCGCATGGTCGAGCTTTTGCTGGAAAACCTCGATTCCCTCGGATTGTCCTAGCCGCTTAAGGCACTCCAGGTAGCCGTGCAACGCCCAGATATTGTCGCGATGCTGCAGGCACCGGGGTAGGGTATCGTTGATACCAAGATCATCGCCGTAATGCTGCATCGCTTCTTCAACGTGACCCCGTTCCAGTAACAGGGCGCCGAGCGCGTGGCGGGGCGGATGCATCCAGGGCCAGGGTTCCGAGTAAGCGAGGCGGTCGCTGAGTTCGCAGGCCTCGCGTAGATGAGCATATCCGGTGTCGTGATTACCGGCGTGATATTCAAGCTCACCCTCTGACATAGCGGCGGCCACTGCCAAAATGTCGGTGGTTGGATTATTGGCCATAATATGCCAGTCGGGTATCGCCTCGTGCAGTCGATTGAAATTCGATTTGCACTGCCGGGCGCTGGAAATATCTCCGAGTGCGGCATGTCCAATCGTTTTACCATAATAGAGTAAAGCCGTGGTAATCGGGTACAGGGCCTGATTTGCTGGCAGGGGTTCGTCGATAATCGTCTGCCAGCGACCAAACCTGATCAGCACGTGCACCTTGCTCGAAAAGTAGCCTTCGAGTGTCGAGCCCAGATAACGATTTTCGATTCGCAGCATATCATCGCCGATGATTGACTGGATACCGTCGGCAGCTTGAATAGCCGGTGCAAATTGGCCGGCAAACATGGCGGCGTACATATTTGAATGAAAATCGTGCACACATGAAATCATGTAGAACTCGTGCTTACCCCGTAGCGCGATGTATTTCAGGTCAGCGCTGGTAGCGCGATGGTTGGCTTCGACTGCTTCGAGGTACTGCCCACAGAGCAGGTCGATATGCGTAGCCATGTGCAGCAGGTGTCCACATTCGGTGGTTATCTCTCGTAATCGGTTAGCTGCGGGCAGTGCTTTCTCGGGTCGGGGTGACATTTCCAGCGCGTGGATATAAAAATGCAGGATGCCGGGGTGCGGGTCTAATCGCTTTTTTTCAATCAGTGTAAATGCCTGTTCGAGCAGGGTAATCGACGCTTCGGTCAGTGCCCCCGATGCAGGAATACCCCGATGAATGTCCCACAGTTTCCAGGGTGTCAAGTTCATCATCGATTCGGCGGTCAGGCAAATGATATCCAGATCATCAGGGGAATTCTCCTGTAGCGCGCGCATTCGATTTGAATAATTTTTTTCCCACTGCAGCAGTTCAGTCAGGTCGTCGGCCTGCGCGGCCGCATGTTTTTCGCACAGTGCGGCGATTAACTGCGCTTCGAGCGGGGTCGCTGCGGAACTTAGCTCAAGCGCTTTCTGGACATGACGGTGGCAGGTTTTTACCGCCTGTGTGCGTTCCAGATCGCCATACCATTCCCAGGGCTTGTTATAAAATGGACCCGATGCGTAGGCGATACCCCAGTATCCCATTGCGCACAATGGGTCGTGCTGCAGTGTCTTTTCAAAACAACGTACCGCTTCTTCGTGGTTAAAGCCGTAGCACCAGGCTAGTCCTCGATCAAACCATGCCTGGGCTATAGCTGAACTGGTCGAAATTGACCGGCTGTGATTGCCGAGGTCGAAATAGTTGTCATCTACTGCAGGTAGCAAGTAACGGTATCCATTATATCGAGAGATATCGAAGTATAAGTATTATCCATATCAAAAATATTAAGATTTCCAATAAATTAGTGGTGTTTAATCAACAGTGTGGAATTCTTCAATAGTGCTCAGCGATGTAAATGAAAGCTGGTAATGTGACAATCGCCGCGATCACCTGAAAAGTCATAATATTGGACATCAACTCGGCATTGCCGCCCATTTTTCGTGCCATTACGTAGGAGGTTGCCGCTGTGGGAACCGCGCCGGCGATAATCGCCACGGTGCGTGGCAAGCCCTCGAGACCAATCAGCGAGGCCATGCCGATGATTAATAGCGGCATGCCGATTAAACGCGTGACCACACCGATCGCAATCAGCATTTTCTGATCCGCGGCCTGGCCGATACGTAAACCCGCCCCGACTGCCAACAGGGCGAGGCCAAGGCCTCCGTTACCAATGATAACGATAGTATCGAAGATGATATCGGGTACACCGATCCAGTTAAGCGCGAGACCTGCCGCGCAGGCAATGATTAACGGGTTTTTCAGGACACGCATGAATACGGCTCGAAATTCGGGATTATTCGAACCCGACCCATACAGCGATAATACTACCACCGACAGCATGTTAAGCATTGGCACCATGATCGCCAGCGCGAGTGCTGCCAGTGTGACACCATCGTCACCGTACAACGGCCCGATAGTTGCCAGTGCGACAAATCCGTGGAAGCGTGTTATACCTTGAAACAGGCTGGTAAAGGTGGGCCCCCCGCCGGGATATCGCTGGCGCAAGATGGTATGTATCAGAATCAACAACACCGACATACCGAGCATCGCGATGACCAGAACCAGGGTGAAATCGGCAATAGGGACGCTGCCCAGGTTAGCCCGACTCAAGGTGCGGATAATCAGAAAAGGCAGCAATAAATAAAAACAAATATGCTCTATTGCCGACCAAACTTCTTCGCCGACGATACGGGTGCGAAATAACAGGTATCCAATCGCGATGATGAGGAAAATTGGCGTTATGGCATTAAGCGTGGCGAGCATGGTTTATCCCGGGCATCGGTGTTGTCAAAAAAATAGGAAATACCTGTTAAACCGGCAGATACGGCTGAATTAAAGGTGTATGTATTGCGATAGTAGAACGATCAATCGATTATTCTACCACCGACAACAATTCCAGCAGGGATTGTTTCCACAATAATTACCTAACATTCGGATCGGATATCTGTAGTATCGATGAATGGATTCCAAACCGGTGAACCTATGGCCTGGTTGCGCTTCAACTGAAACGATGAACTCCTATTAAAACGCTGTGCTTAAATACCTAAGGCAACACTGGCGGGGTAATTTATCACTAACCCGGGCATTCTGGGTAAACCTGGTTCTTCTGTTTATCTTGTTAGGAATTTTGGAGCGTTTTTTATTTCCCCCTTATATTGAGAATGAATCAGCGGTTACCACAGCCGTAATCGCATATTTTATCGTCGTAAAATTGATCGTTTATCCCTGGCAGGTGGTTGGTGTCCTACGCACCTGCGATCTTCGGATCAAGTCCGATACGGGCAGGTCGTGGGCAACTGCCGCACAAATTGCCCTGGTAGTGAGCCTGGCGGTAACCCTGCTAGCCACGATCGAGACCTGGCAGTCACTGCAGCTCTTTAAACGGGATATGCAACTCAGGGAGGTGAGCTCCCCAGAACCCCTGTATTCACTGGACCTGATAGAGCAGGAAACGCTGATTCATCTGCGTGGCCCATTTCAAATTGGTATCACCAATCGGGTCGCGGATTTGATAGAGCGATATCCAGAGATAACCGGGATAATTCTTGACAGCGAGGGTGGTCAGATTTACGAGGGCAGGGGGTTGGCCCGGCTAATCAGGGACAATAATCTGCAAACATTCTCCCTCGAACAATGCTTGTCGTCTTGTACCACTGCCTTTGTCGCTGGCACTACTCGAACACTGGGAATTAACGCGCGGCTGGGATTTCATCAGTACAAGACCTACAGCCTTATTCCTTCTATCGACGTTGTAGCGGAACAGTCGAAAGACATGGCGATTTTCGTGGAACAGGGGGTTTCACCGGAGTTTCTCGAAAAAATTTTTATCCACCCTCCCAATAGCATGTGGTGGCCGGAAATTGGCGAGTTGATAAATGCTGGGGTTGTCCACCAGACAGGGTACTCACCAGGGAACCCCTGATCAAGCCTGGTCGGCCAGGATTTGATCAGAGGTTCCCCGAGGGAATTAATGCGGGGTAATACCGCGTAAGCGTTCGTTACGGCGACGCAACAGTTCTAATAATATTAACAATATTACCGATAGAGTAATCAGTATAGTAGCAACCGCCATGATGGTAGGACTGATCTGCTCCCTGATTCCTGAAAACATTTGCCAGGGTATGGTTCTTTGTTTGTAGCTTCCCACGAATAACACGACCACGACTTCGTCGAATGAAGTGATAAACGCGAACAGCGCCCCGGAGATGACCCCGGGCATAATCAATGGCACGGTGATATGAAAGAATGTATGGGTAGGGGGAGATCCCAGACTGGCGGCAGCGCGGGTGAGACTGTGATCAAACCCGGATAGCGTGGCGGTCACTACAATCACCACAAATGGCGTTGCCAGCGCCGAATGTGCCAATATGACCCCGATATGAGTACCCTGTAAACCGATTCTTGAATAAAAGAAAAACATCCCTGCTGCGGAAATGATCAGTGGAACCACCATCGGCGAGATCAATAAACCCATTATCGTGGTTTTAAACGGAAAATCGGGTCGACTCAAGCCCAGTGCCGCCAGGGTGCCCAGAAAAGTGGATATAATCGTTGCGAAAAACGCGATGATGAAACTGTTTTTAACCGCGCCCTGCCAGTTCAGGCTGGTGAAAAATTCCTGGTACCACTTGGTGGTAAAGGCTTCGGGTTGAAGACGTAGCATTTCCGCAGTAAAGGAGAAATAGGGCTGTTGATTAAACGACAGCGGCAGAATAATCAGGATTGGAAATATCAGGAAAAAAAATACTGATACGCAAATAGCGATAAAGCAGTAATGCCAGACGCGCTCGCCTATTGAGGCGTGTATCGGTAGTGCCATGTGTCTACCCCAGCCTCATGTTACTGATACCGACAATTTTGTCGTACAAGATATACAGGATCAATACCAGGGCCAGCAGTATGGCTCCCAGCGCAGCGGCCAGGCCCCAGTTCAAAGACGACGAGATATGATGAGCGATAAAGTTGCTGATCAAGGTGCCCTTGGTGCCGCCAACCAGCGCCGGCGTGATGTAGTAACCAATGGCCAATATAAAAA
>Ga0209987_10000626_pt1 | contig 18647 bp, 17 predicted proteins | sample N074metaG_FD_182134 | JGI IMG/M metagenome (GOLD analysis project Ga0209987, IMG submission 182134) | Deep subsurface microbial communities from Kermadec Trench to uncover new lineages of life (NeLLi) - N074 metaG (SPAdes) (version 2) | ecosystem: Environmental > Aquatic > Marine > Ocean trench... | reverse complement strand
AGCTCAACGCAGTGGCTCGTCAGTTAAATGAACGACCTAGAAAAACTTTAGATTATGAAACACCTGCGGAGAGATTTAATGTATGTGTTGCAGCGATCGGTTGAAATGGCAACTGAAAGCGGACATTCCGATGTAAGTGATGATAGATAATTTGCGACCCAAACAGGACGTATGCATTAATAACGTATCTTCCCTTCGGTCACTATAGACTTGAGGGGAAATGTGGGTGTATCCTTGCTGCACTCAGTGAGTGTCAGATTAAGTCAAAATACGTAGTGATAATTATCACTTTTACCAATTCTTAATAAATAAGAGAAAGGTATATTACTTGTCATCATGAGCAGCGACGTCTCTTCATCCACTCTCATCAGGGCTCTTTTTCAGCCATCCATTGCCTTTAAACAATTATCCATGGGTGATCCTTCGCCGCTAATGGTTCTACTCAAATATTCTATATGGCTACTATTGTTACCTCCACTATGTTCATGGATAGGTGCATTCACTTTTGGATGGCGCCTTGGCGCTGATGAGCCACTTATGCTACCGAGTTCTTCGCTGACAGCAATTAGTGTCGGTTATTTTCTGGCGTTGTTGTTTGGCTTCATTAGTACCGCATTTATTAGTAGATGGATGGCCACCACTTATGGCGCCAGATCGTCTCTGGGTTTGCATTTTGCCCTGATTACGATTGTGGCAGCACCATTATGCGTGGGCAGTATTACTCACTTGTTTCCCGATGTGTTTTTGAATGTTTTGGTCTTAATTCCAGCCATGATTTGGAGTATGTATTTGCTCTATACAGGGATTCCTATTGCGCTGGAAATCACAGCAGAAAAAGGAATGCTAATGGCTTCAGCACTGGTGGGATGGTTGCTGGTCGCTTCGGTAAGCCTGCTGGGGATTAGTGTGGGTTTATGGACATTGGGGATAGGTCCCTTTCTTGGGGTATAGCTGGATAATGACGAGAGTTGATTACAGTGCCTGACACGATTGAACAATATTATCACGACAATGTTGTAACAAGACTGGTGCAGTTTTCTGTCATCTGGGCAGTAGTGGCTATGTCCGTCGGGGTATATCTTGCTGCCGAGTTGGTTGCACCAACGCTCGACTTCGGCCAACCGTGGTTATCTTTTGGGCGTCTACGTCCATTGCACACTAACGGCATTATTTTCGGGTTTGGTGTATCCGCATTAATGGGAACTGCTTTTTATAGTGTTCAGAGAACATCCCATGTGCCCCTGTATGCGCCGAAACTGGCCTGGGTTTGCTGTTATGGCTGGCAGCTTGTCATATTACTTGGTGGACTGTCTTTATTAGCGGGCTGGACATCGTCAAAAGAATATGCAGAACTAGAATGGCCATTTGATATTGCCATCACTATTTTGTGGGTAGGTTTCGGAATTGTTTTTTTTGGCACTATTGCTCGGCGTAAGATCAAACCTATATATATTTCCAACTGGTTTTATGGTGCAATGATAATCGTTGTTGCGATGATCCATATTGTCAATAGCCTGGCTATTCCGGTTACTTTCTCAAAATCCTATTCCTTGTATGCCGGAGCTCAGGATGCGGTAGTCCAGTGGTGGTATGGACATAATGCGGTGGGATTTTTATTAACCGGCGGCTTTCTTGGGATGATGTATTACTTTCTGCCCAAACAAGCCAACCGACCTCTGTGGAGTTACCGTTTGTCAGTCGTGGCTTTCTGGGCATTCACTTATACTTATATATGGGCCGGCCCTCATCATCTTCATTACAACGCCATTCCAGAGTGGGTACAGTCATTGGCAGTGGTAATGAGTTTAATACTGTTGGCACCTTCCTGGGCGACAATGATCAATGGCATTATGACTGTCAGAAGCGCCTCGGAAAAGTTGAAGACTGATCCGGCGCTCAAATTCATTGTGCTTTCGCTCGCATTTTATGGCTTGGCAACATTTGAAGGTCCGATGATGGCTATTCGTAGTGTGAACGTAATAAGTCATTTTACCGACTGGACGATTGGACATGTTCATTCCGGTGCGCTTGGCTGGAACGCGATGGTCACTTACGGAACCTTTTACTTTCTGGTACCTCGATTGGCCGGGAAAGAACTCTACAGTGTAGGTTTAGCCAACCTGCATTTCTGGCTAGCGCTAGCAGGGACGATGTTGTATATCATCAGTATGTGGGCAGCTGGCGTTTCCCAGGGATTATTATGGTTGAGTGTCGATGAAATCGGCGAGCTTAGTTACGGATTTAAAGACATCATGGCGAGTATGGTGCCCTATTATGGTCTGCGCTTGATTGCCGGGCTGATATTTCTAAGCGGGACTATTCTTATGGCTTATAACTTATATATGACCATGAAGGGATGTAAGCCTGTTTTGGTTAAACCACCAAAAGTTGACCCGGCATACAGTGTGTAAATAATGGACGGCTTATCACTACATAAAAAACTGGAAGAAAATGCTGGATTGCTGATATTTGGTATTCTGTTCGTGTCCATTATTGGGGGATTGGTACAGGTATTACCCGTTTTATTTCAGGAATCTCTTAGCACCGCCACTGAAAATACCCGGGTCTATGACGCCGTGGAATTGACCGGTCGTGATATTTATATTCGCGAGGGCTGTAGCGTTTGTCATTCGCAACAAATCAGACCACTCATCGCAGAAGTTATGCGCTATGGTCCCTATTCTCGTGCAGGAGAATTTGTCTATGACCGGCCCTTTCTCTGGGGATCAAAACGCACGGGACCAGATCTACACAGGATAGGTGGAAAATATTCCGATATCTGGCATCGAGTTCATCTCCTTGACCCAAGAAGCGTTGTCAAAAATTCCATCATGCCGGCATACCCCTGGTTAGCAAATCGTGAAGCCAACGCGAACAATGACATACAACTAAAAATGAGAGTGTTACAAAAATTAGGGCATCCCTATACGGAAGCGGATATAGAAGCTGCACCAGCAAGCCTGGAAGGACTAAAGGAAATTGATACCCTGATTCGATATTTACAAGTACTTGGGGCTGGATCCGATCAGTTTAAAAAGCCTAAGGAAGAAGAAACGTCATGATCTATTTTATCTTTGTAGGTGATATGTTGGTGATGTTGTTTATGGTTTGCGTGGTTATCTGGGTCTTTGTTTACTCACCGAAGGAGGAAATTGATAAAATTGCAAGAATTCCATTAGAAGATGAGGATGAAGAAAATCATGGCTGATTTGCCCAATGACTTTTGGGGGGGCTGGATCGCCGTTATTACGATTGTCTCTCTGTTGGCACTTGCCTGGTTGGTGATCAGTGTTTACTTCTTCTCAAATGGAAGCAACGCTAAACATGTTGGCAAGAATGAACCAGTTTGGGACGAAGATCTACGTGAAGGTTTAAATGCGCCACCATTGTGGTGGTTCTGGTTGATCTTGAGCACAATGATTTTTACTGTCATGTATCTCATTCTTTATCCTGGCCTCGGTTCTTTCAAGGGTGTATTGAACTGGTCACAGGATAGTCGATTAGAATCCAGCTATGACACCTACAATGCTCAATTTGGTGAGATTAGGAAAACCATTGCGCAGAGCACTATGGCAGATCTGCAAAATGATCCATCGCTGATGGCCAAAGCCGAGCGAATCTTTTCACGTAATTGTGCTGCATGCCATGGACCTGATGGCAGAGGTCAGGCATCTCTGTTCCCGAATTTAAAGGACATAGATTGGACGTGGGGGGGTTCGCCAAAACAGATCGAACAAACCATTAGGCATGGAAGAACGGCGGTTATGATAAGTTGGCAAGCGATTGTGGGTGATGAAGGTGTGATTCAACTTGCCGACTATGTGTTGGCCATGGGCACAGACCAGGCCGAACAGCATCCAGGTAAAACTCAGTACACTCAATTCTGTTCCGCATGCCATGGAGCTGAGGGCAATGGCAATCCCCTGCTAGGTGCCCCAAAACTTAATGACGACAACTGGCTCTATGGCGGATCCATCGAAGATATTCGAACATCAATATCCCAGGGAAGAAATGGAATTATGCCAGCCTTTGAAGGAAGGTTGGATGATACCCAGATTAAAATGCTGGTTGCCTGGTTGGCACGTTAAGCATTTGCTTTTGGCACTTAGTACCAGTTCAATGTCTATAGCTAATGTCTGCTTTCGCTGGAAAGCAGACGTTCAAATTACCCAACTCGAATGTCTGCTTAAAGATCTTATCTTCTTAAATCACCGACTGCATACTTATGCATAGAGGCTGTATTTTTACCCAATGGGGCAATGTAGATCTAAGTCAGATTCTTGCCTATTTCTTCCCATAGTCTATACTGACTACATATACATACGAACGTATGTATGTTGTCACTTTACAAGTAAATAGACTATAGGTGATTGATATGGAAGGTAAATTTGTTACTTACTACAGGGTATCTACTCAAAAACAAGGTAAATCAGGCCTCGGTCTGGACGCTCAAAGGAAAGCGATTGAGGACTATCTGAATGGGGGGAACCATGCGGTCCTAGAGGAGTTTGTTGAGGTTGAATCAGGCAAAGGAAGTAACGCCCTGGCTAGACGGCCTGTGCTTAAGGAGGCTATTGGATACGCCAAGAAACATAAAGCAAAGCTTCTCATTGCCAAACTGGATAGGCTTGCCCGTAACGTTCACTTCATTAGTTCATTGATGGAATCAAAAATAGATTTCGTTATCGCAGATATGCCAGAAGCTAATGCCTTAACGATCCACTTGCTGTCTGCCGTAGCGGAGTATGAACGTGAGCTGATCTCCAAGCGTACCAAGGAAGCACTAGCAGCAGCCAAGAGACGTGGTGTGAAGCTGGGCAATCCAAAGCTTAAGGCTGATAACAATAAGCGCAAGAAGCAAGCGCAGGCTTTCGCTAACAACCTGAAACCCACGCTCCAGGCATATAGGAAGCAAGGAATGTCACAACGGAAGATTGTAGAAGAACTAAACAACGTTGGTATCGCAGCACCAAGAGGTGGGGAATGGGGCTTGATACAGGTGCAGAGAGTAATTAATAGGCTTGGAATATAGAGCAATAGTGCACCCTTAAAACAGGGGGGTGGGGGATGGATTGGATTGGCGTATACGTGTACTACCCCTCTCTAACTTTTATAATATTTCTATACCCATCAACTTATCAATTCTTGTAACGGAACCGTGATATTGGGTCTATTTCTAATGTCCGCTTTATACTGAAAGCGGACGCCCTGAATCAGCGAATGTGCTTCCGGAAACGATTCAGAACTCTATACTTGGGAAAATGTTTAAATTTAGACAAGGCCTTTGATTCGCAATGGGCCATTGAAAATATATTGAATCGTTCTTTCAGCTATTGCTTCATACTCGATTTGTTGCATCCCTGTAAACTCACACACTTCAGTTAGCGAGGGAAACCACCGCCGATCATGAATAGCGTCAATTTCATTTTTTCTTCTAGCTTACTAATTAGTTCAAAGTGTCCATATACAGATTGCTCCATGATTACAATTTGACAATTCTTCGGGTTCTTTAGTTTTTCAAAATCCTCGACACTCCAATGTAGCCAACGCATTAAAAACAAACGTAGTGTCATACCATGGGTAACAATAAGTACGTTTTTTGGAAATTCTAGTTTAGCAAAGTCGCGATGCATCGTTTCAATGAATGTACTCACCCTATCATATACATCAGCTACAGATTCGCCATCCGGAATGCGAAAGTGGAACGGACCATATTCATCACGTTCTTTATCGATTTCTTTTCCTTCCGCAACATCACGTAGATGCCCCCAGTCTTGCTCTCTCAATCTTGGATCTTCAACACATTCAGATACGTTATCTATTATACTTTTCTTAATTTCCTCATACGTTTGCCGCACTCGTTTATATGATGAGCGATAGACATACAAATTTTCATTTCTGATAATTTCCTTTATCTTTACTCCCGCATCTCTGGCTTCCACTCTACCGGTAGCTGAGAGATTTAACTTATAATCAGGGGTCTTATTATATATCTTTGGATCAACATTCCCTTCTGACTGACCATGTCGAATAAGTATGATTCTTTTTGGCTTCATACCCTCCCCCTTCAGCCTAGCTGTTGATTACAATGAAAATTTAATAAGAGTTTGTTTATTTAATAGTACCAGCACAATGGTATTGGTCGAATATTCACTTTCACTGGAAAGCAGACTGTCTCCTTCATACTAAAAGCAGGTATTCAAAAAATACCTCAAGCATTTAACTAAACAATCCCATTTACTTATACCCAGAAACGGCCACTTGAGTAAATGCGTCCATTTGGATGTTCTTGTTCATGGAACTCGCCTCTCGGAAGTCCAATAAATCCTTGTGCCTTTGGATCTTCCAAATATTTAGTAAACCCATTTCTCTGTAAGGCTGTTTCAGCTTCCTTTCTATTATCGAATGCAATTTCATCAAACACACCGCACGTATCACCATAAAAAATGACAAGGATAGAATCATTTTTTTCTACCAGCACAGCCCAATTTTGCTGCAGACATTCAACTATTTTAAAAAATGGATCGTCGGCTAGCTCTTTTAATATTTTTGTAAACATTATCCTTTGGATAACTATGTTTTGAAAGGCTGTCAACTATACAAGTCAGTATAGACGAACTTCACTGAGTGTCACATTCTCTCCGAAAGCTGTATTAAATGGATATTGCCTAATGTCCGCTTTCGCTGGAAAGCAGACGGTCAGAACAGCCTCAAGTGTCACGCCACCGTTACAAGAATTGATAAGTTGATGGGTATAGAAATATTATAAAAGTTAGAGAGGGGTAGTACACGTATACGGCAGACCCATCCATCCCCCACCCCCTATCAGTCAGCTGTTTGCTAACATTTTGCTAACGGAATACCTAAAATCATAGGTGATTAGACGTGAAATAGAGGCATATTCATACACCTAAGCCATTGATATATAATACAGGACGTGAAGGGCAGGGAGTGGCTAAAATGGGGTACTTAGAACTTGAAAACCAGCAAGGGTGCGAGCCCTTCGAGGGTTCGAATCCCTCCCTCTCCGCCAAAAATCACAAAGCCCCGTTAGGGGCTTTTTATTTTTGGGTGGGGGTGTCAGATTAATGAGAACCTCTGGTGAGAATCCCAATGTGCAGGATGCACAGGTGCCGTGGAGTCCATGGACGGACGTGAACGGCCTCCCTCTCCGCCATTCAATCAAATAACCGGCTTTTGCCGGTTTTTTCATGCCTGTACGAATCGAATCCATACTTTCAATGCACAACCAATAAAATTACACTTATAATAATTCTTGAGGGTCACTGTACTTTAATTTGGGACATAGGATAAAATTATGTTCGAAGGATTAGAACGCATTACCTATCAATCGGGTGATCAGATTTTCCATGAAGGAGATGTGAGTAACTGCGCATACCTTATTGAGAGCGGTGGCGTAGAGATTTCAATTCTTAAAGAAAAACAGCCATTCAGAGTAAGTATTCTTACAACGGGCGATCTTTTTGGCGAAATGGCACTCATTGACAAACAACCGCGTATAGCAACGGCAACGGCTCTTGATGAAACCCGTGTTGTTCGCATCTCTCGAGATGTACTTGAGGCTAAACTTAATAATGTAGATCCAATCATTGAGCATTTACTCCGTCTGATCCTGAAACGTTTCAGGAAAACTCATTATAGATTGGCCCAGAAAGACTACCTTGTTCAGGAAGAAGCAGACCAGATCCCAGATGATGATTTCGATAAGACTCAACAAAACCTGATCGTACACATCAAAATTGCCTCAGATATAGTCGAGGCGCTAAGTCGAAATGAATTTCAACTCAATTACCAACCAATTATTTCACTTAAAGACAATCGTATTGTTGGTTTTGAAGCGCTTAGCCGGTGGCATCACCCAGACTATGGAATAATGTCGCCTATGCAGTTTATTGATATTGCTGAAAGTACTGAGCAAATTCTTTCGATTGGTCTCTGGGCATTAGAAAAAGCCTGTCTCGATCTTAAAACCCTAACAGAGGCATACCAACAATCACCGCTATTTATTTGTGTGAATATATCTGCTCGACAATTGGCTAAAGCAGAACATATAGCGAAGTTCATCGGCATTGTTGAAAAAGCCGGTATTGACCCAACCCGCATTAACCTGGAAATCACCGAGACCATGATGATCAGTGAGCAAGATTATGCCCAGCAAACCTTATCTTCATTACAAAACCAGGGTTTTAGAGTTTCGCTAGATGATTTTGGCACAGGTTATTCAAGCTTGAGCCATTTACAAAAATTTCCCGTTAATACTATCAAAATCGACAGAAGCTTTATCAGTCACATGCTCCTGGATTTTGACAGTATGCAAATCGTAAAGGCTTCTATCGGCCTTGCTCGGGCACTGGATCTGGAAGTTGTTGCTGAAGGTGTGGAAAGTGAAGAGGAGCTTAGTAAACTCGTTGAATTGAAATGTGATTACGCACAAGGGTATTGCTTTTCAAAACCACTACCTCTAGCCGAAGCGGTAGAGTATTTAAAACAGCAATAGTACAAACATAGGTATTACGTCACACAAATCATTAGATAATTCAAGCATTCAAGCATTGAGACATGAGAACCTTATTTAAATTATTCAAAAAATGTTTTTTGAATAAATATGTGTTTCTGGGCATAGTTTTGCTCCTTGTTTTTCTCGCAGGGATGGTTTTTAAAAGTGAAGTTCATAAACCTGACTTACATCGTCTCTATATGGAAACTATGGAGATCACAGACCAACCTCCTGTCGTTTTCATTCATGGTGTCCTGGGCAGTAAATTAAGAGATATTAAAGGAGGTGATGACCTCTGGTTAGGTTCTATCGGTCGCATCCTTTTTAGTGATTATGCCGAGGTTGCCTATGAAATTGATCCGGAAACTCTAGAACCATTACCCAGTGTTGCTGAAGCTTATGCTATTTCTGACAGTGCAGTTGGTAAGGATTTTTACGGAAAGATAATCGAGACATTGGGAGATACTGGTGGCTACCAACTGGCAGAAGTTGGCAAAAAGGTTAGACCAAATCAAAAAAATTACTATATCTTCCACTATGACTGGCGGCAGGATAACGTCATCACCGCTAGCCAACTCGCTGACTTTATAGACCAGATCAGGATTGATTATGGCTACCCTGACTTAAAGGTCGATATCGTTGCACATAGTATGGGCGGTTTGATTACACGCTACTATATTCGATATGGTCGCCAGGATGTCATTGGTGACAATGATTTTGATCAGAAGATTAATATGTACGGTAGTGATCGAGTCAGGCGAGTTATTTTACTTGGCACACCAAATCTGGGTTCAATCAAAACACTGTATCGCTTTATCACAGGTGTCAAAGTTGGCTTTAAACGTATAGGCACTGAAACACTTGCGACCATGCCAAGTTTATACCAGTTATTCCCGCATCCACTAAATAACTGGATAGTTACAAGCGATGGAACACCGCTAGATCGTGATTTATATGATGTGAATATCTGGAGACGCTTTCAGTGGTCCATATTTTCTCCAGAAGTCAGGGAGAGAATTCTAAATAAATATAAAAACAAGGCAGAAGGGCAGAAATATCTACAAACACTGGATGCCTATTTTGAGAAACGGCTCGAACGCGCACGAAGGTTCGTCTGGTCGTTAACGGTGCCACTGCGTGATGATCATCCTAAATTTGTTGTTTTTGGTGGTGCCTGTACATTAACACCAGCAAGAATGATAGTGGAAGAAGTTGATGGTGAATCAATGGTAAGAATGTCTCCAGATGAAATCACCCAACCTGTGGCGGGCGTAGATTACGATGCATTGTTATTAGAACCAGGTGATGGCTCAGTAACTAAAGCCTCTTTATTAGGCAGAAATGTACTGGATCCCAGTGTTAAGCGTCACAAATACAGTTTTTTCCCACTGGACCACACAATATTCCTGTGTGAAAAACATAACAGCCTTACAGGTAATGTGAATTTTCAGGACAATCTGTTGAATGAACTGTTATCCAGAGATTGAGACCCTGGGAATAAATCTCCGAAGCAGAATAGTGATGAAACATATAAATAAAATATTACTACTTATTCTTTTCATTTCTCCTTTTATAATTGCAGTCGTCAATGCCGAAGACAAACCAGCGATCCTTGATCCTGACGCTCTAAATCCAGATAAAATAATTTACCTGGAGCAGAACTGGACAGACGAAGATAGAGAATACTTTTATTTTACCGATCAAGGCTCGCGTCTCCTACCTTACGAATTCTTTTTAAATCTTGAACTCTCTGAAAGCAATCAACGCTTAAGCAGCCCCGAGAACATGTTACGTTACGGTTTTCTACCCACCAGGCCAAGCAAAAATAACCCAGACGGCCTACCGATAGGACTCACACGAAATAAAGACTTTATGGGGCCAACCTGCGCGGCCTGTCATACGCAACAGCTTAAATACAATAATCAGTTCATACGTATCGATGGTGGACAGGCCTTTATAGATTTACCTATGTTCCTGGATGAAATAGTCCAATCCATGGAAAAAACTCTCACAGATGAAAATAAATTTAATCGATTTGCGACAAAAATCTACGGCAAAAGTGGCACACAGGATAAACGCGATGAATTAAAACTGCGTCTGCAGGAACAATATGAGATTAGAAAAGATTTTAACCGTCGTAATCATAGTGATGTCGCTTATGGTTATTCCCGACTGGATGCCTTTGGTGCCATCCTCAACAAGGGTTTATACCTGACGGGGGTTAAAGATAATTTTAATACAGCCAATGCTCCGACGAGCTATCCATACCTGTGGGATACCCCACAACATGATTATGTTGAATGGGATGGTTCGCAATCTAATGCAAGCCTGGGGGCGCTCGCAAGGAACGTTGGTGAGGTGATAGGTGTATTTGGTGACATCACTCCTGAAACTAATATATGGCTAGGTTTTTATGATGGGGGATATAGTTCTTCCGTACAGGCAGGTAATCTTCGAGGACTTGAGAAGGTTGTTGCCAAACTACATTCTCCACTCTGGCCTGACACATTCCCTGAAATAGATAACGATCTCGCCAAAAGAGGGCGTGGCCTATATGAAAAACATTGTCTTTCATGTCATCTCGATATTGACAGGACAGATCCAGACAGAATGATACAAGTCAGAATGAGTTCACTAGGTGTCATTCAAACAGATCCCCTGATGGCAACCAATGCTATTTTCTTAATGGGTAAATCTGGAATTTTTGAGGGAAGAAAGCGTTTTTATACGGTGGGAAGTGTGCTCGGTGAGGAAGCACCTGCCTTATATATTGTAAATAATATGATGGGTGGCGTGCTAAAAAATAATTCTCTTCAGGTACTGCTGGCTAAACGTGATGCAAAAAAACTTGGCCACCCCGATGAAATACATCCGCCTAAGTATCTGGATGGAAAAATAGTCAAGAAAGGCGAGGAGGTGTCAGAAAAAACCTTGTTGGCTTATAAAGCGAGGCCAATGAATGGTGTCTGGACAGGTGCACCTTTTTTACACAACGGTTCTGTGCCTAATCTGTATCAATTATTGTTGCCCGCTGAAAAGAGAGATAAAACCTTTTATATTGGAACTTGGGAATTTGATCCTGTGAATGTCGGCTATGTCAGCACCAAAACACCCGGCGCATTTTTCTTTGATACAACGCTGGAAGGAAACAGTAATGCCGGTCATGAATATGGCACCGGGGAGTATGGCAAAGACCCATTTACAGAAGATGAAATCTGGGCGTTGATTGAATACATGAAAACGCTTTAACAATATGTCTTTCCTGAAATATGTATCTTTTGCTTTAGTCTTGTTCATCCTGTTTATCATTTACCATTTCTCAAGTAATTCACCCGTCACCACAGAAGAAATAATTCGTGCGGACGAGGCTGAACAAATCAATCGCTCGATTGACAATTTCATAAACGTCATTGAAGAAAATAAAACAAGCTATATAGCCCGAGGCGCACACTCCAAAGGTCACGCCTGTGTTAAAGCTTATTTTGATGTACTGGGGAGCATTGCGCCAGAGTTACAACAAGGGATCTTTCAAATACCGGGAAAGCGCTATAAAGGCTGGATACGTTTCTCTAATGGTAGATCCAGTATGAAAGGGAATCATGATGCAGATAAAGATGCGCATGGTATGGCATTAAAACTATTTAATATATATGACAACACCTTAATGCAGTCGGATGATAGCCCGGGGACACAGGATTTTTTAATGCATGATAGTCCGGTATTTTTTGCTGCGGATCTTGAGGACTATAATAGCTTCGTCGAAAGCGATGACAAGATTCTGTATTTTATTGAAGGGATCAATCCACTTAAGTGGAAATTACGTGAGTTACAACATGGGCTCGCCACACTAAAAGAACCTCCTGCTAGTCCACTTATAACTGAATACTTTAGTAATACTGCCTACAAGCTTGGTCCACATAATATAAAATTTTCTGCACAATCCTGTACTTCCGAAGAAATTGATCCTGGACAAGACAAAACTGATCCAGATTTTTTACGAAAAACAATGGCAGAAGAATTAAAGACAGGAGAGGGGTGTTTTAATTTCATGGTGCAACTGCAAGATACTGATAAATATATGCCGATCGAGGATCCCAGTATCTTATGGAAAGAATCAGATTCACCTTTTATCACAGTGGCAAAAATCATTATTCCAAAACAGGAATTCGATTCAGAACAGCAACGACAATTCTGTGAAAACCTGTCTTTCTCTCCCTGGAATGCATTGCCTGAGCATAGACCCATTGGCCAACTCAATCGCATCAGAAAAGAAGTTTATGCTGCCAGCTCGAATTACCGCCATGAACATAACCACACGGAGACCCCTGCATCACTAGACTGGTAAGGTTAATATAAATATATCAGCACTGCTGTGTCGTTAAATCGCCATCGTCATGCCGGAAACCGCTTAGCGGTTATCCGGTATCCACGACTGCATGGATGCAGGAGGTAGAGCAACTCAGGAGACAAAGCCGAGTAAGTAATTGATTTAACTGGATTCCGGATAATCCATGCAGGATTTCCGGAATGACAAATGATATATAAGGAACTTTTCATGCATGATCACTGACAAAGCTTCTCAATATCATCAGAATTTAATAAGGAGATATCGTGGGTCTTTTCATTCGCTCAGTATTACTAATAATTGCCATAGTCGGCAGTCATTCTTCATTTGCCTACGATCATAGCTATAAAAGCTATAACGAAATCCTCAAGCAGGTAGTTGTGGTAGAGGGGCATCAAAGCTTTGTTGATTATGCAAAACTTAAATCAGACACAAGCAGCCTTGATGATTTTATCGAAGGTATCGAATACATAGGAAAAACTGAATTTGATGCCTGGTCGCGTGAACAACAAATTGCCTTCCTTATCAATGCATATAATGCATTAACCATTAAACTAATCCTTACAGAATATCCTGTTGATTCAATAAAAGATTATGGTGGGTTTATTGTAAACAGTCCGTGGCATAGAAATTTTTTTACACTATTTGGTAAAGATTCCACGCTGAATATCATTGAACATGACTTTTTACGGAAACAATATAAAGAACCTCGTCTGCATTTTGTGCTTGTTTGTGCCTCAAGGAGTTGCCCACCGCTGATCAATGAGGCTTATGTGGCAGATAAACTTGAACAACAATTTACTGATGCCACGACAAATTTCTTGAGGGACACTGAAAGGAATCGCTTTGATGCTGCAAATGACAAGCTTGAGCTATCAAAAATATTTAAATGGTATAAAAAGGATTTCATAACATCAGCAGGGTCAGTAAATGCCTATGTTGCACCATTGATGACGGATGATGCAGCACTCAGAACATTAATCGCAAACAAAGAGACAAAAATTAAGTTTCTTGAGTACGACTGGTCACTCAACGACACTAAACAAAAAATCTAAAATTGATTTACAGATAACATCATGGGGACACTAACTAAGGAAGAGATTCAGAGTTTAGCCCCTGATAGTCTCTCTAAAGACCCCGAAGCAAGCCTGCGTCATGCCTGCAACTGTATGAAAGAAACCGACAACTGGTCTCCCAATCAGCAAATGGGTCGACGCTGGACACTTGGTTGCGTTGCATTGGAGATCACGCAACGGTGTAATCTGGACTGCAGCCTGTGTTATCTCTCAGAACATTCTGAAGCCATCCGTGATATTCCTGTAGAAGAATTATTCCGCCGTATTGATCTGATTCATCAACATTATGGTGATTATACAAATGTACAGGTAACAGGAGGCGATCCCACATTACGTCAGCAAGATGAACTGATTGCTATCGTAAAATATATTAGTAGTTTGGGAATGCAAGCAACACTAATGACCAATGGCATCAAGGCCACTCGGGAACTGCTCACCAAATTATCAAATGCCGGCCTGGTTGATGTAGCATTTCATGTGGATACCACGCAGGAGATCAAGGGCTATGATAATGAAGTCGCCTTAAACACCTTGCGTGAGAAGTATATAGAACGGGCGCGAGGACTCGGGCTTTCTATTATGTTTAACACCACAGTACATCGAGGTAATTTTCACGAGATACCCGAAATTGTCAGGTTTTTCCGTAAACATGCCGATGTGATTCGCCTGGTGTCATTTCAGCTACAGGCAGAAACAGGCCGAGGTGTAGAGGGCAAAAGACCTCTGTTAATCACGCCTGATAGCGTATGGAAACAATTAGAAACAGGGGCGGGCACAACGCTCAACAGTAAGGCCATCAGGGCAGGGCATACAGAATGTAATCGATATTCTATTGGCCTGCGTCTCGGCGATGAGATGCAGGACTTACTTGAGGATACTCAAACGGTTGGAAAATTGATGCAAGAATTTCAATCCGTCAAAGCAAATCGGCGCCATAAATTTAAAAGTCTGATTGCCGGTTGTGCACAGGCATTGCAGAAACCTGCAGCAACTGTCTTGTTCTTTAAATGGATATTTAATCTAATCTGGAACAGAAAAGAAATGCTGCTGCGATCAAAAGGCAAGATAAATACCATGTCATTTTTTATGCATAATTTTATGGATGCCAATGATTTAGATAGTGAAAGAATCACAGCCTGTGCCTTCAAGGTAATGACTGAGAAAGGACCAATATCTATGTGCCTGTACAATGCAAAACGTGATGACTATTTATTACAGCCGACCAGGGTTAAAACAGAGCAGGGAATCTCATTCTGGCAACCACTCACAGGCGCCATCACAGACAAACTTAAAACAGCCGAAGAAGTCGTCACACCAATGCAACATCCAGTTAAAAGACTAAAAGGCAAGAGCCGTCAACGAGCCATACAATTTAAACGAACAGCTTCTTCACATTAGCCATCAATATAATGATTTAGACTTCAGGATTAAGTCGATATCATTTGTGGAATATCAGTAGCATCATATAAGGGTGTTGAGGCAGGCTTTCAACAACTTTTAACTTCCGGAAGGCTAGAACTTACATAAAACGATGAATTATTTTGATTTGGACTGCAGACAATGCCCGCGACTGGCAACTTTTCTTGATGAAGTAAAAGAAAAACACCCTGATTACCATGCCAGACCGGTCGCACCATTCGGTGTGGATGATCCGAAACTACTCGTGGTTGGGCTTGCGCCCGGGATGCATGGGGCAAACGCAACGGGCAGACCCTTTACCGGTGATCATGCAGGTATCCTGTTGTATAAGGCCCTGTATCAATACGGTTTCTCAAATCAGGAGTCGGCGACCCGTGCCGATGATGGTCTGCAATTAATAGATTGCAGGATCAGTAATGCAGTGAAGTGTTTACCACCCGCAAATAAACCCACTGGAGAAGAGATCAATGTTTGTAATCAGTTTCTCAGCGCAGAGCTGGAAACACTTTCCCCGGGGACAGTGATCCTGGCATTAGGCCTGGTTGCGCATAAGGCAGTCATCAAGGCGCTTAATCTTAGGCAAAAAGATTATGCCTTTGGCCACGGAAACACTGCGTCCTTAACAAACGGACAATGGCTGATTGATTCCTATCATTGCAGTCGATATAACACGCAAACACGCCGACTGACCGAAGAAATGTTCTTTGATATATTCAAGAATATACATGAGCTTATTAATATAAATGACTGATTATATAGTATTAATATGTCTAGTATAGATGAAAAAAAAGATAAGTCATCGGAATCAACTGATTCTGATTTATTCGATTCTGCGACCTTTCTCAAGGGTCTGACCGGCAAACCCGGTGTCTACCGGATGTTGGATGAATCTGGCAAGGTCCTTTATGTTGGCAAAGCCAGGAATCTAAAAAAGCGTGTTTCCAGTTATTTCACGCGTGCAGATACTTCCCCAAAAACACGTGCCATGGTCGCACAGATCAGAGGTATCGAAGTCACGGTAACACATACCGAGAAAGAGGCCCTGATCCTTGAAAACAATCAAATTAAACGCCTCAAGCCGCGTTACAACATCTGGTTTAAGGATGATAAGAGTTATCCCTATATCTATCTCTCCACTGATCACGATTTCCCCGCACACAGTTACCATCGTGGTGCAAAAAGTAAAAAAGGGCGCTATTTTGGCCCATACCCCAGTGCAGGTGCTGTCCGTAACACTCTGAATTTAATGAAAAAACTCTTTATGATTCGGCAGTGCAAAGACAGTTTTTTCGCAAATCGCACGCGTCCCTGTCTTGAATATCAAATTAAACGCTGCTCGGCCCCCTGTACGAATTTCATTAGCCAGGAAGATTATTCAAAGGACATCGAACACAGCATCATGTTTCTGCAGGGCAAGAACGAACAGGTCATCGACAGCCTGATCATCCCTATGCAGAAGGCATCAGATGCGCATGAATATGAACGTGCTGCGCATTATCGGGATCAGATCAGTAGTTTAAGGAAACTTCAGGAAAATCAATACATCACTGCCGAAAAGGGCAATATTGATGTGATTGCCTGTGAGTATAAAGAGGGCGTTGCCTGTGTATGGGTGTTCTTCATCAGAAGCGGTTTAAATCAGGGCAGTAAGACTTACTTTCCCAAACATCCTGCCAATGCTACTCCTGAAACGATACTGGAAGCCTTTTTAGCCCAGTTTTATCTGAAGGATAGCGTAGTCAGTGGTTTGCCTAAGGAAATATTGCTTAGCCACGAGCCTGAAAACAGCAAACTCTTGCAAGAGGTCATCTCAAGCCATGCAAGGCGGCAGATTAAAATAAAATCCCGCTGTCGAGGTAACAGGGCCAAATGGGTGAAGATGGCCTCGGAAAATGCAGGACTATCTCTCACTCAACACCTTGCAAATAAAGAAAGCCGGCAACAACGCACTGATAAATTAACTCAATTGTTAAACCTTGAAATACCTATTCAAAGAATGGAATGTTTTGATATCAGTCATACCAGTGGCGAAGCGACCGTTGCGTCCTGCGTGGTATTTGATGCTGAAGGCCCATTAACCATGGATTATCGTAAATTCAATATCACTAACATCACGCCCGGCGATGATTATGCTGCAATGGAACAAGCGATCACGCGAAGATATACGCGGGTTAAAAAGGAAGATGGCAAGATACCGGATATTATTTTCATCGATGGTGGCAAAGGGCAGGTGGGTAAGGCGCAAAAGGTATTAGAGGAACTTCAGCTTAACGAACCCATATTAATCGGTGTTGCCAAAGGACCTTCTCGCAAGGCAGGCCTGGAGACCTTGATCATCGAACGCGGTAATAAACAATTACATTTGCCGCATGATTCACCTGCCCTACATCTAATACAACACATCAGGGATGAATCTCATCGGTTTGCCATTACCGGGCATCGACAACGGCGCAAGAAGGCGCGTAATCAATCACCGCTGGAAAATATCGAAGGCGTAGGGCAGAAACGTCGGCAAAATTTGCTGCGACACTTTGGTGGATTACAGGGCATCACTTCAGCCGGAGTAGAAGACCTTGCCAAGGTCAATGGAATCAATAAGAATCTAGCTCAGAAAGTATACGACACCTTCCACGAGAATATATGAACATACCTAATATATTGACGCTTAGCAGAATCGTTCTGATCCCTGTCTTTGTGATAATTTTTTACTTACCCTTTAGTTGGCATTACCTGGCAGCCTGTGTAATTTTTGTTCTTGCGGCGATCACAGATGGGCTGGACGGTTATTATGCACGTAAACTAGGGCAAACATCTGCTTTGGGTGCCTTTCTGGATCCAGTCGCTGACAAACTCATGATCGCAGTTGTGCTGGTATTATTGGTTGAAGATCAACCTTCTATCTGGTTAGCTTTGCCAGCAGCAATTATTATCGGGCGTGAAATTACGATTTCCGCCTTGCGCGAATGGATGGCAGAATTAGGGGAAAGTAGCAAAGTCGCTGTCTCAGGTTATGGAAAATTAAAAACCATCTGTCAGATGGTGGCACTGGGATTTTTGATTTATCACAATGCCTTATTCGGTATTCCCATTTATACCATTGGTATGGTCTTGCTATATATCGCTTCTATATTGACCCTATGGTCGATGTTTCTTTACCTGCAAGCCGCCTGGCCGCAGTTAAAAGACAGCAATTAAGCATAAAACAAGCTAAATACACTGCAAATCCCGAAGTTCCTTGACAGGTGACAAGTCGCAGCTAAAATGTGCGCTCTTTTTGCGGGAATAGCTC
>Ga0209987_10000625_pt1 | contig 18674 bp, 15 predicted proteins | sample N074metaG_FD_182134 | JGI IMG/M metagenome (GOLD analysis project Ga0209987, IMG submission 182134) | Deep subsurface microbial communities from Kermadec Trench to uncover new lineages of life (NeLLi) - N074 metaG (SPAdes) (version 2) | ecosystem: Environmental > Aquatic > Marine > Ocean trench... | reverse complement strand
CCGGCAGGTGTGGCGAGCCAGGACGGTGGTACGGCGGCCCCGTATCACCGTTCGTTTTTTCTACCCGTCGTTCGACTCGTCGGGGTCGGTCGACCCGAGTTGCTGCCGCTCGAGGTACTTCCCCACCTCGATCCCCATCGCCCTGATCAGGGCCGCCTCCCTCTCATCGAGCCGCGCCCGGAAAAACACCTCGCGCAGTGAGCGCATCACGTATTCAGGCTGCCGGGTCTTGAAGAAATCGACTGACGAGAGCGCGTTGAGCCAGTCGGCAAAGAGCCGTTCCATCAATTCGCTGGGCGCGGGGCCGGCGGAGTGCCGCGGCGGCTTGCGGCGCACCCGGCCGCCCGTTCGCGCCTGCCACATCTCATAGGCAACGATCCCCAGGGCCTGTGCCAGGTTGAGCGACCGATAGGCTGGATTGGTGGGGATCACCACCAGCGCGTGGCACAGGTCCAGCTCGTCGTTGGTCAGCCCCTTGTTCTCTCTACCGGCCACCAGCGCCACGGGCCCGGTGGCACGCCGCTCCACCAGTTCCGCGGCCGCCTCCCGCGGCCCGATGGTACGCCGTTTGGCGGCGCGCTCACGGGCGGTCATGCCGATGACGTGCACGCAGTCCCTGATGGCCTCGTCGAGCGTGTGGTAGATCTCCACCCGGTCGATCATGTCCGCGGTGTTGTGGGCGATACCCTCGATGCGGTACGGGTCGTACACCTCGGGGGCGACCAGCCGGATCCCATCCACCAAGAAATTGGCACCCAGCCGCACCACACTGGCGATGTTGACGATGTCCTGCGGCTCCACCAGGACGAGGATCGGACCGGGGGTTGGAGTGGCTGCGGCGTCAGGCTGCGACATGCCGGTAGGAGTAAGGGGTTCTTCGACTTGGGTAAAGGGCTTGCCGGGGAGGCATTGTGGCGGAGGGAGTGGGCGAACGTTACGTTAAAGAGATCTTCATTGAGAATCGGCACTCCCGGGGGGAACGGGCGCATGAGTGACCGCGCTGGACCACTCGCCGCATTGCAGGAAAACCCCCTCCTCGCCAGCCTGAGGCAGGCGACGATGGGCGATTACGAGATACTCGCCGAACTCGGTCGCGGTGGGATGGCGGTGGTGTACCTGGCACACGACCTGGCGCTGGACCGCAAGGTGGCCATCAAGGTGATGCTGCCGGGGTTGCTGGCCGCCGAGGGCGCCGCCGAGCGGTTCAAGCGGGAAGCCCGAACCGCCGCCTCGATCTCCCACCCCAACATCATCCCCATTTACGCGGTGAAAGAACACGAAGACCTGCTGTACTTCGTGATGCAGTTCGTCGGGGGCCGCACGTTGAACTCGGTCATCGAACAGATCGCGCCGATGCCCATCCCGATGATCGAAACGATCCTCACCCAGGTAGGTGAGGCCCTAGCCTTCGGCCACCGGCACGGAGTCGTTCACCGGGACGTCAAGCCGGGGAACATCCTGCTCGACGAAGAGGGCCGTGCCGTGGTGACGGACTTCGGCATCGCCAAGGCGTCGGTCGACCAAAGTATCACCAGGACGGGTGGTGTGGTTGGTACGCCGCTGTACATGAGCCCGGAGCAATGCAGCGGGGAGCCAGTCACCGGGAATTCCGATCAGTACTCCCTCGGCCTCCTCGGCTATGAGATGTTGACCGGCAAACCGCCCTTCTCAGGCGAGAACCCGATTCAACTCATGTACCAGCGATGCACCGAATCGCCCACGCCCGTCACGGACCTTCGCACGGACTGTCCGGAGCGGTTGGCCGCCGTCGTGATGCGGATGCTGGAGAGAAAGCCGGAGGATCGCTGGCCAACCCTGCACGACGCAGTCGAAGCGATCGGGACGCCCTCGCCGACCGACACCATTCGCCGCCAGATGGCCGCCCTGGCCAAGACGGGACACAGCCAGCGGATTCTGGCGCAGATGACCACGCCCACCAGCCCCGTCCCGGCTACCAAGTCTCGCGCCGCCATGGGGGCGGGGGCGCACCGCACCGCCACTATCGCCCCGGCCACGCAGTTCCGCAATTGGCGTGGCGCCATCGGGTGGATGGCCGCGATCGCCGCGGTCGTCCTGGGAACGGTGTGGGCCGTATCGCAGAGGCAGCGCGAGGGGACACCTGAGGGCGGGGGCCTGAGTGAGTCTACCACCGTCAGTAGCGTCGGTCCCGCGTCGGTCGCGGCCGTCCTGGAGATCACACCCCAATCGGCCGACCTCGAAGTGGGCGAGTCGGTCGCCATAGAGGCCGTCTTGCGAACCGAGAGCGGAGACATCCTCCCGGACAGCACCATTGCCTGGGAATCCAGTAACGTCATGGTGGCCCGGGTCTCGGATGTGGGCGTCGTGACCGCCCTGGCCGGCGGGGTAGTTTCGGTCACCGCCCGCGTCCAGGGCCAGGCGGCGAGTGCCAACCTCAGGATCCGCCCCCCGGAGCCTGGCCCCCAAGCCTCGGTGCCGGCAGCCACCCCACCTCGGGGGCCGGTGGTTTCACTGGTCGTCGTCCCCGCCACAGCCAGCATGGTCCCCGGAGCCTCGATGGTACTTCGGGCGTCGTTGCGAGATCGCACGGGGAGAACCCTGCCGGACAGTCTGCTGACCTGGGCCTCCGACGACGAAGCTGTGGCGACGGTGTCCGCCGCCGGAATGGTGGTCGCAATCCAGCGAGGGTCAGCCCGAGTCTCCGCCACGAGGGATGGCGTCACCGGCTCGAGCATGATCGTCGTCTCTCCTGTTCCGGTTGCCTCCATCAGCATCATGCCGCCAACCGCCTCGCTCCTCGAGGGGGAGACGCTGCAGTTTCTGGCCAGGGTGCGGAGTGCAGACGGGTCGATCCTAGCCGATCGGACCATCACCTGGTCCACACGAGACTCGGCCATCCTCCGGGTATCACCCGACGGGCTGGCGACCGGCGTGGCGTCCGGGACAACGGCCATCACCGCCCAACACGAGAACCACCTGACGGATGCCGCCGTGAGCGTGACGGCCCCAGCGGAGGAGGAGCGCCGGCCCAAGCCGGAAACGGTACGGCGTGACATCGAAATGGCGCTGGAGAGCTTTGCCCGGGCCGTCGAGTCGCATGACCTCGGCGCGGTACGACGCGCCTACCCGGGGATGACCGAGGACGAGGCTCAGGCATATGCCAAGCTGCTGCCCACCGTCGACCGGCTCACCATGACCATCGACGGGCCCCTCGAAGCGGTGGGTACCCGTCGTGTCGCCACCGGCAGAGCACATTATCGCTACGGTACACCGCGGACATTCGAGCAGACGTTCGAGTACCGGGCCGAACTGGACCATGTGTCGGGTCGATGGCAACTGATGTCGATTCGTTTTCAGAAACCGTAACGAGGAGTGGCGATGCTCCAGTTGGGACTCGCAGTCTGTCTCGCTATGACCATAGCGCCGGTCGCGGTCGCCCAGAGCCTCCGTGACAAAATCAACGAACTGTTCATCTTCGGTAGCGGGCAGGACCCGCTCTTTCTGGCGGGAACGGCAGACCCAAACAATCCTATCGCCATCCAGGCACACGGCTCACACTTCGTGCCATCCGCGGTCGAAAGCAACGGCTCCTTGATCAGCTTCCTCACGGGAGCATTGGGCGCGAACGTGTCGAACATCCCCATCAGCGCAACCAGTAGTGGCACGACGTTCCGATTCGAGGCGGGGGTCCCGGTTCCTACCTCCACATCCGCCGGGCCGATCTTCGCCGAGCGCGGCCAGACACTCGGACGCGGCCGCGTCTACGTGAACGTCAGTGTGACCGGCTTTGACTTCCAGAGCCTGCGGGGGGTCCCTCTCGACGCCATCCGTCTCAACTTCACCCATGAAAACGTGGATTTCCCGGGGTGTGACAGCATATTCGGGGGAGACTGCTCACAGCATGGTCTCCCGGCACTCGAGAACGACGTCATCGAGCTCGACCTGGCCCTGGACATGCAGGTGCGATCGATCGCGTTCGTGCTGACCTACGGTCTCTTCGATTGGGTCGACGTGGGTGTAGCCCTGCCGATCATCACCACTTCCATCCGGGGCAACAGCGTTGCCCAGGTCGTGCCGTTCGGGGGCCCAACGGCGGCGCATTTTTTTGCCGGTACCGTGGACAACCCCACTCTGCAGGCCTCGCGCTTCATCGAGGGCTCGGCCACCGGCATCGGCGACATCGTCACCCGGGCCAAGTTCGGCATCAGCGAATCGCGGCGCACCACGATCGCCATTCTTGCCGACGCCCGGTTCCCCACCGGCCGGGAACAGGATTTTCTTGGCTCAGGCAGCTTTTCGTTTCGAGGCCTGGGCATCCTTTCGTCGCAGTTCGGCGATTTCTCGCCGCACGTCAACATGGGATACCTCTATCAGTCGGGTGACCTGGCGAGCGACGCCGTGCTGGCGACCATCGGCTTCGACCAGCTCCTGGCACACTGGGCCACGTTGGCGGTCGACCTCCTGTCCGAGTTCGAAGTGGGGGAAAGCAGTCTGGTCATCCCGCCGGACGTCCACCTCGAAACGCCGTTCCGGCGAACGATCTCACCATCGACGATCCCCAACGGGCGTGATGACCGCATCAACGGCTCGATCGGCTTCAAGTTTCTCACCGGAGCCGGGCCGATTATCGTGACCAACGCCATGGTCCCCATCTCCGGGGGGCTCCGCCCGGACATCGTTTTTACGGCAAGCCTCGAATACACCTTCTAGGGATCTGCCCATGAGTGAATCGCTGGAGCACGCGTCGGTGGACGCTGCCACCGCCGACATGGCAAAGGCCAGCTATGAGCGGTGTTGCGAAGCCCCGGAATACTTGGCTGCGTTCTACCGTAATTTTTTTGAGGCGTCTCCGGAATCGGAGCTGCGATTCGCCGACACGGACTTTGAGCTACAGCACAACCTGTTGCGCCACGCCCTTCAGCTGTTGCTCCTCTTTTCCACGAAGTCGGAGGAAGAGGCCAAGCACCTGCTTCGTCGGGTGGCCGAGCGCCACAGCCGCAGGTACTTGGACATCGACCCCTCATTGTACCCGGCGTTCGTGGACAGCCTGATCGAGACATCCAAGGAATTCGATCCCCAGTTCACGGCGGACGTGGAGCGCGCCTGGCGCGATGCACTGGCCCCGGGCATAGCCTACATGATCAACAAGTACTGACTCATATTGTCCCTCTTAGCCTCTTAGCCCCTTAGCCCTTTAGCCCTCTTAGCCCTTTAGCCCCCTAGCCCCTCTGGTCCCGTGGGCCTCCGGCTTCCCCCTACCCCCTGAGTTCCACCCCCGCTTCTTGCTCTGCTAGTTTGACCACCTCCACGTGATCCGCCTCCTCGCCCAACACAGCCCTCGCCTCGCTCAGAAGCGCCGACACTGTCCGCAGCAACCGGGCTTCCAGTCCGGCGTCATCGATGACGGCGAGGGCATTCTTCACATCCTTGTCCAGCAGCGCCAACTTGAACGTCTTGGGCCAAGCGCGGGTGAGGGCACGCTGGGGCACCAGTTCCATGCTGGCAAAGGAACGGGCGTTGGAGGCGTTGAGTACCTCGAGCGCCGTAGCCGCGGGAACGCCGGCCTTCACCGCGGCCGTCATCCCCTCCGCCACCGCGATGATGTTGCTCGCCAGGATGGCGTTGCTGACGGCCTTGAGCGCGTGACCGGCACCGATGGGGCCTACGTGGAGGATGGTGCCGCAGAACACCTCGAGGACGCCGCGTGCCCGGTCGAAATCCTCCCCCTCGGCACCGACCATGGCCGTCAGCGTCCCGGCTTCGGCGCCCACCACGCCGCCGCTGACCGGGGCGTCTACCAAGGCGACGCCCCGTTCCCGGAGCCGTCCGGCTATCTGGCGGCTGCGTTCGGGATCGCCCGAAGTACAGTCGATCACCAGCGTCCCGGGCTGCAACCCGGCCTCGAGGCCGTCGGGACCGTCGAGGAGAGCTACCACCTCCCTGGATGACGGCAGGCAGGTGAACAGCACTTCGCTCCCCTCGGCCAATTCCCTGGGCGTGGGCGCCACAGCCACCCCATGGGTGGCCGCAAAGGCTTCCGCCACGCTCCCGGTCCGGTTCCAGACCGTGAGGTCGTGGTTCGCCGCCAACCGTGCGGCCATCGGCCGCCCAATCGCCCCCAGACCGGCGAACCCAATCCGCATTACTCCGCTCCGCCGTCCCCACCGACCGCCGCTCGGGCACTCAACTCGTTGTCCATCATGAACAGGGCCGCCTTGTTGTCCTCGATCATTCGCAGCCGCTCCACGATGCGATTGGCGGTGTCCTCCTCCTCCACTTGCTCGGTACTGAACCACTGGAGAATGCCCTGACTGGCATAGTCGCGCTCCCCTTCCGCCAGGGTGAACAGCTGGTGAATGCTCTTGGTCACCATGGCCTCGTGGCTGCCAACCAACTCGAAAGCGGCCAGTGGAGAATCGAAGTCGGCCTGCGGCTGGCCTACCTCGCCGAGGATCACCCGGCCGCCGCGCTCCTGCAGGTGGTCAAACAGTTTCATGCCGTGGAGCACCTCTTCCTGCGCCTGCATCCTCATCCACTGGGCGAACCCCTCGAGGCTCAGGGACTCGAAATACGCCGACATCGAGAGATACAGGTAAGCCGAGGCGAATTCCTTCTGGATCTGCTCGTTGAAGGCCTTCTGCATGGCGTCGCTGATAGGCATCATTATTCTCCTTGGAGGCGTGGTGGCACGTCTGGCCCGCGCTGCGTTTTTCCGTCGTGGCTAAGAAATAATTGGATAATGCCCAAGTCGCCACTGACCCACGGACCGAGGATGACCATGCCGTTCCGTCCGCCGGATCGCTCCAATCTGATCTTCGCCTTCCTGGGCGCCATCCTGGTGGTGTTCGTGGCGGGGCCACTGCTGTACCTCCTGCTGAGGGCCGAGCCGGGCACCCTCGGTCAGGCGTTCACCGACCGGGAGCTGATGGCCTCGATCAGCCTGACGCTCCTCGCCGCGACGGCGGCCACCCTGTTGGGAGCGTTACTGGGAGTGCCGTTGGCGTACCTCCTCGCCGGGCGCCCGTTCCCCGGGCGCACCCTGATTCAGGGACTGGTCGAGTTGCCGATCGTCATACCCCACCCGGTTGCCGGCATCGCCCTGCTGCTGTTCCTGGGTCGCCATTCGGCCGTTGGGGGGGCCCTCGGCAAGATCGGACTCGAATTCGTCAGCCACGTCCCGGGGATCGTGGCGGCCATGCTGTTCGTCTCAGTCCCCATCCTGGTGAGTGGGTCCCGCGAGGCCTTCGCCGGTATCGATCCCCACCTCGCGCGGGCGGCCCGGAGCCTGGGAGACTCGCCGGCAAGATGTTTCCGCCGGGTGACCCTCCCCTTGGCCAGCCGCGGCATTCTGGCAGCCGTGAGCCTGGCCTGGGCTCGCGCGGTCAGTGAGTTCGGCGCCATCGTCATCCTGACGTACAACCCCAAGGTCACCAGCGTATTGATCTTCGACCGGTTCACCTCGTTCGGCCTGGAGGCGGCCATTCCACCGGCCATCATCCTGTTGGTCATCGCCCTCGCCATGTTCGGCTTGATCCGCTTCCTCCAACCCACCATCCCGCAGTGATTCGGCTCGAGGGAATCGAGGTCAGGCTGGGCCAGTTTGCCCTGCGGGATGTTTCCTTCGAGATCCCGCCGGCAGGATACGGTCTGCTCATCGGCCCCACGGGTTCGGGCAAGACGTCGGTCCTCGAAGCCATTGCCGGCCACGCGCCGCTTCGCGGCGGACGGATCGTGCTCCACGGGAAGGACGTCACTGCCGTCCCACCTGAGCGCCGGGGCGTGGGGGTGGTGTATCAGCAGAACAACCTGTTCCCCCACCTCAGCGTAGCGGAGAACATCCGCTACGGCCTGGCCCACAGCGATCTCTCGGAGGCGGACCAGAGGGCTCGGGTCGGCGAATTGGCCGACAGCCTGGGGCTCGACCACATCCTGGGGCGTGGTGTCGCCAACCTGAGCGGTGGTGAGGCCCAGCGCGTAGGGCTGGCACGGGCCCTCGCCCCGCGGCCTTCGGTCCTGCTCCTCGACGAGCCCTTCGCCTCCCTCGATCCGGCGACCCGCTTCACCTTGCGCCAACAACTGCTCGACCTCCACCGGCAGGAGGGGGTCACCACGCTGCAGGTCACCCACGATTTCCAGGAAGCCCTCCAGTTGGGCAACCTGGTGGCGGTGATGTCCGAGGGGCGCATCGTTCAGCACGGCCGGCCGGAGGAAGTCTTCCGCCACCCAAACTCGTCTTTCGTGGCCCGGTTCATCGGGGCCGCCAACGTCATCGAGGGCATCGTCACCAGAGTGGGAGATGCCGAGGGCGCCGATCGACAATTCGCCGCCCGGTTCTCCGCGGGGAGCGTGACGTTGGACGTAATCGCCGACCGGGAGGGCTTGCTGAACGCCGTCATCCACCCGGAGGACATCGTGTTGAATCACCGCCCAACCGGTGGCTCCGCCCGCAACCAACTCCCGGCCACCGTGACCGCGGTGGAGCTGGCCGGGCCGGTGACCTACATCCATCTCGACGCCGGCTGGCCCTTGCGGGCGGCGGTAACGTCAGCCTCGGCCGAGGCGATGGGGTTGGCGGCGGGAGTGGCGCTGTTCGCCACCGTCAAGGCGACGGCGATCCGCCTGGTGTAGCTCTGAGGGGAGGCGGTCCCCCTCTCCTCCCCGCTCCCCCTCCTTACATTTCAAGAATGTCCATCCGGATTGTCCACGTGGATCTCGACGCCTTCTTCGTGGAGGTGTGCCGGCAGGTCGATCCCTCTCTCAAGAACGTCGACCTCCTCGTCATCGGAGGGCGCCGCGACCAGCGGGGGGTGGTGCAGTCAGCGTCGTACGGCGCGCGACGGTACGGCATCCACTCGGGCATGCCGATCGCGCGGGCGGTGGCGCTGTGCCCGGCCGCGACGTTCCACCAGGGAGAGTTCCGCCACTACCGCAGCGCGTCCCGCGCCGTCCGCAGCATTCTGCAGCAATTCTCTCCCATCGTGGTCATGGCCTCCCTCGATGAGGCATATCTCGACTTCACCGGGACCGACCGGATGCACCCCACGTCCCTCCTCCCCGTCGCCGAACACATCCGCGACCGGGTGCACGCCGAGACGGGCCTGGACTGCAGTGTGGGCATAGGCCCCAACCGGATGGTGGCCAAGATCGCCTCCGAGGCAGCCAAGCCCAGGGGGCTGCTGGAGGTGCGGCCCGGGTGGCAGGAGGGGTTCCTGGCGGGACTGCCGCTGTCGGCCATACCGGGGATCGGACCCAAGACGGCAAAGCGGCTGACGGAGCTCGGGCTATCCGACGTGGCCGACGTGCAGCGCCGGTCGCTGGCCGACCTCGAGCGCCTGCTGGGACCGGCGGCCAGGGGTCTCAAGCGGCGGGCCCACGGGCATGGGGGATCGACCCTGACGGGAGGAGGCCTCCCCAAGTCGGTAAGCCGGGAAACCACCCTGTCCCGGGACTCCACCGACCGGGAGCGGCTGGAGCGGTTGTTGACCTTGTTCACCACCAGGATCGCCGGCCAACTCAGGGGAGACGGGCTGATGGCCCGGACCGTGACCCTGAAGCTCCGCCGCGGGGACTTTCGTACTATCACCCGCCAGCAGACGCTCCCCCACGCAACCGACCTGGACAACGAACTGCGGGGTCCTGTTCAAGTGCTGTTCGACCAAGCGTTAGCCGAGGTGCTGCGGAGCAAGCAGGGCGTACGGTTGATCGGCGTGGGCGCCAGCAACCTCGTTCCAGCCGAAACGCCCGACCTGTTCGAAGAGCCGGCCAGAACCAAGCAGCGCGAACTGACCTCGGCCGTAGATCTGGTACGGGAGCGGTTCGGCTTCGACGCGGTGACGCCGGCCAGCATCACGTCGCTGAGGCGACCGAAAAAAGAGGAAAAAGAGCGCTAAGCTCCTCTTCTCCCTCTCTTCCCTCTTTCTAGAAGTCCCCCTGCACCACCCACACCCCACTACGGAGGTCAGACAGGTAGATCCGGCCATTGTCCAATTGGGGGGCCCAGGTAAAGGTGTTGCCCCCGTCGTACATCACCTCAGCTATCTGGCGACCCTGGCGCTCCAACTCGCCCATGAGCGGACCGTTCACGTCCAGCGCCCGGAGGCCGCTGCTGTACCAGGCGGCGTAGAGAATGCCTCGGCTCTCGTCGAGCCAGAAATTGTGCGGCGTATCGCCGGTCGCGGAGAATGAGGCGACCTCCACCGGGTTGCTGAGGTCACTGACGTCGATGACCAACATGCGTCCCGGGGCATGGATCTCGTCGCCCAGGAAGACGTAGCCAGAGGAAGGCCAATACCACGCGTTGTGAACCGAGTAGCCGGGAATCTGCAGGCGGCTGACCTCGACCGGATTGGCGGGAGACCCCCCGGCGACACCGCTCCCCACGTCGAGGATGATGAGCCCCTGATCCCAGTACGACAGGAACGCCAGCCCATCCCGCAGGTAGACGTCGTGCAGGTTCGCGCCGCTGTAGAACTGCGCCACCTGGGTCGGAGCGGCCGGATTGGAAACGTCGACGACCCGCAATCCCCCGGTGGTCGGATTACTGCCGTCGGTAACCAGATAGAGGTAGTTGCCCTCGATCCAGGCGTTGTGTACCCCGGCTTCCAACCCCGTGGTGTAGCGGGAGATGATCGTGGGGTGGTCCGGAACGGTGAGATCGAGGAGAGTGACGCCGTTGAGGCCGTCACTCGATCCTTCGTGGGTGATCACGCCCAGCGTGCCGTCACTGCGGATCTTGACGTCATTGACCACGCTGGCGTCGATGGTGAGCGAATCGCTCTTCACCGGCTGGTCGGGATTGGCCAGGCTCCAGGCGTAGAACTTCCCGGCTCCGCCGCTGTGGGTGCCGGAATAAAGAACGCCGCCGTGCACCCACAGATCGGACGTCCGAGCTGGATTCACCACCCCGTGCCCCAGGGTACTGAAGGTGCCAAAGAGAGTTCGATCCGCCACGGTGACTGAGAGCGTGTCGGCGCCGGTGCCGGACTGGGCGATGATGTCGATGGCGCCGGTGCTGTAGGACACGAACCGCCCGGTGGCGTCGAACAAGCCAAACCCGCCGACGGACCATTGGACGGGCTCGGTGGGCAAGACCGTACCGGCGCTATCCCTGACCTCGGCCGTGAATTGGACCACATCCCCGCGGATGAACGCGGTCGGGCCGCTGGTGATGGCGACGGAGTTCGCCGGCGGGCCGCTGGTGCCGTTGGTCACCCGAAATCGCAATAGGGCGGAGGCCAACAACTGATTCTGTGACCGGGCCTCGAGTCCCACTTGGTAGTCACCGTTGGGAGTGTTGGCCGGCACGACCACGGACAGCGCGGCACTGACCGTGGCCCCGGGGTTCAACGTGGCTATGTCGCTGGGATTCACCTGGAGCGACGGGCCGGACACCACGCCTCCGGCAGAGTCGCGCACGGGAAGCGGCACCAACTGGATGGGACCGATGGGGCTGCCGCCGGTGTTGCTGATCTGCACTACCGTATCCCGTCCAGCCTGGAGATCGATATCTCCGATGACGAACTGCACGTTCGCCCCAGTGGGGGCGGTACCGCCATCCCCGCAGGACACGCCCACGACCGCCACCGCCACCGGTATCATCATCCAACCGCGTTCGATCCACCGCATGTTAGCTCCGTTACGGTTGCCGGCGAGGTTGCGCCCGAACCTGCCAAAACTCTACCAACCCCTAATGTTGCACCGCAAGATACCTCGCACTGGGATGGCATTGTCCCTGGTGACCCACGCTTGGTGAGGTGACGTCCGGTCCAGCAAATACTTGACAGTAGTGGGTGAACCCCCACTACTTGCTATACGTTTAGCAAGTAGTGGATACCATGGCCCATGACCCCAGCCCCCCATCCGACCGCGAGCGCAACGGCGCCCGGACCCGCCTGACGGTCCTCGACGCCGCCGAGACGCTGTTTGCCGAGCGGGGGTACACGGGAACCAGCCTGAACGACGTGGGCGTGGAGGCCGGTGTCTCCCGGGCCACGCCGGGCTATTTCTTCGGATCCAAGGCCAGCCTGTACCAAGCCGTCCTCGACCGCTGCTTCGAGCGAGTCCGCCACGCCATCCGCAGCGGCAAGGAGCGAGCCCTGGCCAGCGGCAAGGACGCCGAGGTTGTCTTGGCCGGGGCGGTGTCCGAGTACTTCGACTTCATGATCGAACATCCCAAGTTCGTGCGGCTAATGGAATGGGAAGCACTGAGCGGCGGCACCAAGTTGCAGCAAGCACCGCCGCTGGTAGAAGTCGTGCGCGAGGCCCTCGAGGCGATGAGCGCCGAGTTGGAAGTCGGCCCCTCCCATCGGGAGGCCACGGCCCAACTCCTCCTCAGCATCATCAGTCTGTGCTCGTTCCCACTGATTCACTCCCGCACCGTCCTGTTGGCCCTGGGGTTGGACCCGGCCGATCCCGCATTCGCCGAATCGCGCAAACGCCACGTCGTTGAGCTCGTCGTTCAGGGGGCTCGCGAGCGCCTCGCGAGCGCCGCCACCTGATGACGATGTCCCACCTACGCCCATGACGATGAATCGAGACTCCCATGACTGACGTCCTGCCCCAGCGCCCGCCATCCTCGTCGGCCAAACTCGCCACCGAGCAGGAGGCCCGTGAGGTCGCCGAGGCCGCCCGTGAAACCGAGTGGCAGGCTCCCAGCTTCGTCCGCCAGTTGTTCGACGGCCGGTTCCGCCTCGACCTGATCCACCCCTACCCGCAGCAGACGCCGGAGGAGCTGGCCAAGGCCAAGCCGTTCTTGGAACGGCTCGAGCGCTTCATGCAGGAGAAGGTGGACAGCGACGCAATCGACGCCGCCGGCAAGATCCCCCAGGACGTCATCGACGGCTTGAGGGATATCGGGGCGTTCGGCATCAAGATTTCCGAGGAATACGGCGGCTTGGGCCTGAGCCAAACGAGTTATACCCACGCCATCGGCCTGGTCACCAGTCAAGACGGCTCCCTCACCGCCCTGTTGTCCGCGTCCCAATCCATTGGGGTGCCGGTGCCGCTCAAGCTGTTCGGCACACCCGAGCAAAAGAAGAAATACCTGCCGCGCTGCGCCAAAGGTGCCGTGTCGGCCTTCGCCCTGACGGAGGACAACGTCGGGTCCGACCCCGCGGCCATGAGTACGGTGGCCACACTGTCGGACGACGGCACGCATTACATCCTCAATGGTGAGAAGCTGTGGTGCACCAACGGCACCATCGCCGAATTCATCGTGGTCATGGCAATCACCGGCAAGCGGAAAATCACCGCCTTCATCGTAGAAACCGCCTGGGAGGGGGTCGACAATTCCCAGCGGCTGGACTTCATGGGCTTGAACGCCATCGAGAACGGCATCATCCGGTTCACCAACGTGAAGGTCCCGGTCGAGAACCGGCTGTGGGACGAGGGCAAGGGTCTCAAGCTCGCCTTGATCACCCTGAACACCGGGCGGCTGACCTTACCGGCCTCGTCGGTGGCCGGCGCCAAGCGCTGTCTGGAGATCGTCCGCCACTGGGCCTCGACCAGGGTGCAGTGGGGCCAGCCCATCGGGAAGCACGACGCCGTGGCACAGATGATCGGCCGGATGACGGCCGACACCTTCGCCATGGAGGCGGTGTCTGACCTTGCCTCGCTCATGGCCGACCGGGGCAAGCACGACATCCGCCTCGAGGCGGCAATGGCCAAGTTGTGGAACACGGAAGCCGGCTGGCGCATCATTGACGACACCCTCCAGATAAAGGGCGGCCGAGGCTACGAGACGGCCCAGAGCCTCAAGAGCAGGGGCGCCCGTCCCGATCCGATCGAACGGATGATGCGGGATGCCCGCATCAACCTCATCTTCGAGGGGTCGAGCGAGATCATGCGGCTGTTCATCGCCCGGGAGGCGGTCGACACCCACCTGAAGGTGGCCGGTGACCTGATCGATCCCAAGGTCCCGGCCGGGAAGAAGTTTGCCGCCCTCGTCAAGGCGGGACTGTTTTACGGCTGGTGGTACCCCGCCCTGTGGCTCGGGTGGGGCCGCTGGCCCCGCTACGCCGAATTTGGCCGGCTGGCCGGCCACATGCGGTTCGTCAACCGTTCGGCCCGCCGGCTGGGCCGTACCGTGTTCCACGCCATGGTACGCTTCGGCCCCAAGCTGGAAAAACGCCAAGCGGTACTCGGCCGCCTGGTCGACATCGGGGCCGAGTTGCTGGCCATCTCCGCCACCTGCTCCCGGGCCCAGGCCATGGTGGCCAACAACCCGGCAGACCAGAGCCCGGCCGAGTTGGCGGACCTGTTCAGCCGCTACTCCCGGCGGCGGGTGCGGGCAGCGTTCCGCGCCATGTGGAACAACGAGGACGTCCGCACGTACCGCGTCGCCCAACGTCAATTGGCGGGCGACTATGAGTGGTTAGAACAAGGAATCGTCAGGGAGAAGTGAAACCGTTCTCGGGTGAGAGGGGCTCGGGTCGCCACCGTACCCGGTCCCTTTTCCCCCGGCACGGCCTCTCTGCCCCTGTTCATTCTCCTCTCTCCCCTCTTACCTTTTCCACCATGCCGACTCCTGAAGGCCGCTCGCTGCCGTTCGTGGGACCCGAGACCATCGATGCCGCCGTGTTGGACACCTTCCCCTATGAGGGAGCGCGTCAGGAAATCGTCACTGAGACCGACGAATTCAGCGCCGTGTGCCCCTACAGCGGGTTGCCGGACTTCGCCACCCTGATCATCGCCTACGTCCCTGACGCCAGGTGCGTGGAACTCAGGAGCCTCAAGTACTACATCACCAGCTACCGCAATGTCGGTATCTACCAGGAACACGCCACTGCCCGGATCGCCGAGGACCTGTTCGCCCTCCTCGAACCCCGGACGCTCACCGTCACTACCGTCTACAACGTCCGGGGCGGCTTCGAGACGACCTGTAGCGTGGAACTTCCGCCGGGGGGAGCGGAGGCGTAGCACGAGGGAAACCCCTGGGGCGGAACCCTATTCCACGAAGCGGCCTTTCCTGGGTATGTTGTCTCTACGCTCATTCGTTTCACCATTCGAGTAAGGATCAGGTCGTGTCAAATAAGGATCAGTTCGTGTTCAGCGACACTCTGTCCGTCACCGACAACCGCACCGCCCAGCAGTACCAGCTTCCCATTACCGACGGGACCGTCCGGGCGATGGACTTCCGCCAAATGAAGGTCGACGTCGACGACTTCGGGCTCATGACCTATGACCCCGCCTTCACCAATACGGCCTGCTGCAGAAGTGCCATCACCTTCATCGACGGAGAACGCGGCATCCTTCGGTATCGGGGCTACCCCATCGAGCAACTGGCCGAGACGACCTCGTTCCTCGAAGTCGCCTACCTCCTGCAAGTGGGGGAGCTGCCCACCCCGGACCAGCTCAAGGTATGGACCGACGATATCCGGTACCACACCTACGTCCACACCAAGGTGCTGAAGTTCCTCGAGGGATTCCTCTACGACGCCCACCCCATGGGGATGCTCTTGGGTGCGGTGGGAGCCTTGTCAACCTTCTACCCCGACGCCAAGGACATCCAGAACCCGGCCAATCGATATCTCCAGCGGGTCCGGCTCATGGCCAAGATCCCTACTCTGGCCGCGTTTGCCTTCCGCCACGTGCGGGGACTGCCATTCGTGTTTCCGGACAACGATCTCGATTACATCGGCAATTTCGTCAACATGACGTTCAGCATCGGCGGCAAGCATGAGCCCAATCCGATCCTCCAGCGGGCCCTCCAAATCCTGCTGATCCTGCACGCGGACCACGAGCAGAACTGCTCCACCAGCGCCGTACGGTCGGTGGGGTCATCCCACGTCGACCCGTTCTCGGCCGTATCCGCCGGCATCGCGGCGTTGTACGGCCCGCTGCACGGCGGCGCCAACGAGGCGGTCCTCACCATGCTGGATGTGATCGGGGACAAGGCCAACATTCCCAGTTACATCGAGCGGGTCAAGCAGGGCGAGATGCGGCTGATGGGCTTCGGTCACCGGGTGTACAAGTCCTACGATCCACGGGCCAAACTCATCAAACGCGTGGCCGACGATGTGTTTGCCGAGACCGGCCTGAACCCCAAACTGGAGATCGCGCTAGAACTGGAACGCATCGCGCTGGAAGACGACTACTTCGTCTCCCGCAAGCTCTACCCCAATGTGGATTTCTATTCGGGCCTGATCTACCAGGCCATGGGCTATCCGACCGACTACTTCACGGTCCTGTTCGCCATCGGACGGATGCCCGGGTGGCTGGCCCAGTGGGAGGAAATGCTCCTGGACAAGGAACAGAAAATCTCCCGGCCACGGCAGATCTATACCGGGTACCCCGAACGGCCGTTCGTACCGCTCGCCCAGCGCGCGTGACCTGCCCGGGGAGTGTGCCCCCCTCCCCCTCCCCCTCCCCCATTCCTTCCAGCTACCCCTCTCGGCCTTCCAGATAGGTGTACCCCTCCAGGCCGGAGACGTAATCGGCGATGAACCGGTTGGCCTCGCCGCGGCTCAGGCCCGGCGCAGCGTTGACCTTCCGCCGGAACGTCGTCAGCAGGTCGTTGGCGTGATACTGGACGTAGGACAACACTTCGGTCACCGTATCGCCGAGGACCACGTTGGTCACTTGGTAGCCGTCGCCCAAGATCTTCACGTGCACGGCGTTGGTGTCACCGAACAGGTTGTGAAGATCCCCCAGGATTTCCTGGTACGCCCCCGTCAGGAACACCGCCAGGACGTATGGCTCGTCTTCCTTCATCGGGTGGAGCGGCAGATGAGTTCGCCCGTCGAGCCCTCCGGGGAACCGGGCGATCACACCGTCCGAATCGCAGGTGATGTCCTGGATCGTGCCCCGGCGGGTGGGGCGTTCGGTCAGTCGGTGAATGGGAACGACCGGAAATATCTGGTCGATCGCCCAGCTGTCGGGCAAACTCTGGAACACGGAAAAGTTGCAGAAGTACCGATCGACCAGGAGACGGTCCGTGTGCTGCCGGATCTCGTGAAACGCCGGCTCCACTCCGGCAACATCCCGGACCGCGGTCAGCGTGGCCCGGAACAACTGATCGACTTGCGCCAGTTCTACCAGGGTCAGCACACCGGAATCGAATAGGTCTCTGGCTCGTTCCTTGGCAAACACGGTGTCGTGGTAGACCTCGACCACCCGGTCATGGTCGATATCGATGAGGTTCTCCTCCATCTCCCGTAGCAGCAGGTGAGCGTCCGGTGCAACGACGGGCCGCTCGGGGAGTGACGGGGTCTCCACGTCGATCACATCCACCAGGAGCACCGCGTGGTGGGCCGTCACCGCCCTCCCCGACTCGGTGATGACGTCGGGCATGGGGACGCCGGCCGCGCGGCACACGGTCCCCAGAGTGAAGATGACGTCGTTGGCGTATTCCCGAATGGAGTAATTGACGCTCCCAGCAGCGGTGGAGCGGGTTCCGTCGTAGTCCACCCCCAGCCCACCGCCGACGTCCACGTGTGAGATGGGAAAGCCCATGCGCCGGAGTTCGGTGTAGTACCTGCCGATCTCCTCCAGGGCGACCTTGATCGTCCGGATGTCGGTGATCTGGCTCCCCAGATGGAAATGGATCATCTGGAGCCATGACTGGCGGCCGTCAGTCTGAAGCCGGTCTAGCAGCTTGAGAAGCACGGCGGGGCTCAGCCCAAACTTCGATTGTTCCCCGCCGCTCTTGGCCCAGCGGCCGGCACCTTCGGTGCCCAGCTTGACGCGCACGCCCATGGTCGGCTCGACCCCGATTTCCGCGGCGGTCTCGATCAGGGCGTCCAGTTCGCGGAGTTGCTCCAGCACGACGAACACCTGATGGCCGAGCCGCTGGGCCATGAACGCCAATCGCAGGTACTCAGCGTCCTTGTAGCCGTTGCACACGATCGCGTGACTCGGTGAGTCGCTCAGCCCGAGAATCGCCTGGAGTTCGGCCTTGCTGCCGCACTCGAGACCCACACCATACGGCTCACCGAACTCGATGATCTCCTGCACCACATGACGTTGCTGGTTGACCTTGATGGGATAGACCAGGATGTGGCGACCCCGATAGTCGAACTCGTCGATGGCCGCGGTGAAGGCCTCGACCACTTCCCCGATCCGAGCCCGAAGGATGTCGGAAAACCTGAGAAGCACCGGGAGTCGGACGCCCTGCTCGGTCAAGTCCATGGCCAACCGGTAGAGGTCAACGCCTTCGGCAGCGCCCGAGTCGGGATGCGCCGTAACATGACCCTCCTGGTTGACCCGGAAGTACCCCAGACCCCAGCGGGCCATGTTGTACATGGCCTCGGCATCCGACGGGCGCCACGACGACCCAACGGCGCCAGGGCTCGGCCTGGAGGCGGGAAACGGCCTGGCGGATGAGGTTCCGGTGATCGCGATGCTCCTGGACTGGTGAGGTGGCGCAATCTATGTCTCAGCCACGGTTCTGGATACCAGGTTGCGTCTCGGCCCCGACCCGACTATTCTTCGGCCAATTCGAACATAGCCCGAAAGGGCCCCAGGGGTTCCGGCCTGGGTGAGCAATTCCGGAATAACAACTCCCGGGCCCGCGCATAGCGGTCCGGGCGTTTTGTTTTCCGGATCTGAAAGGTGGGCGGGGCCTGGTCCCTGGTGTTTCCAAGGCGGCGCATCAGGGGCGACGCATGCGTCGCCCCTACGTCGTTGGCGACGTCCAAGATCACCTGGACCGCTATATTGGTGTTGACCCCTCTGGGGCGGGGGCGGCGGCGGCGGCG
>Ga0209987_10000623_pt1 | contig 18691 bp, 17 predicted proteins | sample N074metaG_FD_182134 | JGI IMG/M metagenome (GOLD analysis project Ga0209987, IMG submission 182134) | Deep subsurface microbial communities from Kermadec Trench to uncover new lineages of life (NeLLi) - N074 metaG (SPAdes) (version 2) | ecosystem: Environmental > Aquatic > Marine > Ocean trench... | reverse complement strand
AGTTCCAGATGTACTACTCGGTCTGAACAAACCGTTCCAACCGGTGACCGGCGGTCAAGGCCTGCCTCCAATGCCAGGAGCGCAGGCCGGAACCGCCTGAAATCCGAAGGACCCATTGATGGCCAGAGAAATACGATTCGCGGCTTTTGCGCGCGGAATCACAGCCCATCATATACAAATCAGTTACCGGGACCTCGTGCCCACGGTCGAGAGGGACGCGCGGGGAAACGAGTTGCCATACCGTCCCGCCAAGTTAACGCTCCGCCCCGCTGATGTGTATTCTATCGTCAAGCCTTACATCAGTGCCCGATTCGTCGAGCAAATCCGTGCCGTAATACCCCTCGCCGTTTATCTGGTTTTGTTCCAAATAACGATCCTGCGGGAGAATGTAGCGGACGGCTGGATCATCACTGCCGGGCTTATTTCGGTAATCATAGGTCTGATGTTTTTTCTAGAGGGCCTGAAGGTCGGCCTGATGCCGTTTAGCGAGACGATCGGCATCACTCTTCCCGCTAAGGCGAAGTTTCCAGTAGTCCTGTTCATCGCCTTTCTCCTGGGCATCGGGGCGACTTATGCGGAGCCCGCGATCGGCGCGCTGAAGACGGCGGGCTCGATCGTCGATGTCAGGCAAGCACCTTATCTCTACGCCTTGCTTAACGAATGGTCGGAAGTTTTGGTTCTCTGCATTGGCGCGGGCGTCGGGCTCGCGACCGTGCTCGGCACGCTGCGATTTTTCTATGGTTGGAGTTTAAAGCCCCTCATCTACGCGACGCTGCTACCCGCCATGGGCCTCACGATCTACATCATGTTCGATAGCGAGCTGAGCAAGATACTGGGCCTTGCATGGGACAGTGGCGCGGTGACAACGGGCCCCGTCACCGTACCGCTGGTCCTGTCGCTCGGAGTCGGCATCGCCGCTGCGGCGGGAAAAGGCAAATCCTCACTCTCGGGTTTTGGAATCGTCACGCTGGCCTCGATATTTCCCATAGTTGCCGTCCAGATTCTTGCCATAATCATCGCCCAGATCACGTCCCCGGAAGAGATCATCGCAAAAGCCGCATCAACCCTGGCGGCGGCGACCGCCGTCGCCGAACCTTGGTCTGCGCGATCGCCGTTCGTTGAAATGATAATGGGCATGCAGGCGATCGTGCCACTGGTGGTTTTCTTGTTCCTGGTCATGACCTTCATCCTGCGTGAAAAGATCAGAAAGCCGGGAGAGATCATCTACGGCATCACGCTGGCAATTTTGGGGATGATTGTTTTCAATTTGGGGCTCACCTACGGCCTAGCCAAGCTTGGAGATCAATCCGGTGGTTTGGTGCCGGCCGCTTTTACCCAGATCGAGACGGTGGAATCCTCACCGCTCTACGCTCTTGAGGTGGGTCTTTTCATCGCCGGTGCATTCGCTTGGCTCCTGGGCTTTGGCGCGACTCTTGCCGAGCCGGCACTCAACACTCTGGGAATGACGGTGCAAAATCTTACCAATGGCGCGTTTCGAAAATCGATGCTGATGTATGCGGTATCCTTCGGTGTCGGTTGCGGCATTGCCATAGGTGTATTCAAGATCGTGTTCTCGATTCCGATCGCATACCTCTTGATTCCCTGCTACGTCGTCGCGGTGGTTTTAACGGTGTTGTCGAGCGAGGAGTTCGTCAACGTGGCCTGGGACAGTGCCGGCGTGACGACCGGACCGATTACCGTGCCCTTGGTACTGGCCGTGGGCTTGGGTTTTGGCAATGCGATCGGTGCGACCGACGGGTTCGGAATCCTAGCCATGGCCTCGATCGGCCCCATAATCTCGGTTCTGGCGACCGGAATCTATGTACAGTGGCGAGTAGGAAAACGACACAGAGCCGAGGTGGCGACCACCGAGGAAGGACAGATGGTGGTGACATGAGTGGCAAAGAAATCATCGTTCTTACGGATGTCGCGTTGATCACCTGCATCGTCCAGCGCGGATCCGCGGACGCTGTCGTCAAAGCCGCGCAGAACGCCGGCGCGCAGGGCGCAACGATATACTACGGCCGCGGCAGTGGCGTACGTGAACGACTGGGGCTCCTCGGTCTTGCGATCGAAGTCGAGAAAGAGGTGATCAACGTCGTGGTGTCTACCGATCAAGTCGATAGAATCTTCGAGCGAATGTACCTTGAAGGTAATCTTGACGCACCGGGCATGGGGATCATGTATGTCACCCCCTTGGACAAAGCGGCCACCTATATTCCGCATGAGATCGTCGAAGAGATAACCGGGAAGGGCCTCGCGAAGACGAGATAGGAGTCCGCCGTGCCGGACCGGCCGGCCGGCCGAGTGCAGGAGAGCTTGATGCGGAGCGAGACGAAAGACCGGAGCCACAAGCTCATCACTTGCATTCTGCCCATCGGAGTTGCGCATTCGGTGGTTCAGACGCTGAAGGACGAGAAACAAATTGTCACGGCGAACGTGAGTAACGCGCGCGGCTTGGGAAAGCTAGCCCTTCATAAGCACAGAAGTCTGGGAGATGAATCCGAAAAACAGATCCTCACCATCGTGGTGCCGGATGACCAGGCCGATGAGATCTTCGAGTTCATCTATCACGAGGCTCGGATCGACCGCCCCCATGGCGGCCTGGTTTATATGAACTCATTAAAATACGCCACAGCCTTCGTCCTCCCAGACCTTCCGGAGGAAGAATAAGCCTCCCCTGCAACCGCGAATTTTGTCGCCGGAATCGCGTTATCGCTCCAAGGCCAAGCGAAGTAACTCCTGCTGTTCGAATTCGTGTACCGCTTTGGAGCCAACGGCCGGGCTCGCGGCTTCGGCGCGCGCCACGCAAATTAAGCCGTCGAGAAACGAGCTATCTAGGCATTCGGCAAGTTTTCCCGAGACGAAGGGCCAGGGCCCCATGTTCTCCGGTTCCTCCTGCACCCACGTGATGCTTTTGGCTTGGGGAAACCGCGACAGCATCGCCGTCAGCGCCTGGTCCGGAAACGGATAGAGCTGCTCGAGGCTGATGATGGCAACGTCGTTTCGATCGAGATTAGACCTCTCCTTGATAAGATCGTGAGCGATCCGGCCACTGCACAAAAGAATTGCGACCACTTGCGCCGCATCCATGTCGTTTGGACGGTCTATGACCGGTCGAAATCCGCCCGTCGAAAGCTGTTTTAAAGGGACCGCCGCGTTCGGATGTTGCAACAGGCTCTTTGGCGAGAACACGATCAAAGGTTTCCTGAGCTTTTGCAGCATTTGCCGCCGCAGGCCATGAAAAATCTGTGCCGCGTTGGTCAAGTTGAGAATTTGGAGATTGTCCTTGGCCGCCAATTGGAGAAATCGTTCGATCCTCGCGCTCGAATGCTCGGGCCCGGCGCCTTCGTAACCGTGCGGAAGCAGCAAGCAGAGGCCGGTCAACTGCCGCCACTTGTCCTCGGAGGCGGCAATGAACTGATCTATGATCACTTGAGCGGCATTGGCGAAATCGCCGAACTGCGCCTCCCAGATAACCAGACTATTCGGATCTTCCACGCTGTAACCATACTCAAAACCCAGAATCGCCAGCTCGCTCAGCGGACTGTTGATGACGGTGAACGGCGCCTGCTCCGCCGTCACATTGGCAAGCGGCAGATAGCGCGCGCCGTTACCGACATCGTGCAACACGGCATGACGGTGGCCAAAGGTGCCTCGTTCGCTGTCTTGCCCGGACAGCCGAATGGCGTAGCCCTCGGTCACCAGACTCGCAAATGCCAGCGCCTCGGCCGCCCCCCAATCGATCAGCCGCTTGCCATCGGCCATGGCCCGACGCCCCGATAGTTGACGCACCACGCGCGGGTGCGGCGTGAATCCCTCCGGCACCTGGGCGAGGGTCCGCAGCAGATCTTGCAACCGGTCGACCGGCAGCGCGGTGTCCAAATCGTCGCCATATGCGATTGGGCCACCGTGAAAGCCCCGCCACGCGGCATTGGGTTGCTCCGCCAGCGCCTCCATCCCGGCATCCGAACGCGCGAAATCGAGCTCCTCTTTCAGCTGTTTCATGGAACGTGCATGTATGGTTTCGGCATCCTCTTTCGTGATCGTGCCCAGTTCCGAAAGATTCACGATATAGCCGTCCCGGACCGAAGCGCGCTCGGCGATGTGCTTGTATAGAACCGGTTGGGTAAAGGTGGGGTCGTCCTGCTCGTTGTGGCCACGGCGGCGGTAGCAGTACATATCTATGATAACATCCATGTGAAACGCCGCTCGAAACTCCAATGCCAATTGGGCGGTGCGATGCACCGCCTCGGGTTGCTCGCCGCTGACATGAAAGATCGGGATCTGAAGCATACGCGCGACATCCGTCGCATAGCGTGACGAGCGGCTTTCCCGCGGCAGGGTGGTAAAGCCGATTTGATTATTGAGGATGATGTGAATCGCGCCGCCGGTCGCGTACCCCGGCAGGTCGCTGAAATTGAACAGCTCCTGGACGACACCCTGGCCGGCGAAAGCGGCATCGCCGTGTATCACGACGGGTAGCGTATGGGCACCCGGTCCGTCCGACCCGAGATCTTGGCGCGCCCGGCAGCGCCCCAGCACGACCGGGCCGACGAATTCGAGGTGGCTCGGATTGAAGCACAGTGAAAGCCGAACCTCGTTGCCGTCATCGGGCACATGTGTGCCGGTGAAACCCATGTGATATTTGACGTCGCCGCTGCCGTAGCCGCGGTCGGTTTCGGCATCGTCGAACTCGCGAAAGATTTGCGCCGCAGGCTTGCCCAAGATATTGGCAAGCACGTTGAGACGGCCGCGGTGGGGCATGCCGATGATGATCTCCGCAACGTCATGCCTGACAGCCTCTTCGACCACCTGTTCCAGGAGCGGAATCAAGGTCTCCGCGCCTTCCAGGGAAAACCTTTTGGCACTGACAAAGGTCTTTTGCAAAAAGCTTTCGAAGACTTCCGCGTCCGTCAGTTTGGTCAGGATGCGGACCTGCTCATCGCGGCCGGGGGAGCGCCAGTGACCGGGGTCCTCAATTCGTTCACGCAGCCAATTTTGAATGTGCAGGTCGTCGATATGGGTGTACTGCCACCCTATGGTGCCGCAATAGGTCCGGCGCAGGGTGCCGATGATCTCGTCCAGGCTGGCCGAAACGGCGGTTCGACCGAACATCGCGGCGTAGGTCGCGTTCAGGTCCTCCCGTCCGAGGCCGTTGAACTCCAACGTAAGCTCGGGCGGGTCAACCAACGTACGCAAGCCAAGGGGATCGATCTCGGCGATCGTGTGTCCGCGCTCCCGGTAGGCGCGGACCAGGTGATCGACACGTTCCTGCTTGGCGCTGGCATTGCGGACACGGCCGGCCAGGACGCGCAGCATGTGCCGCGCAAGGGTGCCGTTTGTCTCCAGCAGCGCCGAAAACTCGGCGCCGCGGATTTCCAAAAGATGCGTCTCTTCCACGGCGATCACATCCGCCGAGCGCGGCTGATCGTCCAGAACCGCGAGTTCGCCCACGACGTCGCCGGCGCCCAGCTTGGCAAGAACCCGGCTGCCCTGCTGGACCAGCACCGACCCGGATTCCAGGATATAAAGGTCCCGCCCGGCATCGCCCTGACGGCAGATCACATCCCCAGCCTTATGGGCGACGAATCGGGCGGTCGCCGAGATGCTCGAAATATCGTCGTCGGATAGCCCCTGAAACAGGGGCAGTTTCCGTAAAACTTTCGCCTTGTCTCGCATTTTCTGCCTGAGATGCTCTGCCGTCGTCGTCACGCGGTGGGCTAACCTAGCATTCACGGCACCAAAGCAGAAACGCTCGAAAAAACGCACCGGCGGACCCGTAGCGAATACGGACCCCCTAGCGGGCCCCTATCAATTCGGTCGGAGAGCCGCGGAATCGCACCCGATTCAGCTCCCCAACATCCAATTGCCTGACGATTGGGGCGATTTTAGACCCGATCCGGCCGCATCCTTCAGCCTTATGGCATCCCTGCGCCAAGCGGCCGGCATTTCCGCGACCTCGGCTGGATTTGTCGTATTTGAGTGAACAAAACATTACCGCCGTCCCAGCCCCGCCATGAACGGACCGGTGCCGCGGGCGCCAATCAGCGCAAAATTCTCTCTTGGGTCGATCTGTTTACGGTTTGGTTATCTGGGCTTGGTAGAGCAACACACCGGCTCTGTTTGGGCCTCAGAAATAGGGCTGCCCAGTGTCTGTTGTTGCTCTCGACCGCGCGGGTCTTAACGCGACCGACGTTTCCATCCTGACTGCGCTTAGCTACAAGCTAAGCTCGGAAGGCCTCGCCGGGGCATGTGTTCCGGCCACGATGGACGATGGCCAGTGCTTGGTCGCCATTCTAAATCCCGGCAATAACGATATTCTTTTTGGATTCGGCAGGGATTTGAACGGTTATTACGTCTTCGATTGGGATGGAAGGCCGATGGCCGAGGGTTGCACGCACATAGCCCAAATATTGACCGTGTTCAAATAATCTTGCGCCCTCAATGGCACCAAAATTAATTGATGCTGCCTAAGATCAACTTGGTTGCGATTTTTCGAAATATCTATTAATAATACCCCAAAGGATTTTGGACAGGGAGAATAATCATGCCAAAGAGCGAGAATGATACTTCGACGATTGCGATGGTTTCAGAAATAGTGTCCGCCTACGTGTCTAAGAATAGCCTGCCGCCGAGTGAGCTTCCTAATCTCATCAAGACAGTGCATGACGCGTTGAACTCGCCAGAGCAGGGGGCGTCATCCACGCCCGAACCGGCGGTGCCGATCAAAAAATCCATTAGGCCCGATTACGTCATCTGTCTCGAAGACGGCAAAAAGCTGAAAATGCTCAAGCGCCATCTCAGGACCGCCTACGACATGTCACCGGACGAATATAGGCAGAAGTGGGGGTTGGCTTCGGATTATCCGATGGTGGCACCGAAATACGCCGCCAGGCGCAGCGAACTTGCCAAGAAAATCGGGCTTGGTCGAAAAGCCGGGCAGAAAGTCAAATCCAGAAAAGTCGTGAAATAGACGACCTAGACATTTGGGTGGTTTCGAAAGCGATTGTGGAAGCCACCGGCTATTCGGTTGCGATGGCAAGTTAAGCGACGGAGCGGGGTGGCAGGCCGCTTGGTTTGTTTGCGCTGGCCTCTAGGAAGGCCCCCAAATCTAGTTCCGAGACCCGCCACTCTTTACCGATCTTGAATCCTCGCAGATGGCCGTTCCGCAGCCACTGCGTCACCGTACGCTCGTTCATTTGAAGGCGCTTGGCGACGTCGAAGGGGGTTAGATACCTTTGTTCGACCATGAGATCACGCTTTGGCAGTTTCACACATATTGCATCGATATCATGCAATATGGAGCATAATGCCTTAAAGAATTCTTGCCGCTCGATAAAATAGGGAGATCGACCGAGGCTTTGCAGGACCTTTGCTATTAGGATCGAGGAATGTTGGCCCTTGGTTCAAGAAACTCTTCGAGCTGGCGGGGCGTAATGTACCAGCGGCGGCCGGTCACCAGGCCTCCCATATCCCCGTTTCTCAACCACTCCAAAACCGTTGTCTCGCTCACCTGCAATGTGCGCGCGACCTGCGCGGAGGTTCGAAACTTGGCATTGTTCCAATTGAGATCGGATTGACCGATCCGTCGTAGCGTTTGTTCGCGGTAAAATTTCTGAGTGGCCATAGCGCTCTCCTTTTATTGGACGCTGCCATGCCTGTGTCCTGCAAGGTCGTTTGCCTTGATTTCTCGCTGATCCATTGAAGGATCGAGTCGAGGAATGGCAAACTCTGTCGCCCGGTTAATTAATTCGGACCGCTATTGCAAGAATCTTTTGTTCCCGACCCCGAAATGGAAGCACCGCGCCCGACCCGGTCCGCGTATCATGAGGTTACCGGCGAACTGCCCAGCGCGGCGCCGAGCCAGGCCTTCGGCTGAGCGGCGCCAGTCAATTACGGAGCTATGAACCGTGGTGCGGGTCAAGATCTGCTGCATTTCCTCGGTCGAAGAGGCGGCACTGGCGGTTCGACATGGCGCCGCGGCGCTCGGCCTGGTGGGCCGCATGCCGAGCGGACCCGGCGTGATCGACGACCGACTCATTGCCGAAATCGCCGCTTCAACGCCGCCGCCGGTCGCGACCTTTCTCCTGACCAGCGAGACCGAACCGGAGGCCATTGTCGATCACGTCCGGCGCTGCGGCACCAACACGGTTCAGATCGTCGACGCCGTCGAGCCATCGGCCTACCGGGCCCTGCGCCGGGCCGTGCCAGGGGTGAAGATCGTCCAGGTGATCCACGTCACCGGCCCCGAATCGCTTGACCAGGCGAAGGCCAGCGCGCCCGCGGTCGACGCCCTCTTGCTCGATTCCGGCCGGCCGCAGGCGCGGATCAAGGAGCTTGGCGGCACCGGGCGCGTGCACGACTGGTCGCTGAGCCGGAGAATCGTGGCCGAGGTATCGCGCCCGGTGTTCCTGGCCGGCGGAATCCGGCCCGAGAACGCCGCCGAGGCCTATCGCCAGGTAGCGGCCGTTCGGGATCGACCTCTGCACCGGTGTGCGCCGCGACGGCCGTCTCGATCCCGAGCGCCTCGGCGGCCTGTTTGCCGCCCTGGCCCCGCCGGCGCCCCTATCTTGAGTCAGTCCTATTTGACCCGAATCCGCCCCTCGACCTCCGGGGATACCGGAGCATGGGCGGCGATATAGTCCATCACCCCGGTCGCCATGAGCTTGGCGCCAGCGGAATCTATCAGCGCCTTGCCCTTTTTGAGCGCCGCATAGCCGTCACCGCCGCCCTGCATGTAATCGTTGGTGGCCACCGTGTAGAGCCGCCCGGGCTCCAGCAGCTTGCCTCCGACAGTCACTTCGGTGATCCGATTGCCCTTGGGCGCCGCCGGATCGAAGACGAAGCTCAGGCCAGAGACCTGCGGGAAGCGCCCGGCCTTGTTTTCGACCTCCGAGACGCCATTTTCCAGGGCCGCCAACAGGTCGGCGCCGGAAAGCTCGATCAAGACCGTGACGTTACCGAACGGCAGCTCGGTGAGCACGTCCTTGCGGGTCAAGGTATATCCGGCTTCGTAGGTTCGGTCGCCACGAATACCGCCGCCATTGGTAATCGCGACCTCGGCGCCAACGGCCGCGCGCATCGCGTCGGCGATCAAATTGCCAAAGCCGGTCTCGCCGCTACGCACAGAGGCGCGGCGGGAATCCAGCAACACCTTGGTGGCGCCGACGGCGACATCGAGCTCCGCATCCAGCTTGGCGTTGTGCTTGTCGACGATCACCTTGATCTCCGGGTCCGGAGTGACCCCGGCGTTTGAGATCAAGCGCCAGGCCGGGATAATCTGGAGCTTCTTCTTGCCGCGGCTCTCCACCCATTCGACCGAGAGGTCCACGACGCCGAGGTGATGGGCGTCGTATCCGGCCTTGAGCAAGGGCACGCCGCCCTCGTACCAGGTGATCGGCTCGTGATCGTGACCACCGAGGATAAGGTGGATGCCGCGCACCTCGCGTGCCAGGGCGATATCCGTGGCGAAATCGAGGTGGGTCAAGGCGACGACGACCTCGGCTCCCATCTCCTGCAGCTTCTTGACCGCCGCCGCCGCGGTCTCCTTCACGGGCGCGAAGGAAACATCCGAGCCGGGCGAGGACAGCACATCGGTCTCCGGCGCCAGCAGCCCGAAAAAACCGACCGTGAAATCGCCGACCTCGATGGTGTGCAGGTCGGTCATGCCGGCCGCCGGCTTGCCGTCCGGGCCAAGCACGTTGGTGCCCAGCCAAGGAAAGCTCGACTCGCCGACGCGCTGCCCTGCGATGTCCGGTCCGAAGTCGAACTCGTGGTTGCCGGGCACCGCGACGTCCATACCGATGGCGTTCATCAACTCGATCATCTGAGTGCCCTTGGTCAGGCCCGACATGACCGAGGGCGATATCAGGTCGCCACCGAAGGTGGTGATGCTGTTCTCCGACGCCGCGCGCTCCTGGCGCAGCAAAGTCATCAACTCGGCCAAGCCGCCCTGACCGCGTTTGGGCGAAATCTCGTAGACGTCGTTGACATGCAGGAAGGTGATCTTGGTGGGCTCGGCCACCGCGGCCATTGGCAGCACGAGCACCAAGCCGATCGCGGCCGTCCAGGCCGCGATTCGTCTGACGATGCGAAGCATGGTTCCTCCCCCTAGGGTTCTTATCGACAACTTTCGGGGCTACGAGCGCAGCCTCCCAGGCTACGCCACCGTTCCCCTTTTGGTCCAATTGCACCCGCTGATTCTACGCATGCTAACAGAAAGTCACCCCCGAGGGAGCCGTCATGTTGTTTGCAGTCGTCGTTTCGGGCGCGATGGGGCTATGATGGCCGAGGCAACAAACGGGCTGTCCCGGCGACCAGCGCCGGCGGGGCCTGATGACAGGGAGGGAGCGACGATGAAGCGCATCTTGATCGCGGCCAGTTTGGCTTTCGTGATGGCGAGCGGCGCGGCTGGCGCGGCGGAAATCAAGCCCGCCGTGGTCTTCGATATGGGTGGCAAGTTCGACAAATCGTTCAACGAAGGCATCTACAACGGCATCGAGAAGTTTCGCAAAGAAACCGGCATCTCCTATCGCGAATTCGAGGTTACCAACGAAACCCAACGCGAGCAGGCGCTTCGGCGCATGGCGCAGCGCGGCTCGGACCCGGTAATCGCGGTCGGCTTCGCTCAGGCGCCGGCGCTTGAAAAGGTCGCGCGCGAGTTTCCCGATACCCGCTTCACCATCATCGACATGGTTGTCGATCTGCCGAACGTGCAGTCCGTGGTGTTCAAGGAGCACGAGGGCTCGTTCCTGGTCGGCGTCGCCGCCGCCATGGCGTCGAAGACCAACAAGGTCGGCTTCATCGGCGGCATGGATATTCCGCTGATCCGCAAGTTCGCCTGTGGTTACGAACAAGGGGTCAAGTACGTCAATCCGGACGCCGAGATTTTCCAGAACATGACCGGAACGACACCGGCCGCGTGGAACAATCCGACCAAGGGCGGCGAGCTTGCGCGGAGCCAGTTCGATCGCGGCGCGGACGTGGTCTATGCCGCGGCCGGCGGCACCGGAATTGGCGTTTACCAGGCGGCCAAGGACAGCGGCAAGCTGGCCATCGGCGTCGATTCCAATCAGAACTATCTGCACCCGGGCACCATGCTGACCTCCATGCTCAAGCGGGTCGACGTGGCCGCCTACAACACCTTCAAGGATGCGCTCGACAACACCTGGAAGCCCGGCATCCAGGTTCTCGGCTTGGCCGAGGACGGTGTCGGCTGGGCGCTGGACGAACATAACAGCAGCCTCGTCTCGGCGGAGATGAAGCGCAAGGTGGAGCAGGCACGCGCGGACATTCTGGCCAACAAGATTACGGTCCATGACTACATGGCCGACAGTACCTGCGTCTACTGATCCGCGGCCCCTAGAGCGGTTTTTGGATGCGAGCCGAAGACACCGCCGCTTCGGCTGACGGTGCTGTTGCGGCCGCGCCACCAGCGATCGAGTTGCGTGGCGTCAACAAGTATTTCGGGGCGGTCCACGCCAACAGCGACATCTCGCTCGAGGTCGCTGTTGGGACGATTCACGGGATTATCGGCGAGAACGGCGCCGGCAAGTCGACCCTGATGAGCATCCTCTACGGCTTCTACCGGGCCGACAGCGGCGAGATCCGTATCTTCGGCGATCCTTTGCATCTGGGCTCGACCGCCGATGCCATCGGTGCCGGCATCGGCATGGTATTCCAGCACTTCATGTTGGTCGATCCGTTCACCGTTCTGGAGAACGTGGTGCTCGGCGCGGAGGGCGGTCCGCTGCTCGGCCCTGGCCTGGCGGCGGCCCGCCGCGAGCTGCGGCGGCTCGAGGCCGATTTCGGTCTCGAGGTCGACCTGGATGCCGTGGTCGGCGAACTTCCGGTCGGGGTCCAGCAGCGGGTCGAGATACTCAAGGCGCTCTATCGGGGCGCGCGCATCCTGATCCTCGACGAGCCGACCGGTGTCCTGACCCCACAGGAAACCGAGCGCCTGTTTCGCGTGTTCCGGGCCCTGAGCGATCAGGGCGTGACCATCGTCCTGATCAGCCACAAACTGCGCGAGATCATGGCGGTAACCGAGGCGGTTTCGGTCATGCGCCACGGCAAGATGGTGGCGCACCTGAAGACCGCGGAGACCTCGCCCGAGGAGCTGGCCGAGCTGATGGTCGGCCGCAAGGTCCTGTTGCGCGTCGAGAAACCCGAAGCCGCGCCCGGCAAGAAGGTGCTCGAGGTCGCGGATCTGACTTTGGTCGACGAGCGCGGCGTGACCCGGGTCGACGGCATCAGCTTCTCGGTTCGCGCGGGCGAAATCGTCGGCATCGCCGGGGTCGCCGGCAACGGCCAGAGCGAACTGCTCGCGGCGCTGGCCGGCATTAATCCGATCCAAGGTGGACGGATCGTGGTCGGCGGCCGCGAGGCGACACCCGGGAAGCCGCTCGACGCGCACGAAATGCGCGGTTCCGGGCTCGCCCACGTACCGGAGGACCGCCTGCGCATGGGGCTGGTGGCCGGCTTCGAGGCCAGCGAATCGGCCATCCTCGGGTATCACAACGACCCCGCCTATAATGGGCCGATCCTGACCAAACGCCCGGAGATCGTCGCCGACTGCCGCAAGAAGATGTCCGATTATGACGTTCGGCCGCGGGAGCCCAACCTGCTGACTGGGAATTTCTCCGGCGGCAACCAGCAGAAGATCGTCCTGGCCCGGGAGATGGAGCGGCGCCCCAACCTGCTCCTGGTCGGGCAACCGACCCGCGGCGTGGACATCGGCGCCATCGAGTTCATCCACAAGAGCCTGATCGCCATGCGCGACGCCGGCTGCGCGGTGCTGCTCGTCTCCGTCGAGCTGGACGAAATCCTCACGCTCAGCGACCGGATTCTAGTGATGTTCGAAGGCCGTCTCGTCGGCGAGGTCGCGGGCGCGGACGCCACCGAGAAAATCCTCGGACTGATGATGGCCAACGTCGTCCCGGAGGACGCGGCCGTGCGGACGCCGACATGAGCGACGCCCTGTCCCGACCGCCGCGCTGGGTCGGCATCGTGCTGATTCCGCTGGTCAATCTTTTCCTCGCCCTGGCGATCGCCGGTCTCATCGTGCTTAGCATGGGCGAAAACCCGCTGACCGCCTTGCGCTTCCTGGCGTTCGGCGCCTTCGGTTACGTCGAGGGCCTCGGTTACACGCTCTACTACACGACCAACTTCTTGTTCACCGGGCTGGCCGTCGCCGTCGCCTTCCACGCCAAGCTGTTCAACATCGGCGGCGAAGGCCAGGCCTATATCGGCGGGCTCGGGGTCGGACTGGTCTGCCTGGCTTTCGACGACACGCTGCCACTCCTTCTCATCGTGCCGCTGTCGATCGCCGCCGCCGCGGTCTTCGGCGCCGCCTGGGCCTTTATACCGGCCTACCTTCAGGCCAGACGCGGCAGCCACATCGTAATCACGACCATCATGTTCAACTTCATCGCCGCCGCGCTGATGGTCTACCTGATGGTCAACCTGCTGATAAAACCGGGCCAGATGTCGCCCGAGAGCCGCGAATTCGCACCCAGCGCCTGGTTGCCGTTCCTGCACGAAACGATGGGCTGGATCGGCATCGAGATGGCGCGTTCGCCGCTCAACCTGTCGTTCGTCTGGGCGCTGGTTTGCTGCGTCCTGGTCTGGGTATTCATCTGGCACACGCGCTGGGGCTACGAGATTCGCGCCGTCGGCGGCAACGAAACCGCCGCCGTTTACGCCGGTATCCGGCCGACCCGTATTATCGTTCTGGCGATGTGCATCTCCGGCGCCTTGGCCGGTTTCGTCGGCGTCAACGAGATCCTCGGCGTCCATCACCGGCTGCTGCTCAACTTCACCGCCGGTTACGGCTTCACCGGCATCGCGGTCGCGCTGATGGGCCGCAACCATCCGGTCGGCATCCTGTTGGCCAGCCTGCTGTTCGGCGCGCTGTACCAGGGCGGGGCGGAGCTGGCCTTCGAGGTTCCGACCATCACGCGCGAGCTGGTGGTGGTGATCCAGGGCTTGGTCATCCTGTTCTCCGGCGCGCTCGAGCACATGTTCCGGCCGCAGCTGGAACGGCTGTTCCGGCGCCGCGGCGCGGACCTGCCGGCGGAAGCGGAGGCCTAATTCCAATGGCGGAGATGTTCCTGCTGTCGGTTCTGGCCCTGGACGCCACGCTTCGGGTCGCCGCGCCCTTGGTCTTGGCGGCGCTCGCCGGTTTGTTCGCGGAGCGCTCCGGGATCGTCGATATCGGCCTCGAGGGAAAGATGCTGGGCGCCGCCTTCGCCGCCGCCGCGGCCGCGTCGGTCACCGGCTCGGTCTGGCTGGGGCTGCTGGCGGGAATTGGCACCTCGGTCGCGCTCGCGCTGCTGCACGGCTTCGCCTGCATTACCCACCGGGGCAATCACGTGGTCAGCGGCGTCGCCATCAACATCCTGACCGCGGGTCTCACGGTGACGTTGGCGATCTCGTGGTTCCATCAAGGCGGACAGACGCCGCCGCTGCCCGATGGCGCGCGCTTCACCGCAATCGTCTGGCCCGGCGCCCAGGCCTTGTCCGGGATACCGGTGCTCGGCACGATCTACCGCGAGCTCCTGAGCGGCCACAACCTCCTGGTTTACGTTGCCTTCCTGGCCGTGCCGCTGACTTGGTGGGTGATCTATCGCACCCGCTTCGGCCTGCGCCTGCGCGCGGTCGGCGAGCATCCGGAAGCCGTCGATAGCGCCGGTATTTCGGTCGCCGGCCTGCGCTATCGCGCCATGATCTGCTGTGGGGTGCTGTGCGGCATCGCCGGCAGCTATCTCTCGACCGCCCAGAACGCCGCTTTCGGCCGCGACATGACGGCGGGTCAGGGCTATATCGCGCTCGCGGCCTTGATCTTCGGCAAGTGGCGGCCGGTGCCGACGATGCTGGCCTGCTTGCTGTTCGGCTTCCTCGACGCGGTCGCCGCGCGTCTGCAAGGGGTCGAACTGCCCCTGATTGGCGCAATTCCGGTACAGTTCATCCAGGCGCTGCCTTATGTCTTGACCGTGGTGCTCTTGGCCGGCTTCATCGGCAAGGCCGTGGCGCCACGGGCCAGCGGCGAACCCTACGTGAAGGAACGATAGCGTGGTGGCAAAGCCATGACCGAGGACAGCGACATCGTGGCGGCCGCGCGAGCGGCGATGCAAAACGCCTACGCGCCCTACTCCCGCTTCAAGGTCGGCGCGGCGGTGCGCGGCGAGAGCGGCCGGCTCTATGCCGGCTGCAACGTGGAGAACGCCGCCTATCCCCAGGGCTGGTGCGCCGAGGCTTCCGCCATCGCCGCGATGGTCATGGCCGGGGAAACGCGTATCGTCGAGGCCGCGGTGATGGGTGGTGGCGAGGCGCCCTGCACGCCCTGCGGCGGCTGCCGGCAGAAGCTGCACGAATTCGCCGGCGGCGACCTGCCGATCCACGTCTGCGGGCCCGAGGGCCTGCGCCGGACCGTGACCCTGGGCGAGCTGCTGCCGCTCGCTTTCGGGCCCGGCAACCTGACGTGAGTACGGCGGAGGCGATCGCCGAGATTCGGCGCCGCGCCGGCTCGGTGGCGCCACGCCTCGGCATGGTGCTGGGCAGCGGACTCGGCCCCGTGGCCGAGGCGGTCTCCGAAGCCGTCGCGATTCCCTATGGCGAGATCCCCGGGTTCCCGCGGCCGGGCGTCGAAGGCCACCACGGCCGGCTGGTGCTCGGGCGCCTCGGCGGCCTGCCGGTGGCGGTCCTGCAGGGCCGCGCGCACTACTACGAGAGCGGCCGCGCCGATGTCATGAAAACTCCGATCTCGGCCCTGGCCGGGCTCGGGTGCGAGATGCTGCTGCTGACCAACGCGGCCGGCTCCCTGCGCCGGCCGGTCGGACCGGGAAGCCTGATGCTGATCGCGGACCACATTAATTTCGGCGGCGCCAACCCGCTTTTCGGCGTCACGGACGGCTCCCAATTCCTCGACATGAGCGCCGCCTACGACCCGGCGCTGCGCCGGACCATGCTGGATGCCGCGGCGGGACTCGACCTGACGCTGCCGGCGGGCACCTACATGTGGTTCTCCGGTCCCAGCTTCGAGACGCCCGCGGAAATCCGTGCGGCGGACCGACTCGGCGCCGATGCCGTCGGCATGTCGACCGTGCCCGAGACGATCCTGGCCCGTCATGCCGGCCTGCGGGTCGTGGCGATCTCCGTCATCACCAACTTGGCGGCGGGAATGGAAGCGGCGGAACTGAGTCACGAGACGACCATGGCCCTGGCCGCGCGGGGCGCGGAGACGTTGCGCCGGCTGGTCACGGCCTTCTGCGAGAGGATAGCGCATGAGGCGTGACCGCGGCATAACGACCGCGGCGCGGGGCCGGGCCTGATCCGATGCTGGTCCAGGAAATCATCCGGCGCAAACGCGACGGCGCGGCATTGAGCGACGCGGAAATCGCGTTCCTGGTGCGCGGCATCACCGACGGCAGCATCGGCGACGGCCAGGTCGCGGCCTTCGCGATGGCCGTGTTCTTCCGCGGCATGACCATGGATGAGCGGGTCGCCCTGACCCGCGCGATGACCGCCTCGGGCACGGTGCTGGATTGGTCCGGCCACCGGCCCTCCGGACCGCTGCTCGACAAACATTCGACCGGCGGCGTCGGAGACAAGGTCAGTCTGGTGTTGGCGCCGCTGGTCGCGGCCTGCGGCGGGCTGGTGCCGATGATCTCGGGCCGCGGCCTCGGCCACACCGGCGGCACCCTGGACAAACTGGACAGCATCCCGGGCTACGACACGGCCCCGGATATGGCGGCTTTCCGGCGCACGGTCGAGCTTGCCGGCTGCGCGATTATCGGGCAGACCGCCGAACTCGCGCCGGCGGACCGCCGCCTCTACGCGATCCGCGACGTCACCGCGACGGTCGAATCGATACCCCTGATCACCGCCTCGATCCTGTCGAAGAAGGCCGCCGCCGGCCTCGCGGGCCTGATCATGGACGTCAAGACCGGCTCCGGCGCCTTCGCGCGCGACGAGGCGGTCGCGGTCGAACTCGCCGAGAGCATCGTCGCGGTGGCCGAAGACGCCGGTTTGCCGTGCGTCGCCTTGCTCACCAGCATGAACCAGGTCCTGGGCCGCAGTGCCGGCAACGCGCTCGAAGTCGGCGAAGCGATCGCCTACCTGACCGGTGCGGCGCGCGACCCACGGCTGCACGAAGTGGTCATGGCGCTCGGCGCGGAGTTGTTGGTCCTCGGCGGGCTCGACCCCGAGCCCGGCGCCGCGCGCGGCCGGCTCGAGGCGGCGCTCGACAGCGGCGCGGCGGCCGAGCGTTTCGCGCGCATGGTCGCGGCGCTGGGCGGGCCATCCGATCTGATCGAAGACCCCGGCAGACATCTACCGGCCGCCGCGGTCGTGCGCCCCGCCCTGCCGAAGGCGCCTGGCGTGATCGCGGCGATGGACCTGCGCCAGATCGGCCTGGCGGTTGTGGAGCTGGGTGGCGGCCGCCGTGACGCCGAGGACCGGATCGATCACGGCGTCGGGCTGAGCGAGGTTGCGGGGATCGGCGAGGCGGTCGGGCCGGAGCGGCCGCTCGCGCTGGTGCATGCACGCAGCCCGGCGGCGGCCGAGGCCGCCGAGCGCGCGCTCCGAGACGCGTTCGATCTCGGCGAAGCGGCCACCCACGAGACGAGTCCAATCATCCGTAGATTGGCAGGACCCGGAAGATGAAGCAGACCTTATACCAAAGGTCCTTAATATTGACTCATAGAGACGGCTTCCCAAGGTTTTCGGCCAGGAGCGCGTGGCGTGGCGGTGCCGGCACCGCGAGCCGCGCGGGACGCCGCCCGAAAACCTTGGGAAGCCGCCTCCGGTCGCGCGGGCGATCTCTATGGGTCAATATTGAGGACCTTTGGTATTAGGCAGCAGGAAAACCCACCCATGACGCCACGTCCCATCGTGATCGATACCGACCCCGGCCAGGACGACGCCCTGGCGATTCTGCTCGCCCTGGCGTCCCCGGAGCTGGATGTCCTCGGAATCGCCGCGGTCGCCGGCAATGTGCCGCTGCACCGGACCGAATCGAATGCGCGCCGTATTTGCGAACTGGCCGAACGCCGCGACACCAAGGTCTTCGCCGGCTGCCCACGGCCGATGGTTCGGAACCTGACCACGGCGGAAGACGTGCACGGCCTGACCGGGCTCGACGGCCACGACTTCCCCGAGCCCACCATGCCGCTTCAGCCGGGCCACGCGGTCGACTGGATGGTCGATACCCTGATGGCGGCCGACGAGCGGGAGATCACGCTGTGCACCCTGGGCCCGCTCACCAACGTCGCCATGGCGATGGTCAAGGAGCCGCGCATTCTCTCCAGGATCCGGGAGATCGTCATGATGGGCGGCAGCTTTTCCGAGGGCGGCAACGTGACCCCGGCGGCCGAGTTCAACATCTGCGTCGACCCCCACGCCGCGCAGGTTGTGTTCACCAGCGGCTGCAAGTTGACCTTGATGCCGCTCGACGTGACCCACAAGGCGCTGACCACGCCGGCGCGGCTCGAGCGCTTCGACGCGATCGGGACTCCGGTTGGGCGCGCCTGTCACGGCATGTTGTCGTTCTATCGTTATGACATGAGCAAGTTCGACATGGCCGGGGCACCGCTGCACGACCCTTGCGTCATCGCCTACCTGCTCGCCCCGGAAATTTTCAACGGCAAGCACGTCGCCGTCGAGATCGAGATATCATCCGAGAAGACCA
>Ga0209987_10000622_pt1 | contig 18697 bp, 16 predicted proteins | sample N074metaG_FD_182134 | JGI IMG/M metagenome (GOLD analysis project Ga0209987, IMG submission 182134) | Deep subsurface microbial communities from Kermadec Trench to uncover new lineages of life (NeLLi) - N074 metaG (SPAdes) (version 2) | ecosystem: Environmental > Aquatic > Marine > Ocean trench... | reverse complement strand
GATGGCGGACCTGCCGTGGTCGATCGAAACGGAGGACAAGCTCGACTTGCACCAGGCCAAGCAAGTCCTCGATGCGGACCACCATGACCTGGAGAAGGTCAAGGACCGGATCCTCGAGTTCCTGGCGGTTCGCAAGCTCGCGCCCGAAGCCAAGAGTCCCATCATCTGCTTCGTGGGCCCGCCGGGTGTCGGCAAGACTTCGCTGGGGCGCTCCATCGCTCGCGCAATGGGTCGGAAGTTCGCGCGCGCGTCCCTGGGCGGGGTGCGCGACGAAGCCGAGGTGCGCGGCCACCGGCGCACCTATGTGGGCGCCATGCCCGGACGCATCCTCCAGAGCCTGCGCCGCGCCGGCTCCCGCAACGCGGTCTTCCTGCTCGACGAAATCGACAAGATCGGTGCAGACTTCCGGGGGGACCCTTCTTCCGCTCTGCTGGAGGTGCTGGACCCCGAACAGAACCACTCGTTCAGCGATCACTACATCGAGGTTCCGTTCGACCTGAGCCATGTCCTGTTCATCGCGACAGCCAACACGCTGACCACGATTCCGCCGGCGCTGCTCGATCGCATGGAGGTGATCGAGCTACCCGGATACACCGAGAACGACAAGATGGTGATCGCCCGCCAACACCTGGTTCCCAAACAGATGGAGAACCACGGCCTGAATGCCGAGCGCATCCAGGTGACGGACGACGCCATCGATCGCGTGCTCCAGGAATACACGCGCGAAGCCGGCGTTCGGAACCTGGACAGACAGATTGCAACCCTGCTGCGAAAGTGTGCCAGCAAGGTCGCGGCCGGTGGCCCGGACACGACCCTCGTGGTCGACGCCGACTTCGTCGCCGAGGCCCTGGGTGCGCCCCCGCACCTTCCCGAGACCACCGAGCGCACCGTCCAGCCGGGTGTCGTGGTAGGACTCGCCCATACCAATCATGGTGGCGACATCCTCTTCGTCGAAGCCAGTGTGCTGCCCGGTGGCGAGGGAATCCGCCTGCGGCTCACGGGTCAGCTCGGAGATGTCATGCGGGAGTCGGCCGAGGCCGCCCTGTCCTGGGTTCGCGCCAATGCCAGCGAGCTGGGCCTGTTCGGTCCTGCGCTCGAGAACGCCGAGATCCATCTCCACGTGCCGGCCGGCGCCGTCCCCAAGGATGGCCCTTCTGCTGGCATCACACTCGCGACCGCCCTCGTCTCGGCACTGTCGGAGCGGCGCGCCAAGGGCACGGTGGCGATGACGGGAGAGATCTCCTTGCGCGGCCGAATCCTGCCGGTCGGCGGAATCAAAGCCAAGCTGCTGGCGGCGGCGCGCGCGGGGGTGCAGACCGTGGTGATGCCCCGACGCAACGAGAAGGATCTGGTCGAGATTCCGGACGAGGTGCTGGAAAAGCTCGACATCCGCCTGGTCGAAACGATCCAGGACGCGCTCGAAATCGCGCTCGAACCGCCCCGCTAGCCCCGTGAGCGGGCGGACGCAGCCCGGCGGACGACGCCGGCGATCTCGCGGATCGTCTCGACCGAGCAGCTGCCGCGCACCGGAATCGACACGGCTTCTGCACAGGCTCGAGCCGCATTCGGAAAGTCGGCGGCGTCCCGGCGGAGCCCGCCCAGGCCGGGCTCACAGCAGACGGGGCGTGGGTAGTAGTGGCGTGATTCGATGCCAGCCTCTTCCAGGGCCGCGCGAATCGGGGTCGGCTGTCTGCAACGCAGGGTGAACTGGTTCCAGGCGACGGTTTCTCCCTGTGGCGACTGCGGAACCTCCACTCCGGGACAGTCGGCCAGCTCTTCGGCATAGACCCGCGCGTTGCGAACGCGAGCCTCGGTCCAGCCCTTGAGATACGGCAGCTTCGACCGGAGTAGGGCGGCCTGGATCGCATCCAGACGCGACGTGGTTCCCAGCAGGACATGGCTGCCATCACGGGTGGTTCCATGGGAACGCAGCAGGCGCAGGCGCTCGGCCAGCGCCGGATCGGAGGTGGTGATGCAGCCGCCATCGCCCGCCGCACCGAGATTCTTCGAGGGGTAGAAGCTGAAGCATCCCGCCTCCCCCCAGGCACCGGCGGCCCGTCCGTCACGGGCCGCGCCAATGGCCTGTGCGGCGTCCTCGACGATCGGCAGCTTGCGCTCGCTCACGACGGCTCGAATCGCCAGCATGTCCGCGCAGCGTCCGAACAAGTGCACGGGCATCACGGCCCGGGTTCGATCCGTGAGCACCCCGGACAGGGTGACCGGATCCAGGTTGAAGCTGTCCGGCTCGATGTCGGCAAAGACGGGGCGCGCGCCGGTCCGGATCACCGCCTCCGCCGTCGCGAAGTGGCTGAAGGCCGGTATCACGACCTCGTGTCCAACACCGATCCCCAGGGCCTGGAGCGACAAGGTCAACGCGTCGCTGCCCGACGCCACGGTCACGGCGAAGCCGGCCCCGACCCGGTCCGCGAGCTCACGCTCCAGGGCCTCGCACTCGGGACCCAGCACGAATCGGTGGGACCGCAGCACCCGAAGGACCGACTCCTCCAAGGCATCGCCCACGTCGGCGTACTCGGACTCGAGATCGACCATGGGAATGCGCCAACCCATCAGCGGACCCTATCGCTCCTTCGGCGCACGACACGCCCCCCCCGATTCAACCCGGAGCTAGAGGGAGGCGCTGGCATCCGTCTCGACCGACTCGCGAAGCTCATCCAGGAACTCCGGAAGCGCCGACGTGACGCGATTCCAGTTGGGGATCTGGGGCACGCCCAGGGGATCGCGCACGAAACCCAGACCGGCGGCGCGCAGGGCGCGGGTGAAGGTTTCGACGGCGACCTCTTCCTCGTGGCGATCGAATTGAAGACCGTTGAGAAGCGCGTCGTCGTTGTAGGACGCGATGGCGTCCTGTGCCGTTCGGACGTAGGCGGCCGTCAGGGTGTTGAGGAAGCCGGCGTCGAATTCGACGCCATAGCTGGCCAGGTTCCGGATCAATGACGACGCGATGTCGACCACCATCCGGTGCAGTCCGCGGCTCGCATCCGCGTCGGACAAGTCCTGGTGCTTGTGGTCGTAGTTATCGGAAAGCTCGACCTGACAGATCCGCTTGAGCGAACAGTTCCGGAAGACCTCGGCGAGCATCCCGACCTCGAGGCCCCAATCGGCCGGGATCCGGTTCATGCGCGCCTGGTCCGTGGTCATCGAGCACTCGCCGGCCAGCGGATAACGAAACGAGTCGAGGAAGTCGAGGAGCGGCACCGAACCGATCACCGACTTCATCGCCCGCAAGAGGGGCGTCACGAACAGTCGAGTCACGCGGCCATAGAGCCGATCGGTCACGCGCGCGTAGTAGCCTTTGGCGAACTCGTAGTGCAGGTTGGGATTCGCGGTCGGGTAGCACAGCCGGGCCAGCATCTCGCGGTGGTAGTCCCGGATGTCGCAGTCGTGGACGGCGATGACGCGCGACACATTGGTTGCCAGCACATAGCCGTAGGCGAGCCAGGTGCTGCGGCCCTTGCCGCTTTGACCGGGGTCGAGGCCCTCGTCGCGAAGCCGCTGATACAGGGCCTGGACCCGGGGACCGCTGTTCCAGAGCAGGACTGGCGGGGCCCCGTCGAGCGTCGTCACACCCTCCCAGAAGCGGCGCATCTCCTCGTACTCGGAGCGGTCGTCGGTCCCGGAGAGGCTGACGACGATCTGCCGCAGGTAGTGAACGCTGCGCAGCACATCGACGATGCCCTTGAGCCCGTCACCCCGCAGCTCCGACATCAGGCACGGCAGCACCAGGGCCACCGGACGCTCGCGGCTGTAGCGGAGCAGCTCGGATTCAAGGCGTTCCACCCCGTTGTTGCCGAGTCGGTGAAGGGTGGTAATCACCCCGCTCTGATGGAAGTCCGCCATGGGCCGCCGAAGCTGACATCCCCGTCGACGGGTGTCAAGCAACGCCCTGTGGGACGGGTCAGGCGGCTAGATCGACGGAGGGTTGCCCGCGGCTTCTTCGAGCAGGCGCAGCATCGCCGGGTCGATCTCGATGAACTCGATGCCGACTTCGGTCGTAATGGGATCCATCTCGGTGGCCCAGACGACCTTGCCCACCGCCACGATCGTGTGGTCCCCCACGTTGAAGGTGACCCGGAGGACGTCGCCGAAGTTGATTTCGCAGCCCACCGCCTCGAAACGAATGCCGCCCACGGACAGGTCGCGACTCACGGCCAGCAGATCGCGCGTTTCGACGGGGGCGAAGGAGATCACCTGATCCGTGGCGATCCGGCTGTACTTCCGGCGATCCGACTCCTTGTTCGACTCCATGGACCGGCCCTACCCTCATTGCGAGCGGTTTCCCCGACATTTCGGCCGACAAGAGCCGAGGCTTGAGGACAGACGGAAAAAAGTCGTCAGTGGCGAGGAGAAAAGAGATCGAGTTGCCGGTCGGCTTCCGCAGCGGGTGCCAGACGGCTCAGCTGAAGGCCCAAACCCCGCACCGGACGGGAACCCGCCTGGGTCTTCTCCAACAGGGCCAGCGCGTGCTCGTGGATCTGGCTCGTCGTGGCCACGCTCCCTCCGAGGGCCCGGCTCCGGGAGTGGATCCCCTGGTCGAGGTAGCGGATCTTGAGGGCGACCCGGCCCGCCGACAGGCCCTGGCGCTCGAGCTCGTCGGCCAGATTGCGAGCGAGCTCCTGAAGCTGCTCCTCGAGAACGGCGCGGTCCCCCCGCTCTCCCCGGAGGGTGACCTCCCGGCTGAGGCTCTGGGGGTAGCGTGACCCGCGAACCGGCGCCGCGTCCTGGGCGCAGGCCAGGGAATGGATGCGCAGCCCGTGGCTGCCAAACGCCTGCTCGAGCCGCGCTCGCCCGAGCCCGACCACGTCGCCGATGGTCTGGGCGCCGAACTCGGCCAGGGCCGCGGCGGTCTTGCGACCGACGCCCTCGAGCCGTGTGACCGGCAGCGGCTGTAGGAATGCCGCCTCTCCACCCTCCGGAATCCTGCGGCACCCCGAGGCGTCGGCCTCCTCCGCCGCCAGACGCGCCACGAATTTACTCGCCGCGATCCCGGTCGTGAGCGGCAGACCCAACTCCTCGCGCACCCGCTGGCGCAACGCCTCGGCGAACGCCTCGGGTGCCTCGGAAGCATCCGTGACGTCGAACCATGCGGCTCCCAGACCGAAGCTTTCGAGGCGTCCGCTGCCGCGACGCAAGCAGGTAAAGAGGCGCCGCGACAGTTCGCGATAGAGCGGCATGTCGGTCCGCAGCGCCCGGGCCTTCGGACAGACCCGGAGCGCCTCGAGCATGGGCATGTCGAGCTCGACCCCGGCGTCGAGCGCCTTCCGGGACGCCGACTGAACCAGACCCCGCTTTCGCGGATCCCCCCCGACGATGATCGGTCGCCCGCGCAGATCCGGGCGCTGCGAGGCTTCTACGGTCGCGTAGAAGCACGGAACCGTGGCGAACAGGATCATGCGACTCACATCGCTGGCTCCAGGCGCAGACGCGCCAGCGCAGCCTCCTCCACGAACACAACGCTCGACGTCAGCGCGGCGGACCGTCCTTCCCGCCAGCGCTGAAGTCCGTCGTCATAGTAGGGGTGGCCCGGATGCTCGCTCTGACCCGGCGCCAACACAGTGAGCGAACGATCGAGCTGGGCCAGATCGACCGCAAACCGGAAGAGCGAGGCGACCCGCACGTCAAAGGGACCGAGCGGCGAAAAGTCGGCGGTGTTGACGGTGCTGCCGCTTCCACCCATTTCAAAGGTCGGAATCCCCGCGCCCGCAGCAGCCGGTACGAACGGCTCGAAGGTCAACGGGTGCAGTCGACCCCAGCGCCATTTGCTGCGGCTGGCACCGAGTCTATAGGAGAGCTGAAACCAGGCATCTCGTAGCGCGTCGCGAACGGCCTTGGCTACCCGTTGGCGTTCTGAGCCCTCGCCCAACTCGTCGCTGAGCACAGCATGATGGACGATGGCTTCCACCAGTCGCCCGGGATCCACCTGGGGCAGAGTCACGTAGCGGGTCAGCAGGTCCGTCCCCAGATAGGGCTCGAACAGGGAACGCAGCAGCTGAACGTGAAAGATATGGTAGACGGCCGCGCCCGTACTGCTCGAGACGGTGCGCCCGTCCCAACCTCGCAGCAGCTTGAGCACTTCACGCCCCTCACTTCCCAGCTTCTCTTCCTCGACGAGCGACAACGCTGCCGCCAGAAGGCTCCTGGCCCGGGGCTCGGTCTGGTCGACCTGAAGCTTCAGGGCAGCAAGCAGGTCGAGCTTCCCCTCGGAAACTGCCGCCCGAATGCCGCGATCGATCTGCCCGGCCTGGACGCCACTGCGCCACAACCATTCGACCCTGCCGTCGTCCGGCTCGCCCAGAGGATTGTCGGCGGCGATGCTCCAGCCACGCCCCGCTTCGAGTCGGTCGCGGGGCAGGGACTCGAAGGGAATCCGACCGTCCCAGTCGTACCAACGAGCGCGCCCCGGCACGGGAACGAGATCGGTGACCAGGGTCCGCTTCGGAATCCATCCGGCGACTTGCATCCCGGCCGCGCCCTCGACGTCCGCATACACGACGGCCACTGCGGGACTGGTCAGTCTCGACAGTGCGGAAATCAACTCGTCGGCTGAATCCGCATGCGCCATGCGATGCAGTGCGCGCAGGGTCTCGGCACCCCGACCCATCGAACCGACCCAGGCCACCGAGAGCGGGTCACGGGGCCGGTCCAGCAGATCGTTCCAGAGCGGCCCGTGATGGGTCGATCGCACCTTCAACAACTCGTCGTTGCCACCCCGCACGACGATCCGCTCTTCTCGGATCTGAAGCGAGCGCCAGCCGCGGCCGTCGTGGTAGCGATCCTCGCCACTGTCGTGCAGCGTCTCGACAAAGAGATCGGTGACGACGGCCCGTGCGTGGGTCGAAGCCCAGGCGACGCGGCGGTTGTGTCCCGTCCAGAATCCCGGAATTCCGGGCACGGTGACGCCGGCCACGTCCAGCTCCCCGCCGCGCAGCTGGGCCTGGTAGAGCCACGCCGGGGCCTTCGGTGGCAGGTGCGAATCCGCGACGAGCAGCGGCCGGCCGTTGCGGGTGTGTGCACCTCCAATCACCCAGGCGCTGCTTCCGACCGAGCTCCCGATGAAGCCCGACGCCAGCCGGAGCGCCCCCAGAGCCGGCGGGATGGGGTCCCGAGCGGCGCTGAGCGGAAGACGCGCCGGACCCGGCGTCCAGGACTGATCCACCATGGGAAAGAACGGCCGAGCGGCCACGCCACCGATCTCGCCCAGCAGATCGTCGAGAACCAGACTCGCCTGGATCGAGTTGGTCAGGGCCCAGTCACAGAATTTGAGGACAGCCAGCGAATCCGCCGGCTGCCAGTCTTCGAGTGGCAGATCGAGTGCACGCATGACACGGGGCACACCCACCAGACCCTCCCGAACTCGTGCGATCCGGGCGTTGATGCCGAGTGAATAGGCTTCCAGGACTCGCCGGGTGGGTTGATCCAGCTGGGCCCATTCGGCGTCGGCGCGGCCCCCGATGTCGAGCGTGCGCGCCTCGCGGTCCGCGGGAAGCCCTTCGGGACCCAGGATCTCGGCGGTCCGACCCCGGGCCAGGCGCACCAGCCACAGCATCTGGGCCAGTCGATCCTGGGCGTGGACGAATCCCAGCGCAGCCCAGGCATCGGTTTCGTGCTCCGCCACCACATGGGGAATCCCGCGTTCGTCGCGCAAGACGTCCACGGGCCCTTCGAGGCCCGCCAGGGTGAGGCGACCGTCCACTTGGGGATGCGCTGCCCGGGTCACGACGTGCTCGCGCCCGGCCACGAATGCCAGCACGGCGGCGACGACCAACGCCACGACCAGCAGCAGACTGACCCCGATCCTCACCCGTCCCCCCCTGGCCGCGGCCGCCCGCGGGCGGGCGGCTCGCAGTTCGCCGAAGCGGCGAACTGCAACCTAGAGTAGCGGCACCCGGTCTTGGGCGGCTGGTTGCCGGTGTCGTTCGGGATCCGGCTCCGGATGGCGTCGCATCCCGTCGACGGGTACCCTGCTCGCCTTCAAGCTCGCGAAGGAGAAACGGAAATGACCACTTCGGTGGGAATCAATGGCTTCGGCCGCATCGGCCGCCTCGCCTTTCGGGCGGCCCAGGACAAGGACCTCGAGATCGTCGGCATCAACGATCTGACCGACGCCAAGACCCTGGCCCATCTTCTGAAGTGGGACTCCATTCACGGCAGGTTCCCGGGTGAGGTGGAGGCCACGGACGACGGCATCGCCGTCAACGGCAAGAAGATCCCGGTGACGGCCGAGCGCGACCCCGCGAAGCTTCCCTGGAAAGAGCTCGGCGCCGAGATCGTGATCGAGTCGACCGGCATCTTTGTCGACCGCAAGGGTGCCAGCAAGCACCTGGAAGCCGGCGCCCGGCGCGTGATCATCAGCGCGCCGGCCGAGGACCCCGACATCACGATCGTGCTCGGCGTGAACGACGATCAGTACGATCCCGATCAGCACAAGATCATCTCGAACGCCTCCTGCACCACCAATTGCCTGGGCCCGCCCGCCAAGGTCCTGCACGACAACTGGGGCATCGAGAGGGGCTGGATGACGACGATCCACGCGTACACGAATGACCAGTGCCTCCTCGACCTCCCCCACTCGGACCTGCGTCGTGCGCGTGCCGCAGCCATGTCCATGATCCCGACCAGCACTGGTGCCGCTCGCGCCATCGGACTCGTGATGCCCGACCTCAAGGGCAAGCTCGATGGCTACGCGATGCGGGTTCCGACCGCGGACGTCTCGGTGGTCGACCTCTCGATCAAGCTCAAGAAGAAGACGACGGCCGAGGAGATCAATGCAGCCATGAAGACGGCGGCCGATGGACCGCTCAAGGGCATCCTCCAGTACTGCGACGAGCCGCTCGTCTCCATCGACTTCCTGGGCAACCCGCACTCGTCGATACTCGATGTGGCCAGCACCAAGGTGATGGATGGCGACTTCGTCAAGATCCTGGCCTGGTACGACAACGAGTGGGGTTACTCGAACCGCGTGGTGGACCTGGCACTCAAGATCGGCGGCTAGTCCGGATGGCGGTCCCGGATCTCGACGGACTCCTGGCCGACGGGGTACGAGGCCAGCGCGTGCTGGTGCGCGCCGACCTGAACGTGCCCTTGTCGAACGGGACGATCCGCGACGACTCGCGGGTGCGTGCATCGGTGCCGACTCTGCGCCGATTGGCCGACGCCGGCGCCCGCGTGATCGTGACGTCGCATCTGGGTCGACCCAAGGGACAGCGCAAGCCCGAGCTGACGCTGCGCCGCGTGGCACCGCGGCTGGCGGAGCGGATCGGCCGGGGCGTTTCCTTCTGCGAGGAATGCATCGGCGAGAAGGCGGCGGCCGCGGTGGCAGAGTTGGGCGACGGACAGATCCTGCTGCTCGAGAACGTCCGCTTCCACGCCGGGGAGGAGAAGAACGAGACGGGCTTCGCCGCCGACCTCGCCGCCTTGGCCGACCTCTATGTGAACGACGCCTTCGGAACCGCACACCGCGCCCATGCGTCGACGACCGGCATCGCATCCCTGGTGGATCGGGCCGTCGCCGGTGACCTGCTGCGCTCGGAGCTCGAGCACCTGCGCGTGGTACGGGATCCCGAGCGCCCCCTGCTCGTCCTGCTCGGAGGCGCAAAGGTCTCGAGCAAGCTGGCGGTGATGGAGGCCCTGGCCCCCCACGCCGACGTGCTCGCCATCGGCGGCGCCATGGCCTACACGTTCATCGCCGCCGCGGGAAAGCCCACCGGCGCTTCAAGAGTCGAGCAAGACATGCTGGAAGACGCCAACTGTGTCGTCGAGGCAGTTCGCGCGGCCGGACGGCGCCTCTTGATCCCGACGGATCACCTGGTGGCGAAGTCCCTGGAGGCCGGCGCTTCCACCCGGGTGGTCGAAACGATTCCCGACGGCTGGATCGGCGTCGACATCGGGCCGGAGACCGCGCGTCGCTATGCCGAGGAAGCGGCCAAGGCCCGTACGATCTTCTGGAATGGCCCGATGGGCGTGTTCGAGATCCAGGACTTCGCCGCCGGCACCGCCCGCGTGGCCGAAGCCGTGGCGAGCAGCGACGCCACGACGGTCGTCGGTGGCGGCGATTCGCTCGCCGCCATCCAGCAACTCGGGTTCAGCCACCGGATCACCCATCTGTCGACGGGCGGCGGCGCGTCGCTGGAGTTCGTCCAGGGACTCGCGCTGCCGGGCGTCGCCGCGCTGGAGAGGTAGATGCGCAAACCGATTTTCGCCGCCAACTGGAAGATGCAGAAGACGGCGGGCGAAGCCGAAGCCTTCGCCGACAAGTTCCTTCCGCTCGTCGCGGGTCTAGACCGCGTCGACATCGTGATCGCCCCGCCCTTCACGGCCCTCGATCGCCTGGGCCACAAGCTCGACGGCAGCCATGTCGCCCTGGCCGCCCAGAACGTGAACGCCGAAGAACGGGGTGCCTTCACCGGTGAGATCGCCCCGGGCATGCTGGTCGATCTGGGCTGCCGCTACACCCTGGTCGGCCACAGCGAGCGCCGCGCCTTGTACGGGGAGAACGACGAACGGGTCGCCCGCAAGGCGGCCGCGCTGCTGGCCCACGGGATCCGACCGATCGTGTGCGTCGGCGAGAGCTTGGAACAACGCAAGCGGGGTGACGCCCTGGACGTGGTGAGCGGGCAGCTCAGCGACAGCCTGGCGACCGTCGAAGCCTCCCAGGCCGACGACATCGTGATCGCCTACGAGCCCGTCTGGGCGATCGGAACCGGCGAGACAGCGACGCCCGAGATCGCCCAGGAAGTCCACCGACACATCCGGGAGCAACTTCGAGTAAAATTTGGCGAGGCGGGGGATCGCATCCGGATTCAGTATGGTGGATCGGTGAAGCCGGAGAACGTGGACGAGTTGATGACCCAGCCGGACATCGACGGCGCCCTGGTCGGCGGCGCGAGCCTCGATCCGGAGGCCTTCAGCCGCATCGTGCGCTTCGAGAAGACTTGAGGGGGAACCCATGAACACCTTTCTGATCGTGCTCCACGTCATCGTGTCGTTCTTCCTGATCGCCGTGGTCCTGCTCCAGCGCGGCAAGGGCGCCGAGATCGGCGCCGTGTTCGGCGGCGGCGCCAGCTCCACCGTCTTCGGCAGCCGCGGCGCAGGAAACTTCCTGACCAAGCTCACGACGGCGTCGGCCGTAATCTTCATGAGCACCAGCCTGGCGCTCTCCTACCTGGGGACGACCGCGGCGACGGACCGCCTCTTCGACGATCCGGATTCGATCGAGGAGCCCGCGCTCGAGCAGCCCCTCTTCGAAGAGATCGAGACCGTGCCACCGCTGCTGGAAGAGCCCCTGACCGAAGCTCCGGCCGCTGGCACCTCGGCAACCGGACTCCCCGCCCTGTCGGATCCGACGGCGGAGAATCCGACGCCGTAACATCGGCCGATGCCCAAGCGTCGGCCGATGCCCGATTGTGGGGCTCGGCGCCTGCGGTATTCTCCGCGGGCCTTTCCGTGCGGCGGTGGCGGAATTGGTAGACGCACCAGCTTGAGGGGCTGGCGGGGGCAACCCCGTGGAGGTTCGAATCCTCTTCGCCGCACCATCGCCTCCCCTTTCTCTATCGAAGGCGACCCCGCTGTCGACGGTTGTCCGGGATTTCATCCCCGACTGGTGGCTTGGCAGGTCAGACGATCGTCCAGCCGCCATCGACGGGGACGATCTGGCCGGTGACGTAGCTGGCTGCGTCGGAAGCGAGGAAGATCAGCGGGCCCAGCAGCTCGTGGGATTCCCCCGGCCTTCCCATCGGCGTGCGACTCCGGATCCACTGCCGGGACTTCTCGCTCTTGAACATGTCGGCCGTCATCTCGCTCGCGAACCAGGCCGGCGCCAATGCGTTGACCCGCACTCCGCGCCGAGACCACTGGGCGGCGAGCTCCCGGGTGAGGTTGACGACGGCGCCCTTGGACGCGGCATAGGACGCCTGGGGAAGCTGGCCGGATCCGACCAGCCCCAGCACGGATGCCACGTTCACGATCGAACCCTTGCCGGCCTCGAGCATCACGCGCCCCACGCGTTGACTGCAGAGGAAGACCCCGGTGAGGTTCACGGCCACGACTTTTTCAAAGGCTTCGAGGGTCTGCTCCTCGGCGGGAATCACCTCGGTGATGCCCGCGTTGTTCACCAGGATGTCGATGCCATCGAAGCGATTGACCGTCTCCGCAACCAGCCGATCGACGTCGGTCTGCTTCGTCACGTCGCACTCCACGACCAGCGCATCGGAGCCCCGCTCGCCGAGCTCCTTGGCCAGCTCATCCATGCGTTCGCGACGCCGCGCAGCCAGCACGACCTTGGCACCCGCGTCGGCCAGACCGCGAACCAACTCAGCGCCGATTCCAGCGGATGCGCCGGTCACGATCGCCACTCGACCGTCGAGGCGAAACAGATCCAGCGCGTTCTTCACGCTCGCGCCCCGTCGCTCGGAGTCCGGGAACGAGCCGACAGTGTGCGCTTCACCCAGCGTCGATACAGCTCGATCGGATGGGCGCCCACGATGATCGCGTCGTTCCCCTCGAGCGACACGGCGGGAACCCCGGTCGCACCTCCGGCGATGGCCTGGTTGTACTCGTCCAGGATCTGCTCCAGCAGTGCTGGATCCCGCGACCGATCGAAGTCCGACTCGGGCAGATCGAGCTCGAGCCACAGGTTGCGCAGAACCTGCCAATCCGTGATGTCCTGGTTCTCGGAGAAGTAGGCGCGCATCAGTCGGCGGTGCATGCGGCGAAAGGCCTCCGCGCTCAGGCTGCCGGCCGCCTTTGCCACCTGATGGGGCGGCAGGCTGTGGCTGGGCGGGCCCGCGTCGCCCTGCCACGGACGGAATTCACCACTGTCCTCGTCGGCGGCCGGCCGCAGCCAGGACTGCGTATAGACTCGAAACCGTTCGAGATCTCGACGCCGGCCCGGATTGGGACGCAGCAGGTAGCTGCGCCACTCGATCTCGACGAGTCCAGCAAACTCCTGCTCGAGGCGCTCCAGACGAACCGAGGCGTTGTAGCACCAGGGGCACAGATAATCGGACCAGGCGATCAGCTTGACGGGTTCCACGGCAGGAATGAATACCACAAAGGCTGTCCTCCGATGCCGATTCCAGCTGCCGACGAGAACCGCTGGTGCTACAGTAACTCCGCGTTTTTTCACACCAATCGGGAGATGCCAACGATGTCCGAATTGGAAGCCACCGCACGCTCGATGGTCGCGCCCGGTCGCGGAATCCTCGCCGCGGACGAGAGTTCTCCCACCATCAAGAAGCGTTTCGATTCCATCCATGCCGAGTCGACCAAAGCCAATCGGCGCAGCTACCGGCAGCTGCTCTTCACGACCGAAGGCGCCGAAGCGTTCATCAGTGGCGTGATCCTGTTCGACGAAACGATCCGTCAGAGTACGGACGACGGAACGCCATTCCCCAAGCTCCTCTCCGAGAAGGGCATCGTCCCCGGCATCAAGGTCGACACGGGCGCCAAGCAGCTCGCCGGCGCCGAAGCTGAGAAGGTCACCGAGGGTCTCGACGGACTGCGCGAGCGGCTCCAGGAGTACCACGGTCTGGGCGCGCGCTTCGCCAAGTGGCGCGCCGTCATCAGCATTGGCGATGGCATCCCGTCGGACTACTGCCTCGATGCCAACATCCACGCCCTCGCCCGCTACGCCGCACTCTGCACCGAGAACGGCATCGTCCCGATCGTAGAGCCGGAAGTCCTGATGGACGGCGATCACAGCATCGAGACCTGCTACCAGGTCACCGAGCGCACGCTGCGCAAGCTCTACAGCGAACTCTACGCCCAGCGCGTGAAGCTCACCGAGACGATCCTCAAGCCGAACATGGTCCTGTCGGGCAACAAGTGCTCGACCCAGGCCGGCATCGCCCAGGTCGCCGAAGCCACGCTTGCGTGCTTGCGCAATGCGGTCCCGGCCGAGGTCCCGGGCATCGTCTTCCTTTCCGGCGGGCAGAGCGACGAGCACGCCACGGCACATCTCAACGAGATGAACAAGCTCGGCCGCGCTCCCTGGGAGCTCAGCTTCTCCTACGGCCGCGCCCTCCAGGCAGCGCCACTCAAGGCCTGGGGCGGCAAGCCCGACAACCTCGAGGCCGCCAAGCAGGCCTTCCTGCACCGCGCCCGCTGCAATGGTGCTGCCCGCAGCGGCAGCTACACGGCCGACATGGAAAAGGCCGCCTGACGCCCGCAGCCGCGAGCGTCGCACTTCGAACCAGGGGACGAATCAGCCTTTGAAGTCGCCGTAGGCGCCGGAGCTGTACAACAGGACGGGCTTGTCGGGGTCGCAGCGGGTCCAGAGGACGTCGCCGAGGTAGATCACGTGGTCGCCCGACTCGTGGGCCGCGTGGACGTGGCAGTCGAGGGCGGCCGCGGTGTCGGGGAGGATGGGGGCACCCGTCTGGGCCGTCGTCCAGTCGACGCCCTCGAAGCGCAGGTGTTCATCCCGCTTGGACGCAAACTTGTCGGAGAGGGCAGCCTGGTTCCGGGCCAGGATATTGACCGCGAAGACGCCGCCCTCCGCGATCACCGGGTGGGTGTTCGACGACTTTTCGGCACACACGAGGACGCGTGGCGGCTCGAGGGAGACTTCGGTGAACGCAGACACCGTCATGCCGTGAATCGTGTCACCCGCCCGAGACGTCACGATCGTGACGCCCGTGGTCCAGCGGCCCAGCACCTGCTTGAACGCGTCTACGTCGAGGGCCACATCACTCCTCCCGGTCCCGGTTGATTGAGAATCCGGGCTGATGAAAAAAGGGGCTGGAACCCCCGTTCCAGCCCCTTTTTGGATTCGACGACCCGGAGCGTGCCGAGCCTAATAGGCGTCGGTGCCCTGCTCTTCGGCCGTCTTGAAGAGGTCGATCTTGCGAGCGAAGCGGGCCTTGTCGTCCTTCGGATCCGGCACCCAGTAGATGTTGACGGTCTTGCCGGCCGGAATGTCCGTCAGCGAACCCTTCCGGCCATTGATGGCGACCGACGTGCGCTTCAGGATCGATCCCGTCGGGATGACGTTGAACTCGGCTTCCTTGCCCCTCTTGAGCTTCAGATGTTTGGGCGGCTTCGCGCCCACTCCGGGCTTCTTCACCTTCACCTTCACCGTGTTGTTCTCGGCATCGAAGCTGATCCAGGTGGCCTCGGTCTGGGTGCTCTTCGACTTGGCGGCGGTCGCCGTCGTCGCACCCACCGCCAGGAACACGAAGGCCGTGACAGCCACTCCAACCACGATTTGACGGGCCCAACTTCTCATCTCGATTCCTTTCGCATGACTGCAGCGCGCCTTCGCCTCGGCGGCCGGTGACAGATCGCGTCTTTCCTCAGAGAACCCGCCGGAACCGGCGACCCGGCGGGTCCACAGCCTACACGCTCTTGGACGCATCTGGAATGCTGCGATTCAGCCCTTTTGTGCCATTTTCGGTGGCCGCCTCGGGTTTTTCCCCTCCCCGCAGGAACTCCATCACGTACGGTCCGAAGACCTCCAGGGGCCGGATGCCGGGCGCCAGCTCGACCATCAGGGCGTAGAGGAGCGTGATCGCCCGGGACCACATCACGATCCCGACCGGTAGCCGAAAGCTGCGAATCTTCTTCAGCTGCTGGCGAGTGCGCTCGAAGTACTCGCCCAGATCGAGGTTGGCCACCTCCTGGGGCGTCAGGTTGTAGTAAGCGGGATCGAAGCTCAGCTCGGCCAGCTCCTTCACGATCGGGACATCGCAAGGGTCGATGGCCCCGGCCTCGACCAGCGAACGCGCATACAGGTCCGCGTCCCGCGTGACGCTCGCCAACACGTTGCGGCGCAGGGCGGCCAGGACGTCCGGCTCGATGCGCTGATTCATCCCGAAGTCGATCAGCCCGACCCGGCCCTCGGTGTCGACCATGATGTTCCCGGGGTGAGGATCACAGTGGAAGAAGCCGTCCCGGAACATCATGTGGCAAAAGGCGCGGGAGACCCAGCCCACCCGCTCGTCGACATCGAAGCCGCGTTCGGCCATGGCCGCCGAGTCGTTGATCTTGACACCCTCGATGTACTCCATGGTGAGTACGCGCTTCCGGGTGAGCGACCAATCGATGCTGGGAATCCGGATCCGTGCAGCCAAATCGGGATCCGTCGCAAGATTCGCTGCGATCTCCTCGGACGCCTTCGCTTCGCGGATATAATCCATTTCGCCCAGGATCGAATCGCGCAGCTCACGATAGACCGGCATCAGATCTGCAACCACGAAGAAATTGAAGCCCCAGATCGCCAGTTTCGTCATGGCGAGATCGATGGACACCGACCGTTCGATACCCGGATAGAGCACCTTGAGCGCAACCTCGCGACCGTCGTGGGTACGGGCACGGTGTACCTGACCGAGACTGGCCGCGGCGAGCGGTACAATCGAGAATGTTTCGAAGAGATCCTCGACGGACTGGCCCAGCTCGACACGGATCTGCTGGAGGATCTCCCCGGATGGGTGCGGATCGACGCTGTCCTGGAGTTTGGCGAGCTCGTCGGTGACCTCGGATGGCAGGATCTCGATCCGTAGGCTCGCCATTTGCCCCACCTTGATGAGGGCTCCCTTGAAACGCACCGCCGCCCGGACAAAGCGCACCGCGAGTGCGTGCAGGCTTGCGACGGAAGCGGCATCCGACCAGCGCAACCAGCCGCGGTTCGAGAGCACGACACGCAAATAGAGAACGAAGGCGCGCACGATCAGGCCGAGCAGCACAACCGCCCGGTGCAGGAGTGAGGTGAAGGACGGTCCGGCAATGCGCGACATGGCCCGAGAATCTAGCTCGCAATTCAGCCAAAGCGCGTCAGGGCTGCGACAGTTCCCCGACGTAGAGAAGCGCCAGATCCATTACGTTCGTGCCGGTGGGCCCCGTCCGAAAGAGTCCACCCTCAACGGAAAAGAAGCCGTAGGCGTCGTTGTCATCGAGAGAACGACGGGCATCGAGGCCCAGGCTGGCTGCGTGACTCACGGTCGCCGTGTCCACGAAGGCACCCGCAGCATCGGTGGGCCCATCGCTGCCATCGGTACCGGCCGCCAACAGACTCATGGGAACGTCGGGCGACATCTCGAGTGCGGCCGCCAGTGCAAGCTCCTGGTTTCGACCGCCACGGCCCTCGCCACACACCGTCACCACGGTCTCACCGCCGGCGAGAAGCAACACCGGCGCAATCGGGAACGCCTCTCGAGCCAGGGCGACCAGGGCCCGGGCGGCCTCCCGCGCCTCACCCGCGAGTGACGAGACGACGCGAACCTTCCAGCCGCGGTGCACCGCGGCATCACGCGCCGCCTCGAGGGCATCGCGATTGCTGGCGATGATCCTGCTGCGCACGCGTTCCAGCACGGCCTCGCCCGGCTTGGGCGTTTCAGGTGTCTCGCCCCGGACGCCGGACTCGAGCAAGCGACGCACCCGGTCCGGGACCTCGTCCCAGACACCGCGGTCACGCATCACTCGAACGGCGTCTGCGAAGGTCGTGGGGTCGCCGACCCATGGGCCCGACCCGATCACGTCGAGCCGATCGCCGGGAACGTCGCTCACCACCAGGACCTGGATGTGATGCGCGGCGGCACGACGCGCCAGCTTTCCACCCGCCAACTCCGCCAGATGTTTCCGGACCGTATTGAGTTCAACGATGTCGGCCCCGGCTTTCAGCAGCAGGCGTGTGGAATCTCCGAGGTCTCCGAGCTCGATCTGCTCGACCGGACAGGCGGCCAGGCTCGAAGCCCCACCCGAGAGCAAGACGCACAGCAGGTCGGCGGGATCCGCCTGCTCGACCAGCGTCAGGACGTCTCGGGCCGCCGCGACGCAACGCGCGTCAGGGACGGGGTGAGCCGTCTCGAGCACGCGGATCCCGCGAATCCCGCGCGCCGCCTCGCCATGACCTTCCTTGGTGATCACCAGGCCTTCCAGCAGCGCATCGCCCGCCCACTCCACGAACGCGGCCGCCATGGGCGCTGCCGCCTTCCCGATGGCGAGCAGCACGATGCGGACGTCGGCATCGAGTGCGTGGCCCGCGATCGCGCGGTGTCGTCCGGCCCCCACCAGCTCGCGTCGCACGGCGTCGGCCGCGTCAGCGGCCGCGACCGCCTCAGCAAAGATGGCTTCGAGATCGGCGCGGACCCCGGCCGACGCGGGGTCGTTCACGGGGCGGTGCTCGAATCCATTTCAGCCGGAGAGGGGGACGGCAACCGGGGCACCGGGGGTTCACCGCGGGCCGCAACCGGGGAGATGGGCTGAAGCGGCACCAGGGTGATCTCGATGCGGCGATTCCTGGCGCGCCCTTCCGGGGTCTCGTTCGACGCCACGGGCTCGAACGCACCGCGGGATACGGCTTCGAGACGGGTTGGATCGACGCCTCGGTCGGCCAGAATCCTCACGACTCCGCTCGCGCGCGCACCGGCCAGCTCCCAGTTGCTGGGAAAGCGTTCGGAGCGGATCGAAACGTCGTCGGTATGGCCGCGCACCACGACGCGGTACTCAACCTTCCTCACCCGTTCCGCCACCTTGCCGAGCACCTCGCGCCCGCCGGCGTTGACCCGCGCCGAGCCGGGCTGGAACAAGACGTTCTGGGAGAGGTTCAAGCGCAGTCCATCGCGAAGCTGGTGGATCTCGATGGCCCCCGCCGCCACCTCGGCCTCCAGATCCTCGATCAGGCCCGAATAGGTCTCGCGCAGGCGACCGACCTCCTTGCGGCGATCGGCCAGCTCGGCTTCGCGGA
>Ga0209987_10000621_pt1 | contig 18704 bp, 12 predicted proteins | sample N074metaG_FD_182134 | JGI IMG/M metagenome (GOLD analysis project Ga0209987, IMG submission 182134) | Deep subsurface microbial communities from Kermadec Trench to uncover new lineages of life (NeLLi) - N074 metaG (SPAdes) (version 2) | ecosystem: Environmental > Aquatic > Marine > Ocean trench... | reverse complement strand
CATCTGAGCTTTCTCGCCACGATCTGGCGTAGCATTGGATTGCCTGCCAGTTTACAGGGTTTCGGACGATGGGCCCTATCCCAGGCAGCTTGATCGGCCTGGCTCGCTCGATAATGCTTCAGGCCACCATTGCGACTGATTTCACGACTAATGGTCGAGGGTGAGCGACCCAGGTGAGTAGCTATAGCGCGTAGGGTTAGTTCACTGACAATGCCTCTTGAAATCTCCTCTCGCTCTGACAGTGTCAGCGCCAAACTCGATCGTCGTCGAGCTGGTGGGCGAATCCCACCACTAGGTGCCAACAGGCCAAAGATCGAGGATGAATACCTGTCAAATGCCCGTCCGATTGAATTGAGAGATTCTCCTCGTTGCCAACGATCCCACATCTCGGCTTTCTGTTCAGCTGTATATTTTATTCGAGTTCTATAGGTCATATTCCACACCCCATCTTTTAATCTAAAGATAAAGTGTTGCGTTGACCAGTTGAGATCGCAGCACTAATCGGACATTGTATCCTTTTACTTTAGCAACAAGTTTTATCGAATTATTACTGGCTCAAGCCAGGTTTTCAAACCTACTTTGGCTAAACCTGCGTCTGTAAATGCCCGGTGTCATTCCTACCCTACGCTTGAAAATACGCCTAAACGAAGCGGGGTCCTCGTAGCCTACCTCAAAGCCCACCATGTCCACCACGTGGTTGTCTTTCTCCAACAATTCTTTAGCCATATCCACGCGAAGAGCATGAACATAGTCCATCGGCCGGTCACCGGTGGCACGTTTAAATCTCCGCGCGAAGGTTTTCTGCGACAATTTCGAAACCTTTATCATCTCGCTTACCGGATTGGTAACGGCATAATGTTCCTTGATCCATTTCTGACAGTCTTCGATAACAGCATCTCCATGCGGCATCCCCTGCGGAATCGCCATGTACGCCGCCTGGTTTCGTTCCTGGTTATATAGTCGCCAAAATTTTGCAGTGTTCGATGCGTCTTCAGTACTAAAGTAACGTGCGGTGAGATAAAGAACGAGTTCCTGCCAGGACGTGGTCCCTCCAGCGGTAACGATACGGCTATCCTCACCCGATACACAAAGTCCCTGCTCAAGTTTCAGCTGCACTTTGGGAAAACATCTGCGAAACATATCGCGGTAAGCCCAATGTGTCGTTGCGTTACATCCATCGAGTAATCCGGTCTCTGCCAACAGTACGGCTCCGGTACAGGCAGAACTCAAAGTGGCGCCTGAATTGTATTGCTTCACAATCCAGTCGAGAACGACTTTGTTGTTGGACACTGGGGATTCCGAGGCCGGCATGACGAAACTTGCGACGATAACGATATCGGTTCGGTCTACGTCCGCAATACTGCATTCCGGAGAGACAATTACGCCCTGGGCACAGCGAAAAGTCTTCCGGTCTTCGGCGACAATTTTAACGTCAAATAGTGGTTGGCCGGTCTTTCCGGTGACAAAGGTTTCCCAGGCGGAGCCCACAGACCCGAGAACGTCCGACAAGCCAAACAAGGTCGAGGGTGATGTGTTTGGCGTCGCCAGAATACAGACTGAAACCGGAGCTCTTCCCATAATTCCATGGAGTAATTTCGCTATAAGTGTCCATTATGCCTCGAAAATGCCATTTTTACCTCTTCAAAGTGCAGGATCGTGTTTTTATAATAACTAGCGATTTAAAGAGCCAAAAGGCTTCTTAGCAATCCACTTATTCCGGAGGTTAGACATGACAGCGCTTAACGAGTTCCTGGCAGGCCGAGGCCCGGCCGAAATGTACGAAGACTACTGGGTTCCATGTACCTTATGGCCGCATGCCGTTTCTCTGGCAGAAAAGGTATCACCGGGAGACAAGGTACTCGATGTGGGCGCGGGAACGGGTTTACTGACTGAACTAGCAAGCGCACGTGTCGGAGTCTCGGGCCATGTTTCAGCACTTGAACCAACCCCTTTCATGATTGATCTGCTGCACAAGAAATATGATGGGGTCGGTCGCATAAATATTGTAGAAAAATCGATCGAAGAAGCTGATCTACCCGAAAACAGTTTCGACGTACTGCTCTGTCATCAAGTTGTTCAGTACATTAATGATTTGCCAAGTGCGTTTGCCCAAATGCGCCGAGTGTTAAAGCCAGGCGGTATTCTCGTGGTTGGCGTATGGTCGGGCCCCAAAGACCAGGTCGTATCGGTACTTGAGGATGGATTTGGTAAACACTTGGGAGATTCCTATGTGCCTATTCACGCCTGGTCATTCGGCGGGCTCGATCGATTAAAATCTTTGGCCGAGGACGCTGGGTTCCTGATCGAGACGCTCGAAAAACAGGTAAAAACTGCCCGTTTTGCATCGGTAAAGGAATTACTCGATGTCCATTTGACTGGAGGCATGCGCGTTGCCGATGGCGAAGTGTTTATGGGAATTTTTGATCTCGCCGACGATTCGTTTTCACCTAAAGTAAAGGCACTCCTTAGTGATCTTCGAGAATCGCTGGCCAAATTTGAGGGCACTGATGGCATGGCTTTACCCTGGGCTTCGGATGTTCTGGTTGCGAAGGCTTAGCTGTAGTGGATAGTCTGAACTGGCGCCAGTGTTGTATTTCCTCAAGAGTCCGAGTTGGGCACATTGCCGCCCTTGCACGATGAAATCTGAAGGTCAGCTTTCCCGTAAGCCGACGTTCAAGATCGATAGGTTAACTTCCGCTTCCGGCCATGAACGGTCCCCCGGTATTGAGGCGATAATATGTTATTAGGTTAAAAACCTTATAATGCTGCTGCTATATGTTTCTTACTAAATAGTGCCTAATGGACTGGAAAATATTTTTAACGGATTTTGCAGCAGTTTTTATTGCTGAGTTAGGAGACAAGACACAACTCGCAACAATGCTTTTTGCGGCAGATAAGGAAGTAAGTAAATATACTGTTTTTCTTGCAGCGGTTTTTTATTTCTGTTGGCTAGTTACAACTTTGCAGGGCCTGGATTTGTCATCGGACTACTGGTCGGCGCCTCCCTGTTTTTGATACTGCTCGACATGAGTGCAGGGTTACCTTCCCTGATGGCAGTGCGCCCGTCGGAACGTACCGAAATGTCAGCCGTATACTCCACTTATCGTGATGTGTCCGGTGTTATTACGCCTGGTACAGCCAGCCTGCTGCTTATATTTGCTCGGCTACAATTGATGTTCGGGCTCATGGCAATTAGCCTGTTTAACTGCACGTATCTGGCAACCAAATTACATTCACGACTGGGCAATAAACGATTGATGCCAATCACAACCAGTCGACTGGCTGAAGAAACTTAGTTTGATGGCTCATTAGTACAATTTAGATGGGGATTCGAAACATTTTAAAGATTTACCTAAGCTTCCACGCGGTTTTCGAATGGGCTGTTTTTTTTGCTAGGCTCGTAAACCTTACTTCTCGGTATGTGGAATTCTGCGGGGTGGATATTGGCCACCCCGCAGTCTTTTTCATATTTCACAGTCAGGTTAGAGAACACAAAGTGCGACTTGAAGATCAGGCGCTCCGACCCACCCGGAGATTCGTCTCAGGCAGACTGTCAGCAAGAGTTTTAATTAATGGAAGAAAATAAACGTGGGATCATATTAGTCATCGTTTCGATGACCATATTCTCGATTCAGGATGTGTTGATAAAATTACTGTCAGTCGATATCTCAATGTTTCAGATTCTGTTTTGCAGATCAATTATAGGTGTTGCGTTAATCAGCGCTTATCTTAAAATAACCCACCAACCCATTAAATTTACCACCAATTACCCTTTTCTCAGTACCTGCAGAGGTCTGCTGTTTTTCTTCGGATATTCAGCGTTTTACTTCGCACAATCGAAAGTTCCGATTGCCAACGCGACCGTCCTGTTTCTGGTGAGCCCGTTCTTCATCACCATCATGTCAATATTCGTATTTGGCAGCCTCGTTGGTTATAACCGCTGGTTTACCATGATGGTTGGTTTTTCCGGCGTGGTGGTCATATCTCAGCCTGAGGTCGGTGGGTTCAACTTTTATTATATTCTGCCTTTGCTCACCGCGTTCACCTACGCCATATCCATGATGATCGCCAAATTCACGGCTGAAAAAGATACCGTCTTCCAACAGGTCATCTTCATGTATTTGATTACTGCCGCCCTGAGTGGCGTGATGGGGCTAAGTATTGGAGATGGCAGTTTCAATACCGCTGAATTCAGTGGATTCGAGTTTTTAACCCAGCCATGGCGATTTGATGGCATTTTCATCATAGTAAGCATCGTGACCATTGGCGTTGTCGGCACTGTCGCATTTCTGATGTTGACCAATGCTTATCGAATATCCGATCCAGCGACGATTACACCTTTCGAGTACAGTGGCTTGCTGGCAGCGATGTTAGGTGGATTCCTCTTCTGGGGCGACATCCCACGATTGCATGAGGCCATGGGAATGATTTTAATTGTGGGTTCCGGAATATTCCTGTTCTATCGTGAACATCTAAAAGGCCAGAAAATGGCTGCTGAGTCGCCTTTGAGATAGGCTACCAATTTACCGACATAGCTAATACTAAAGCCATCTCATTCGAGGTGGTTTTTGTGAGCGTCTCAGTTGGGCACTAAGCAGCCCCTCAATTAGAAAATCCCAGTGCCTGCTTTTGTCCAATCCTGGATAAAAAAACAAAAGATTTCGATACCGGTACGACTACATCACTTGGAATCCTGAAAGCTATTTACCTGACCATCTGTTTATGAATCTGGGGGACTCCTAGTTAGAATCTATTCCCAGCTCATCCCAGATATCATCTATTTTTTTGATCGTGGCCGCATCCATCGATATCGGTTTGCCCCATTCGCGCGTCGTCTCGCCAGGCCATTTATTGGTTGCGTCGAACCCAACCTTGGAGCCTAACCCGGAAACCGGCGAGGCAAAATCGAGATAGTCGATTGGGCTATTTTCGATGATAGTCAGGTCTCGTGCCGGGTCCATACGCGTAGAAATGGCCCAGATGACATCTTCCCAGTCACGCACGTCAATATCCTCATCGACCACTATGATAAACTTGGTGTACATAAACTGGCGTAAAAATGACCAGATGCCCATCATCACGCGTTTCGCGTGGCCCGGGTATTGCTTTTTCATACTAACGACGGCTACCCGATAGGAGCAGCCTTCGGCGGGTAAATAAAAATCAACGATCTCCGGGAACTGCTTTTGGAGTATTGGAATGAACACTTCGTTGAGTGCAAGACCCAATATTGCCGGTTCGTCAGGCGGACGACCCGTGTAGGTACTGTGATAAATCGGGTCTTTACGCATCGTAATCGCTTCGATGGTAAAAACCGGAAACTGCTCAGACTCATTGTAGTACCCAGTATGGTCGCCAAAAGGACCCTCTTCCGCATTTTCATTGGCATAAATAAACCCTTCCAGAACGATTTCAGCGCGCGCCGGAATTTGCAGATCGGATAGCAGGGCGTCGGCAACTTCTGTTTTGCTACCGCGCAACAGACCGGCAAAAGCGTATTCAGACAAGCTGTCGGGTATCGGTGTTACCGCGGCGAGAATCGTGGCTGGATCACAACCCAGCACGACTGAAACCGGGAAAGGCTGGTCGCCCATCTGTTCGCGCCATTCGCGATAATCTAGCGCCCCACCTCGATGCGGTAACCAGCGCATGATGACTTTATTTCTGGCGATTACCTGTTGGCGGTAAATACCCAGGTTTTGACGCTTTTTGACCGGTCCCCGTGTAGTGACAAGACCCCAGGTAATCAAAGGGCCGACGTCATCGGGCCAACAAGTCTGTATTGGCAAGATCGACAGGTCTACTTCATCACCGATAATTTTAAGTTGCTGACATTTTGGATTTTTGACCTGGCGCGGCGACATATCTAGTATTTTCTTGTAGATCGGCAGCGTTTTTATTGCATCGATAAACCCTGTCGGGGGTTCGGGCTCCTTGAGAAAAGCTAATAGCTTGCCAATCTCGCGCAGGGATTTGAGCTGACCAGCGCCCATCGCGCGAGCTACCCGCGCTTCGGTACCAAATAAATTGGCCAGCAGAGGGATTTTACTATTGCCGGCCTGTTCGAATAATAGAGCCGGACCTTTTTGCCGCAGTGTCCGCTGTGCAATTTCAGTGATTTCCAGATTGGGATCGATGCGTTGACTGATGCGCTTTAAGTCGCCGTCTTTTTCCAGTTGCTCGATAAACTCCCGCAGGTCCCGGTAACTCATGATCAATGTCGAAATGTATTAGTGGCAGATCGCTGACAACCGTTATCGCCTACCAGAGCTTGAGGCCATGAAAGCGCCTTTTAATACGCGCATCTATCATCAATTTGGCTATCAGAGATCCGAGCAACAGCAATAACACGCTTATTGGAATCAAAAATTGCCAATAGGCAGTCGCGGTATCGATCAGTGCCTGCACGGGCAGGGTTGACTTCGACTCCATCGCCACTTTTATCGCAGCATCTAATTCGGCTTTATCGCGTGCTGCCTGCTCCAATTCGGTTATCTTTTTATCAGCTTTCCCCTGGGCGGCCTCAGCGAGCTCCAAATTTTTCGTCAGTTTATCCATATCGCGCTCGTATTGATCGATAACAACCTTGCTATTTGCGAGTTTTTCTATTTCCTGGAGAAGATCCTCATTTTTCTTTTTCTCCTCTCTAAGCAATAACTTCGATGTTGCCTTGGTTAATAAAAATCCCCGCTTTACCCAACCTTGCCGCCCACTCGGAGCAATCACCAGGGCGTATGGACCCTTAACTTCCAGTATTCCGAGCCTGTCACCCGAGGATAGATATTCCAGCGCACGACTTTTATCATTGGCCTGGGGATAAAGCGACAACCGTAACTCATCGGTGACATATAGCATTTCCCTGGGTTGTCGAACGACTGCTTCAACGGCGGGCTTGTCGGTAATCGCGTCGATGAGGGACTTGTCAACTGTCGTCCCGGTTGTCGCATCCTGTGCCAATACACCTTGCATGGACAGCAGGTAAAGCAATCCCGTGAGTAAATATTTCGTCATAATTTTTTACGTGGTTATACCGCTATGTCGCAGCAGCGCATCAATATTGGGTTCTCGTCCGCGGAAACATTGAAACGATTTCATCGCGGGGCGCGAACCACCTTGTTCAAGAATACAATGCAGGAATTTCCGCCCGATTGTCGCATCGAAGATGCCTGCTTCTTCGAATGCAGCAAAAACATCAGCGGATAAAACCTCCGCCCATTTGTAACTATAATAACCCGCCGCATAGCCGCCTGCAAAAATATGCGAGAATCCATTTTGAAAACGATTGTTATGCGGTGTTTTTACAACCGATATTTCGGTCCGAACCTGATCTAGTATATCCTGAATTTGCGCTGCGCTGGTTACACTAACCTGTTGGTAGAGCCTGATATCAAATAGCGCAAATTCAATCTGTCTGAGCATTAACAGGGCACCCTGAAAATTCCTTGCGGCAACCATCTTGTCGAACAGCTCTTCGGGTAGAGTTTCGCCGGTCTGGTAATGCCTGGCAAACAATTCCAGGGCCGGCTTTTGCCAACAGAAATTCTCCATAAACTGGCTCGGTAATTCTACCGCATCCCACTCGACACCATTGATTCCGGCAACATCGGGAACATCGATTCGAGTTAGCATATGGTGTAATCCGTGGCCGAACTCATGGAACAGGGTAATTACTTCATCGTGGGTAAACAAGGCGGCTTCGTCCCCGATCGGGGGTGTCAAATTACAGGTCAGATAGGCAACAGGAATCTGGGTTTTGCCGTCGATATGATAGCGATTGATGCATTCATCCATCCAGGCGCCGCCGCGTTTGTTTTCGCGCGCGTACAAATCCAGATAAAACTGACCAATCATTTCACCTGCGGAATTATTAATCTGGTAGAAGCGTACCGATTTGTCCCAGACATCAACCTTGTTATCTGCGGATTTTATATCGACACCGTAGAGGATTTTTACGATTTCAAACAGTCCGCCGATGACGTTGTCGTCGCTGAAGTAGGGCTTTAGGTCTTCCTCCGAAATTTGATACTTGTGTTGCTTCAATTTTTCGCTGTAATAGGCATAGTCCCAGGCCTGTAGTTCCCCTTCGAAACCCATGGACTCGGCATAGGCCTGTCTTTCGGCAACCTCGTCTATCGCTGCCGACCTCGAACGCTGCGCGAGATCATAAAGGAAATCGAGTACCTGCTTGACCGACTCGGCCATCTTGGTTTCGAGCGAGTATTCAGCGTAGTTGTCAAACCCCAGTAATTTTGCTTTTTCCTGTCTTTTAACGACTATTTGTTGCATGTTATCCGCATTATCCCACTTTTTATCGGTAATTTTTTGGTCAGAGGCGCGTGTCGTGTAGGCTTCGTATATTTCCTTTCGTAGTTCGCGACACTGTGCGTGGGTGATTATCGCTATATAGCAGGGCATATCGAGTGTTAGACGATAACCGGATTGGTTATTCTGTTCGGCCAGTTGTTTGACCATTGCGATTGCATATTCGGGTAAGCCCTGAAGTTGTTTTGCGTCACTAATCAGCTTTTGCCAGGACTGTGTAGCATCGAGCAAATTATTCTCGAAGCTTGACTGTAGCTCCGAGAGATCTTTTTCTAATTGCTGGTAGCGCTGTTTGTCCTCTCCTTCAAGGTCGACACCCCCCAATCTGAAGTGTTTGAGTGAATCATCGATGGTTTTTTGTTGTGCGGTATCCAGATCAGCGTAAGCGGGCGAATCTGCAATAGTGCGATAACCCTGATACAGCTGGTAATTCTGGCTCATTTCGGTCGAATGCTCACTGAGCAATGGCAGGCAGGCATTGTATGCTTCGCGTAACTTGTCGCTGCTTTTCACCGAGTTGAGATGGCGAACCGGGGACCAGGCCTTGCTCAATCGATCCTCGAGCAGGGATATCGGTTTAATCAACCCATCCCAGCTCACTTTCTTGTTAGCGACGAGACGGTCAACCTGCTGTCGATTATCAGCAATTATAGCCTCGATCGCCGATTGTATTATATCCGGGGTAATCTGGCTGAATGCCGGTAATCCGGCGTTTTCTAGGAGCGGGTTATTCAACGGTTTACTTTATCTCGGGAGCCTCTAGTGTTTAAGAAGTCGCGATACGGAAAGTTTCAACGGCGGAACAGATCTTCGGGGTAGCGGTTCCGCTGCCAAACCGATAATGGCTAAAATGTGTTGTTGCCTCGTTCATCTGGAGCCCTCTTCCTGCTCGGAAGTTGCCACTTTTCAGCTGCCGAAATGTTCCATTTTTATATTTAGAATCAATGAGTTAACGATTATATTTGCCGCGTTATGGCGGTTAGACATCAAGGTTGTTGACATTCAGGGCGTTCGCCTCGATAAATTCTCGTCTAGGTTCTACCTGGTCACCCATTAAGGTTGTAAATATCTCATCGGCAGCGATTGCGTCTTCTATGCGTACTCTTAGCAAGCGCCGGTTTTCAGGATCCATCGTTGTTTCCCACAACTGATCGGGGTTCATCTCACCTAGCCCTTTATAACGTTGAATGTTTAAACCTTTTTTGGCTTCTTTCGTCAACCATTCATACACATCGCTAAATTTATTGACCATCTGTTTACGCTCGCCGCGACTGATAAATGACTGGTCACTTAAAAGATCGCCCGCCTGTTCAAAATACTGGCCAAAAGCCCGGTAGTCGGCACCATTGAAAAACTCCGGGCTGAGTTCATACCGAGCTAATATTCCGTGATGACGTTTTTCCAGTAATAGCCCGAACTGGTTGCTATTATCATCGCTTTTTACGCTCACCTGATATGATACCGAGGCGCCACTCTTGTCATTCAGCCGGGTAGCCAAGGTGTGCCCCCAGTCATTCATAGCGCCCTCGTCGAGCAACTCACTCTCGCTCACCCCAGGTAAATCGATCAATTCGGTCAATATCTCGCGGGGTAAATTTCGTTCGAGCCGATTAAATATTGCGAGAATAGTCATATATTGTCGCGCCAGGTTTTCAAGCGCCGTATCCGACAGTGCGGGAGTGTTGTCGTCTAAATATAGTTCGGCGCCTTCGACAGCCAATTGCAGTAGATAGCTATTGAGTTCCTTGTCATCTTTTACATAACGTTCCTGCTTGCCTTTTTTAACTTTATACAGTGGAGGTTGAGCAATATAGACGTGGCCGCGTTCGACCAGTTCACGCATCTGGCGATAAAAGAAGGTCAGTAACAACGTGCGTATATGGGAACCATCGACATCAGCGTCAGTCATGATAATTATGTAGTGATAACGCAGTTTAGAGATATCGAATTCCTCCCGGCCAATACCGCAACCGAGTGCAGTAATTAAAGTGCCTACTTCGGCTGACTGCAACATCTTATCGAATCTCGCCTTTTCGACGTTGAGAATTTTCCCCTTCAGCGGCAATATGGCCTGGGTTCTGCGGTTTCTGCCCTGTTTCGCAGAGCCGCCCGCCGAGTCCCCTTCCACCAGGTAAATCTCAGACAGGGCCGGGTCTTTTTCCTGGCAGTCGGCTAATTTCCCGGGTAGGCCGGCGATATCCAGCGCGCTCTTACGTCGTGTTATTTCCCGGGCTTTACGCGCGGCTTCGCGTGCCCTGGCAGCTTCGAGTATCTTATTTATTATAGCTTTGGCTTCGCTCGGATTTTCCTGTAAAAAATCTTTTAATTTATCGCTTACCGCTGATTCGACAATGCCCTTGATTTCCGATGAAACCAGCTTGTCCTTGGTCTGCGACGAGAACTTCGGATCTGGCACCTTGATCGATAAAACTGCGGTTAAACCTTCGCGGGCATCGTCACCACTGGTGGATACCTTGTCTTTTTTAAACTGGCTATTTTCCATATAGTAGTTCATGGTTCGAGTCAACGCGGTGCGAAAACCCGATAAATGCGACCCGCCATCACGTTGCGGTATATTATTGGTAAAGCAGAATATATTTTCCTGGTAGGAATCGTTCCACTGCATCGATAGCTCGATGCCGATATCCTGGGATTCGACATCGATAACTATCACTTTTTCGTGGATCGGTGTTTTATTTTTATTCAAGTGTTCAACGAATGCCCGGATACCACCCTGGTATTCAAAAACGTCTTCCCTGTTGTTCCTTTCATCGGCCAGGTGAATATGAACGCCTGAATTCAGGAAAGACAATTCTCGCAACCTTTTGGCCAATATATCGTAGTGAAATTCAATATCGCTAAAAATTTCCCGGCTCGGATAAAATCTCAGTTCGGTCCCGGTCTGATCGGTGTCTTTAATAGCTTTTAAATCAGCCAGGGGAACACCCATCGCGTACTCCTGGAAATACAGTTTGCCGTTGCGCTTGATACGTAAAAGCAATTTTTCCGACAATGCGTTAACTACCGAGATGCCGACACCGTGCAGACCGCCCGACACCTTATAGGAATTATCATCGAATTTTCCGCCAGCATGTAAAATAGTGAGAATGACTTCCGCCGCGGATCGCCCTTCTTCCTGGTGAATATCTACCGGTATACCTCGCCCATCGTCTTTTACAGACACCGAGTTATCATTGTGTATGACTACTTCAATTTCCGAACAATGCCCGGCGAGCGCCTCATCAATCGAGTTATCAACTGCTTCAAACACCATGTGGTGCAGGCCGGTGCCATCGTCTGTGTCACCAATAAACATGCCCGGCCTTTTACGTACCGCGTCGAGGCCTTTTAACACTTTTATGCTGGTGGAATCGTATTCTGACATCTACTTCTCTAGCGCTTTTTCAGGGCCTTAATCATACCATGTTCCACGTGAAACATTTTATATTCTTTTCCCCGTAAGGCAGTAGGTATATGGCTTTCGAGATTAGTGACGAATAGTTGAAGGCCAATATCGGTCAACTGTCGATAAGCGATTTGTTGTGACGCTTCATCGAGTTCAGAACGTAAATCATCGATTAAAAAAATGATTTTTTTATTGCTCTTTTCCCTGACTATATTCAAAACGGCAACGATCAGCGCCAGGCATAATCTTTTCAACTGACCCCGTGATAACACCTGTACGGCCGGCCTCCCATCTACCATTATTTGCAGGTTATCGCGGTGTATGCCGTAGTTGGTGTAACCTGCCCTGATATCTTTATCCCGGCTGTCCTCCAGGCACTGTTTAAGCTCAGCCTCTTCGGACCACCCTGCCACATAATCTAGCGTGATTGGTATATTCCCTGGTAGCTCGGTGAGTCGTCCGGCTAGCTGTTCGGCAATCAACGCAGTATACCGCCTTCGATATTGAGAAATTGCCACCGAGGGTTCTATCAAATATCCATCCCAATAATCCAGCAGGTTTAAATCCTGCCTGCTTTTTAGCAACTGGTTGCGCTGCTTAAGCGCATGTTTGAATCGTATCCAGTGTTCAGAATACTGATGTTCCACGTGGAACAAACACCAGTTCAGATATTTTCGTCGTTGTTCGGGAGAACCCGTGATTAAGTTAAAACTATCAGCATTGACTATATTGACAGGTGTCTTACTGACCAGCGTGGATCGCCTGCGTATCGGTTCACCATCCAGCTTGATTTCCAGCTTCTGCTGTGATCTAGAGAGCCCTGCTTTATAACTACCAAATCGTCCAAAAAGCAGGAAACCCGGATTGCCGTGGCTGATGCATTGTTTTAGTTGGTGAGTACGGAATGAACATGCCTGGCAAAGCACATGAATGGATTCTAGTAAGCTTGTTTTCCCCGACCCGTTGCTACCCGATATTAAATTGATCGATGGGTGGAAATCTAAGGTAGTACTTTTTAGATTCCTGAAATTTGTCAGGCTAAGCTGACTGATCGACATAATGCCCGGGTCATTTTATTTGGTTAGCTTTACTAATCAACTATTTTGATCAACCTGTTCGATCAACCCCTTCTATCGACTATTCATAATCGCATCGGCATCACGACATACAGGTTCGACGAGTCTTCACTGTCACTTATGATACAACTGCTATTTGCATCTTTTAATTTTATGTGGGCGTTTTTCGATTCCAGCACATTGAGCACATCTATCAAATAGGTTACATTAAACCCGATTTCTATATCACCCTCGTCGTAATCAACTGACAACTCCTCTTCCGCCTCTTCCTGGTCAGGATTGTTTGCCTGAATAGACAAGTTGCCAGACGTCAGGGTCAAGCGAATGCCACGGTATTTTTCATTAGATAAAATAGCGATCCTGCTCATTGCACGTTTTAGCGACTCCCGGTCAACTACCAGGGTCTTATTACCATCAACCGGTATCACTCGGTTGTAATCTGGAAATTTCCCATCAATTAATTTGGATGTAAACACCAATGTACCAATTTCAACCCGTATGTGGTTTTGGCTCAGAATTATTTTTGCCTTCCTATCGTTGGGTTGGAGTAATCGTGACAACTCCAGTACCGCCTTGCGCGGAATGATAATTTGCTTTGCTTCGTCAATCGATATACTGATCTTGTATTCGCCGAGTGCCAACCGGTGTCCATCGGTAGCAACCAGTTTTAACTGATCAGGTGAAATTTCCATTAAAATCCCATTCAAATAATAGCGCACGTCCTGTTGCGCCATCGCAAACGCGGTATTTTCCAGCAATGATTTAAACTTGCCCTGTGGTATTTCAAATGACTGCAGCTCGTCTATGTCATCCAGCCCAGGGAAATCTTTGCCTGGCAGAGACGATAAAGTAAACCTGCTTCGAGCAGAGGTTAGCAAGACCCTGTTATCCTCGATATCAAACTCTATTTCAGATTCATCCGGCAAAGCCTTGCATATATCCAGCAATTTTCTCGCGGGCAAGGTAGTCTGGAAATCCACAGTGCTAGTAGTTTCAACTTGCGTGACCATTTCGATCTCAAGGTCCGTTGCGGTTAGCGAAAGAACACCCTCGTTCGAATTAAGCAACACGTTGCCAAGAATAGGCAGGGTTTGGCGCCGCTCTACCGCACCGATGATTTGTTGCAGTGGTCCAAGCAGTTTTTCTCTATTAATAACTATCTTCATTTATATATACTATTGTTGTTATTACAAACATTGTTTTTGTTGATAATAATCAGATTTCCTTTAAAATCAGTACGTTACACTTTTCCCTGCTGCTTTTATATTGCCCGTATACTCTCAGTAAGCTGTGGATATAGTGGTATGAAAACAGCACTCGATTCACCTATGTTTTTATCCACACTTTGTGCACACACTGTTCGCTAAAATAGCATGAAAATTTAGCCACAGCTAATGCTCTTTGGGTGAGATTCGTCCGGGCTTAGTTACTCAAAATACGTTGTAAATTTTCGTAGTCCTCTTCGATCCTCCGATCCTCGCTGCGCAATTCATCGACCTTGCGGCAGGCGTGAATTACCGTTGTATGATCTCGGCCACCGAAGGCATTACCAATTTCGGGTAAACTATGCCGGGTTAAACTCTTTGCCAGTGACATTGCAATCTGGCGAGGCCGAGTAATCGATCGCGTTCGACGGCTCGATAGCAGGTCAGCGACTCTAATTTTAAAGTACTCGGCCACGAGTTTCTGAATATTTTCTATGGTTACGAGCTTATCCTGCACCGCGAGCAGCTCCTTCAAGGCCAACCGCGTAAATTCCGGGTTTATCGACTGCCCGGTAAACCTGGAATGGGCTATTAAACGTTTCAATGCGCCTTCGAGTTCACGAATATTCGATTTAAATCGCTCTGCAATGAAAAAAGCGACTTCTTCGGGCAGCTGCACATTCACCTGTTCAGCCTTGCTTTTCAATATCGCCACGCGGGTCTCGAGGTCGGGTGACTTAATATCAACCGCCAGCCCCCACCCCAGGCGTGAACGAATCCTGTCTTCCAGTCCTTCAATTTCCTTGGGAAAACGGTCGCAGGTAATTACCATTTGAGCATTGGCTTCGTAAAGCGAATTAAAGGTATGGAAGAACTCCTCCTGCGAGCGGTTTTTATCGGCCAGGAATTGAATATCGTCGACTAGCAAGACGTCCAGGCTACGATACGAACGTTTGAATTCGTTCATTTTGCTGTGCTGCAAAGCCTTAACCATATCCGATACAAATCTTTCACAATTAACGCAAAGTACGCTTGCCGCTGGATTATTTTTTTTGATCTGATTACCAATGGCATGCATTAAATGGGTCTTTCCCAGCCCAACGCCACCATAGATGTATAATGGGTTATATTCAGATCCAGGATTAGTACTGATTTGAATCGAGGCCGCCCGGGCTAACTGATTAGATTTACCCTCAACAAAATTATCGAATATATGCAATTCGTTCAAACCAGTGGTTTGATTTTTACGCCGTGCTGACCGGGTATCGGGTTCTACTCTAATCGACACCTGTGGTTTAATCTGGGAACCAATTGACAGGTTCACCGACATGGATTTGCTCTCATCCAGGCTAGTTACCAACTCATTGATACGATCGAGAAAGTGTTTGCGAACCCAGTCCATGACAAAGCGATTAGGTGCAAGTAAATTTAAAGTGTTGAGTTCCTGTTCCGCCTGTAATGGAAGAATCCAGGTATTGAGCTGCTGCTCACTTATTTCCCCTTCCAGGCAGGTAATACATTGTTGCCAGATTGAATTCAAAACCCAATTAACTCGATTAGCCCGCAAACAGCAGGAATGCGGTGTTTATAAATTCGCGCCTTAAAAAGTCAGAGCGATTGTGTAATTCACCCAGAATAATGACAGCCTGCCAAACCTTGTTTGGATCTATCAATAACTATCATTTACGGGATAACGTGGCACGCCACCGGCGAATATATCGGGGCCCGGCACGCAGCGCCTAATAATATACTTATCCACAGCCTGAGCAAAGCCCGAAGTGATAAATTATTTTGCCTGCCGCTAGAAAGGCGTATCCGCCAGTCAAGGGTTAAAATATAAACAATTAAGGAACCTCTGATCAATTCTGGGTGAATCGGGTTGTGATTCAAAATGCCGAAGCGTCGGACCGTTCAGTTCAAGGCGTGGAACGCAAGTAATAGCAGGGCTATTGCTAAGTTTCACAACATGGGAATTGGTCATTTTGGGCACAACGCGGTCATTCATGAATTGATCAGAGGCTCCTTAGGGCATTTACATATTGACGTAAGGACGCTAGACCAGTACATTGTCGCGCCTTATTGATTTAGTCTGGCTACGAAAGCCGGGGTCCCTAAGATGAAACGTACATTCCAACCGAGCAACTTGAAACGGGCCAGGACGCATGGATTCCGGGCTCGTATGCAGACTCGTGGCGGCCGCGCGGTCATCAAAGCGCGTAGAGCCAAAGGCAGGGCGCGCCTGACGCCTTGATCTGATTTTTGCAAGTAATGGGGACCCGGGACAAAGAGTCGTTTCCCAGGCGTTTGAGACTGGTGCGAGCCGCAGAGTTCCAGCAGATATTCAATAACAACCAGCGGGTTGATGATGCCAGTATCACGATATTGGTGGGTAACAGCGTGGGAGCAGGCCCAAGACTCGGATTCGCAATAGCCAGAAAACAGATACAGAAAGCAGTACTGCGAAACCGCTTAAAAAGAATTTTCCGTGAAAGTTTTCGGAAAAATCAGCATCGTTTACCAGCAAGGGATATGGTAATCATGGTGCGGCGATCAATTATGTCAATCGATAGCGCACAATTGATTTCAAACCTGGAAGAACACTGGAATAGCGTTATCAAACAATGCGAAAACTCCTGATTATACCCATTCGAGCCTATCAGTATTTATTCAGCCCATTGTTTGGCGTGGGCAGTAGTTGTCGTTATACGCCGAGTTGTTCGCAGTACGCGATCGAAGCGATTGATCGACACGGTGTAATCAAGGGATCCTATTTTGCGCTTAAGCGTCTTTCATGCTGCCACCCGTGGCACGCCGGGGGGTATGACCCGGTACCCGAAGCATTAACCAATAAAAACCACTAGGTAGATGGATAATATACGACTATTTCTATTTGCCGCGCTTGCCTTCGTGGTAATGTTGATGTGGCAACAATGGCAGCTCGATTACGGCCCCCAACCGGAAATCAGTAGCGAGATCAAAGATACATCGGCAGCCGAACAAGTCGCCGATAACGATTTGCCAAACATTGTCGATTTGCCGGATCAGGCCGATGGCCTGCCGGTTGACACCAACAGTCAGCTGGAAACCACGGTAGCAAGGGTTCCCGGAAGGCTGATTAAAGTCGAAACCGATGTGGTGATCGCGCTTATCGATAGCAAGGGGGGCGTGATTCGATCGCTGAAGCTGAAAAAATACCCGATTTCGCTCGATCAACCGGAACAGGGGCTGGAATTAATCCACAGCGATCCAGAGTCGATTCATATAATACAAAGCGGCCTCAGAAATCGCAGCAATACCGCGCCCACCCATCACAGTGTTTATCAAGCTGCCAAGTCGAAATATGTTCTTCAAGATGGCAAAGATCGCCTCATAGTCCCGTTCCTGTGGGAGCAGGACGGTATCAGGGTGATAAAAACCTATGAATTCCGCAGGGGCGATTATCTGATCGATGTCAAACATCGAGTCGAAAATAACACCAGCCAGGACTGGCAAGGCAGCCAGTACCGTCAAATTCAACGCACGCGGCCATTGAGCGAGTCAAGAATACTGATTACCTATACCGGTGCGGTGTATTACAACGAGGAGGATAAATACGAAAAAGTGGATTTTGACGACATGGAAGATAGCCAGCTAAAGCTAAATTTTCAGGGTGGCTGGATAGCAATGCTGCAACATTATTTTCTATCTGCCTGGATTCCACCGCAGGATGGCACTAACCTGGCCTATTCAATAGCCAATACCGGCCGCCAACCAGCTACCTACACGATAGGGCTGAGATCTGCAAATGTGCTGGTTTCGCCCGGAAACAGCACCGAATTCACCAGTCAGCTGTTTATCGGCCCCAAACTTGTGAAGCGCCTTGAAGAAATTACGCCAGGTCTTGAGCTAACCGTCGACTATGGCGTGTTAACCTTCCTGTCAAAGCCCCTGTACTGGTTACTATCGTTATATCACAGCTATGTCGGTAACTGGGGGCTGGCAATTATATTGCTTACCTTGACGATCAAGGCAGTTTTTTACAAGTTGTCGGAAACCAGCTATCGCTCAATGGCGAAGATGCGCAAGGTGGGTCCCCGGCTTAAAACACTAAAAGAACGCTATGGCAGTGATAAGAAGAGGATGAACCAGGCGATGATGGAGCTGTATAAAACAGAGAAAATCAACCCGATGGGTGGTTGTCTGCCGATACTGGTACAAATTCCGGTATTTATCGCGCTGTACTGGGCCTTACTCGAGACTGTCGATCTACGCCAGGCGCCCTTCATATTCTGGATCAAGGATTTGTCGGTAAAGGACCCCTTTTACGTATTACCGGTAATCATGGGAATCAGCATGCTGATACAGCAAAAACTGAATCCCACGCCTCCCGATCCAATACAGGCTAAGGTAATGATGGCCCTGCCCTTTGTTTTTACCTTTTTCTTCGCCTTCTTCCCTTCCGGCCTCGTGCTTTACTGGGTGATCAACAATATCCTGTCGATTGCACAGCAATGGGTAATCACCAAGCGCATAGAAGCCGGGGGCACCTGACGGGCCGGGCATACCAGGCGATGCCAGACGGCGATACTATTGCGGCAATTTCGACCCCTCCGGGAATTGGCGGCATTGGCATCGTGCGAATTTCAGGCCCGCGGGCGCTGGAAATTGGTAATATCCTGATCGATGGCAAGTTGCAAAAAAATCGCGTCCGATTCA
>Ga0209987_10000617_pt1 | contig 18743 bp, 19 predicted proteins | sample N074metaG_FD_182134 | JGI IMG/M metagenome (GOLD analysis project Ga0209987, IMG submission 182134) | Deep subsurface microbial communities from Kermadec Trench to uncover new lineages of life (NeLLi) - N074 metaG (SPAdes) (version 2) | ecosystem: Environmental > Aquatic > Marine > Ocean trench... | reverse complement strand
TGTATGCAATATCTGACGCCGGAATTTGAAAATCATAATCTTCAGCAAGCATATCTAATGTTTCATCAACCGTACCGGGAGCTTTCACTATGGAGTACATTCCATAATTAAGATGATACAGGACTGCCTCGGTGCCATTGTAAAATAATTGCTTAAAACCATTATCACCTTGTGTATTAACCATAATTTTATCCGGTCGTTTTAGATTAATAGCGAGACTTCGATGGAGTTTTAATATTTCGCCCGTATCATTTGTAAAATCAGAACTTGATTCCACCTGAACAGTAAACTCATTAGCTGAAATTAAATTATCACTCATTTGTTTTAATAATTTATCTGCTTCAGGTTCGATTGTTAACTCACGAACCATTCCTGTTGTTGTTTGTTCTGAATCATCGACTTCTACTTTACAACCGAAAAGTAAAACAATTAATAGGATGAAAGAAAAAATTAATAACTGCTTCATAGTTCCTCCTTAATAAATTTTAACATTATTGCTAAACAATTTCTTATTTTCAAATGATATTAAATGAGCCAATTCTAAAACTCCATTCCAAAGCTTAAGCCATATGCCAGCGAAAGTTCACCCCCGCGTTCACTATCAAGATTTATCGTCGGAGATATAGAAAAATAAGGCAGTTTAATTTCATATTCAATACCTGCACGAAATATTAAATTTGTTTCACTATCAACAAATTCAACTCCCGGAGCCAGAGTTATTTCCCAACTTAATAAGTGAAGGAATAAAGCTGGTGCAAGCAAGGTTGATTTAATTTCACCTGCGCAGATGTATCAGCCTGATATTGAAGTGCTAAACGGACAGTATGAGCTTCCAGGGGTTGTGCTACAGAAGTGACAAAGTATGATCAATGTTACGAACGCAAAAATTAAATTAACTTAGTACGAAACAAAAATTTTGAAGTTATATTATTATTAACTAGAAAAATAAAAAACAAATTAAGAAAGAAAGAAAAAGGTGGTCATTCATATAACTGAGAAGGGTAATTAAAATTATTTATTTTATTAAGTTATATAAACGAAAATAATTTTTAATTAACCAAGATATATATAATGCTAAGACTATTATTTCAAATAAAGCAGGTATGGAAGGAGGACGAGGAGTTTAGGGCACATTTACATATTAAGCTAATACTTCTTATTTTTAGTACCATTCACTACAGTCTTGCTGAAAATTGGAGTATTGTTGATTCAAATCAATCAGAATTTGTGACGTATTAAAAAAATCTACTACCCTTTATACTACCCTCTATACTACTTTCGGCTCTGTCTATTTAATCCGAATTAGTATATCATTATATTAAGAAAATCGAAGATGAGGATTGAACTTTTCAACTTTTGTTGAGGGTAAACTTACTTAGTTATTAGGATAACTAAGACAATTAAAGGTAGAGATTACATTATGATTTTAAATTTAATCTTGCAGTAAAATTAGTTGGAGACTTGAAATAAAATTGTTCTATACTTTGTTTCTTATATTGCTTGGAATCAACTTCTCATATGGCTGGGTATACCCTGAGCACAGAAGAATCGCCACAGTTGCAATCCAAAATCTCGATCCAGAAAAACGTTCGATTCTCGATCAGCTATGGGCTCAAGCAAGAATCGGCTATGAGTTAAGACTTTCTGAGCAGGTAATTGATACAAATCTTACAGTAAACCCAACATTTATAGATTATGCTTCGTGGACCGCCATTTCCGGCGATCATTCCTGTTCTGCTGAAGAGATGCTCAACACAGTACTTAATTCAAAATGGATATTGGATGTGGCTCACGTTACAGCAGAGTTGAAAATTGAACTTGCAAAAGCAAAAACAAAGGATCAAATCCTTAATGCTTTGCGTAATTCTGATATACAACTTCTAAGAGTTGATGATTGGTATGCCACAAGAGCGGGATCGAATAATGTACATTTCCTCCTTGCCCGGGCAAATGTTAATACAGATAGAAAAGAATATCTAACCGCCTGTTTATCGGCTGGAAGTGAACTGAATGCTATAGGTGCTTATACAATATATCACGTGAGCGCACTATTGAAAGCTACTCGCCTGGCAAAAGGAAACTTAACATCTGAAGAGCGTTCAGCGTTAACATTATCTGCTTTGGCTGACGAAGCATTTGCATTGCATTTTTTGGAAGATGTTTTTGCCTCCGGTCATGTTGCCGGTACATGGGGTAACGCCTCACAAAGAAAGGGAACACACGATTATTATAATGAAAAAGGAATTGAAGTAACAACGTGGGATGGAAAACATGTTGTTTTAATTGGTGATGCATATATGAAACCAAAGGATACAAAATTGGCTGCTATCGCAGTTGGTCTCAGTATTGAGCAGCTACTGGATGTAGCAAGTGGAATCATACTTTCTGACAAGCTGATTAATTATGAACCATTATTATTTGCACCTGACAGTTTTAATGTTTGTAAAGTAAATTATATGCCTGAACTTGAAGTAGATTCAGATTTTTTTAACACGTTGCTTACAGATGTCTTGGTTCAAACAGCTGTCCCTGGTCTGTCAGCTGGATTGGGAGATCTTCCAAGATTCCGTGCAGAGCTTGGAACGTTTATAGGTATAGCACCGGCAATATATGGAAACACAGTAACAGGAGGTTTTGGCGTGAATCAAACTACGCCTGGTGCCATTGGTGGTATAGAAGCAGCAATTCGTTTAGGTATTGGTCTTGAGGGTGTATTAAACCAGTCTAGTGATGGACTCTTTTTTCTCGATATTGGTTGGCAGCAAGATGGGGCTTCTACAATGAGTTTTGGCGATTCCCCAGGTCTAACTGAAGCTGGAGCAATCACTGCTGCAATTCCGGGACGTGGTGCATGGACTCTAAGACTTAGAATGCCATTCTGGTTATTACCATTGGATTTGTTAATTCTAGCACCGGTACTCGCGCTTACATCACCAAGCGCACTTATTAGTGTTGGCACTAATGCTGTAAATGGAGGGCTAATACCCTGGCAAAGTGGTATAGAAACTTCAATAGGGCGTTTTCAATTCATCTTGGGTCGTGAAATTGCAATTGCATTTTACGGTGGAGGAGATCAGAAGGATGCTATTCTAGTTCCAACAGACGCTGGTACTGTGCTTATAACATATAAATCCACTCAAATCGAATTTCCGATTGTAGAGTATCGACCATTCCGTACGTTTTCGCTGGACCAAAGTTCAAGTTTAGTGATTCAATTACAATTTGGTGTCGATATTCCCCACAGTGAAACTGTTTTGGCACCAGCCGGAGCAAGTGTTCCGGATCTGGAAACTATTTGGTATGTTGGTCTACGAACAGCATTTGATTGGAGGCATTACTTTTAACTGTAAAAATAAAATAATATATAGCGAGACAGATTTTTATTATGATTGGAGTGAGACCTCTATTCCTGTTAAGTATTAGTTGTGCCAAGAAAATTCAGGAGGGCTTGTCTTGTATTACAACTTTTATCAAAGCTAAAACAAGCTTGAAGCCTGCAATTGATAATCTGCTCTAATTATTTTGAGGACCCGAAAGTACAGGTATAATTTTCAATAGTTGTAGGTTCTCTCTCCGCAAATACCTGTAATATTGCGGTAAAACTGAAGCAATTACTTGCTGTTTTTTTTTATATTGCATACACAATGTGGAAATCACTTAATTTATTTTACTTGTTTTTAATTCTCTTACTCGCCACTCCTTTATTTTCACAAGGAGGAAGGGACTCTGTGAATACACAAAGTTCTGAGTACACGCCACCAGACCGGGTTGGATTATTATTAGGTTACTTCGGACCAAGTTTTGAGGCAAGCGTAAGAGTAAATTCAAAAACGCTTGGGCTTGGAACTTTTGTTAGTTTGGAAAATTCTTTTGAACTGCCAAGTTCACAAGATATTTTTAGAATTGAAGCTCACTTTCGTTTTAGTAAACACCATAGTATCAAAGCTGGATATTATACTTCAACAAGGGATGGAACTTCTGAGATAGAACAAGAGATCCGAATTGGTGATGTAGTTTTCCCTATAGGTAGTATTGCAATAGCTGATGAAAAATTTAGTTTATTAAAATTAATTTACAACTATTCAATCATCAATAGCGAAGACATTGAATCAGGTGTTTCGGTAGGTTTCAGTTTGATGAATTATGCTCTTAATGCCAAGAAAGAGTTACTAGGAATTGAAGAAGAAGTAAATGTAGATGAGACACTGCCAATTCCAACTGTGGGCTTTTTTACAACTTATCATCTTTGGAAAAATTTTGATTTACTTTTTTACCTGAATGTCTTCAGTCTTAAAATTGATATCTATGATGGTTTACTAACTGATTTCGCATTTACAGCTCAATACAAAATAATCGATCACATTAGAATAGGTTTAGGCTATAATATTTTTAGAATTGACGTTGGAGTTGAGGGTTCGCAAGAATTTGAGGGTAGAATTGATTACTTGCATAAAGGAATTGCTTTCTATGCACTATTTACATTTTAATACTACAATTGCAACTGTAAAACCTACTTTTGGCTTTGGAATACGATTTAGACTTGAAGAAAAGCAGAAACTTGATTTAAAAATGGACATTGGTTGGGGACAAACTACATCCGGTGTCTACTTCGGAATTAACCAGGCATTCTGAGAAAGATGCTTGATATGTTAAAAATTAAATTTCTTATAATTGTTCTAATTGCTCTCTCCTCAATTACTTCAGCACAAAAAACCGATATAATAATTATGAATAATGGTGATCATATAACCGGCGAAATAAAAAAATTGCAAAATGCGATGCTCACATTTAAAACAGATAACATGGGAACAGTTAATATTGAGTGGACAAAAATAAGGCACGTCATTTCAAAACACATTTTTGATGTAGGTATGCGAGATGGAAGAATATTCCTCGGATCCCTGGATACAACTTATTCGATGGATATGATACTGGTTAAAGGTGAAAAAGAAAGTTATAATATTTTCACAGATTCTGTTGTTAGCATTAATCCTATAAAAAGTACGTTTTGGGATATACTTTCGGGATCTGTTTCACTTGGCTTAAACTACACTAAAGCTTCTCAGACAGGACAATGGAACCTTAGCGGGACTGGTAATTACAGAACAACACATTACAACACGGGTGTATACATAAATTCGATCGTTACTTTTCAAGATAATGAACAAACATCAAAAAAACAGGATATTGCTGTAAGTCTTAGAAAATATCTTCCTAATAATTTGTTATTGGGTACTCTGTTCAGTTTAGAACAAAATACAGAATTGGGCATTCAGCTTCGTACTTCACTGAACGCAGGTGGAGGATATGTATTCTTCCAATCAAATACCAATTCGTTATGGGGAATGACGGGATTAAGTGTAAACAGGGAAACTTTTACAGACTCAACAGATGCAGCTTTTAATTTAGATGGTTTTGCAACGGTGCAATACCAGATATTTATTTATGATGATCCAAAAACAAGTTTAAATACCTATTTGGCTTTTTTCCCCGGCTTTACTGATTGGGGAAGAATTCGTTTAAACTATAATATTGACTTAGATTGGGAAATATTATCTAATTTTTATTGGGATCTTTCTTTTTATTTTAGTTTCGATAATAAGCCAACCAGCAATGCCTCATCAACTGATTACGGTATAACCGCGTCCTTAAAATTTACTTTTAATTAGTAGTAAACTTAACTTAAAATTAATCATCAGGATTACTCAAAACAGAAACGATTATAATCTGAGAATAGCATCATAACATTGTTAATATATTAAAAAAAAGAATAATATCCTGATATTTTTTATTTTTATAATATGCTGTAATTCCTTAATATTCCAATAATAAAATTATTTGCTATGCAGGAAAAACTACAAATACTTAGGACTAAACTTCATCCACCTCCCATTAGAAGTGATCTCGTATACCGGACTGATTTAATAGAAAAGCTAAATTACAATTATCAAAAAAATGCTCTTACCCTGGTATGTGCACCAGCAGGATATGGAAAGAGCAGTTTGATTAGCTCCTGGCTTACCGAGAATAATATACTATCTACCTGGATTTTACTTGATGAGAACGACAACGATCTACGGATTTTTCTGGAATATGTTGTTACAGCAGTTAAAAGGATATGTCCAGGATGCTTGAAAAAAACATCAGAGATATTGCAAGCTGTAGAACTGCCACCATTATCGTTAATATTAAATATGCTCCTTAACGAATTAGATGTGATTGAAAAGGAATTTGTACTGGTATTGGATGATTATCATAATATAAGAGACGAAAAAATACACAAATTGATTGATGAATTACTTCGCTATCCCGCTGAGAATATGTTATTGTGCATAGCTACCCGTCGTGACCCGCCATTAAAAATAGGTTCATTGCGTGCCCATAACCGACTGAATGAGTTACGTATGAATGATCTTTCATTTAATCTTAATGAAGCATCGATCCTTTATAAAAATATGTTTGAATTTGAGATAGGGGAGAGCATATTGAAGAAGATTTTGATAAAAACGGAGGGATGGGTTACAGGATTAATATTGACTGCTCATTCAGTAAGTAAACTAGAACAGCTGAAAAGTAAGCTGAAAATGATTGACGGTAATTTCCGTTTAGTAGCAGAATACTTTGTTGAAGAAGTATTATTAGAGCAGCCAGAACATATTCAGACCTATTTACTTAAGACATCACTATTAAATAAATTTTGTGCTGAGCTGACAGAAAAGTTATTTTTATCTAAAACGGGTAAGGATGAAAAGAGAATAGGAGGGGAAGAATTTATAGAATGGATTAAAAAGGCAAACCTGTTTGTAATACCCCTGGATGAAGAGCATAAATGGTTCAGGTATCATCATGAGTTTCAGAATCTATTGCAGATGCAATTAAACAAACGAAGAACAGAGCAACAAATTAAAGATATACTTCTCAGTGCAAGTAAATGGTTTGATAAGAATGGATTTATTGAAGAAGCAATTATACATGCAATGAAAGCGGGCGATACATCTTTTGCGACACATATCATATTAGATAATTGGTCGGGATATAGTAATAAAGATCAATGGTACGTGATCGAAAGATGGATGACCTTCCTGCCCGAGGAGGATATACTTAATTCAGCGAGCTTGTTACTTATTCGGACTTGGATAGCTCTAGCAAAATACAAAATTTCTGAAATCCCTTTATTACTTAACCAAGTAAAACTAACTGGAAGTGATCTGACGGATGCAGAGTCCGGATCTCTTTCATATTTTAAAGCTCTATTATGTTATAGTTCTGGCAAAGGAGAAGAGGCTTTGAAGCTTGCTGAAAAAGCGTTGATGTTAATCCCCCAAAAATATTATCGTATCAGGGGTTATGTTACAAGCTGGCGTATGTTTTCGATGATTATGATTGGCCAGGGGAATCGTGCGATTCAGAGTTTAAAGGAAGCATTTAATAATTCAAATCCCCAAAGAGAACCTGATTTATATGCTCTCCTGCTGGTCCAGCAGAACTTTATGCATCTCTTCAATGCAAATCTGCCGGAAATCATGGCTGTAACAAAAATATTTTCTAATATCAAAGACCCTAGCGATTTGACGTTGGGGTGGATTGGGTATTTTCAAGTAACCATATCCTGGTGGGGAAACGATCTTGAAGCCGCTGTTCGGGAAATTGATGAAATAATTAAGTATCGATTTCATTCCAACAGACAAGTGGTAATCGACGCTTATATAGCTCAAGCACTTGCTTTGCAGGCACTTAACAAGCCAACTGAGGCGACTAAAGTGATGAACCAGCTTATCGAATTTGCAGAATGGACACTGACTCCCCAAAATTTATCTATCGCACATTCGGCGCAGGCAAGATTATCCTTGCTGCAAGGTGATTTACCGGCTGCAGAAAAATGGCTCAATTCAGTTGAAAATCCAGGGCTTAATCCTGTCATATTTTGGTGGATAGAGATTCCCGCCATTACATTTTGCAAGGTACTTATTGCTAAAGCGTCATCTGCCAGTCTTCAAAAAGCGCTCGAATTGCTTGATGAATATCGGGTTTATGTAGAGTCAATCAATAATAAGGTTAGAACTATAGAGATTGTTTTGCTTCAGGTACAAGTAAATTACAAGTTAGAGCGTGAAAGCAAAGCGTTGGATGCGCTGAAATATGGGTTAGAGTTGGCAAGCAAAGGGGAATGGATACGGCCATTTCTTGATGTGGGAAGTGACATCGCCGATTTACTTTTGCAACTTCAAAAACAGGATATCGAGGTTGAATTTATCGAACGAATTCTTTCTGCATTTAAAGAAGAAGAAGATAGAAAATTAACCCTCACAACAAAAACCCAAAATGTTAATTTGTTTTCTGAAAAATCAAAATCTGAAGTTGAATCGCTCACAAACCGGGAAATTGAAGTTCTGGATCTAATAGCAAAAGGTTTAAGAAACAGGGAAATTGCAGAGAAGATATTTCTCGCACCAACCACAATTAAGAAACACATTTACAACATCTACCAAAAACTAGATGTTCATTCACGGCTAGAAGTTGTTACAAAAGCGAGGGAATTAAATTTTATTTCCAAGTAATATATTACTTAAACCATCCTGATAATTCTACTTTTTTCTTCCGTTAAAAATTCTAGTACCTCTTTTACTACCATCTCTACTACTTTCGTAGCTGTTATTAAAAATTAAAAGTAATTATTATTAAAAAGGTTAGTAAAAGATATTCTAAATCACCTAATTGGAAAATAATTTTATCAGATATGGATCCGTTTGATCTAATAGTATTTGTTGCATTATTGATTTTTATTTATGGTGTTTTCTCAAAGCTTGCAGAAAATTCTGTTATTTCGGCCCCGATGTTTTTTGCGGGTGTTGGTTTACTGGTTAGCCCTGTTTGCTTTAATCTTTTTAATGTAAAAATTGAAGAAGATGTAATTTTTCTTATTGCACAGGTTACATTGATATCGATTCTATTTTCAGATGCAACCGGAATCAATTTGAGAGAATTAAAAAATAAAATTAAGTATCCTAAAAGATTATTATTAATCGGATTACCCGTAACTATGCTGCTTGGATGGGTTTTGGCTATTCCCTTTTTTGGTGGATATAATTTGGCACTGCTTGCCATACTTGCGTTTATACTTTCGCCCACCGATGCAGCTTTAGGATTAGCTGTGGTTAATAACAAAAATATTCCTGATAAAATAAGACAAACCCTAAATGTTGAAAGCGGATTAAATGACGGTATGGTATTTCCGCCAATTTTATTTTGTATTTCTTTACTGGGTGTTTCGGCTGGAAGTAATTTATCATTGGGTTATTGGATATTGTTTTTGCTGAAACAATTAATATTTGGCGCAATGATAGGAGGAATTGTTGGATGGATAAGTGGCTGGATTATTAATACTGCTTCTAATAGAAAATGGATGAATCAAACATTTCAAAGAATGGTTTCCATATCCATTGCAATATTAGCGTATGCACTGGCTGAACTCGTTGGTGGTAATGGTTACATTGCAGCTTTTTTTGCCGGTCTGCTTCTTGGTGTGCATACCTCTGCAATTAGAAAAAGAATCGAGGAATATGGTGAAACTGAAGGACAGCAGCTTTCTTTATTTGTCTTCTTGATATTTGGAATGGTGATGGTTCCCTGGGGTTTGAAATACTGGAATTGGACAATATTATTTTACGCACTATTAAGTTTAACTATTATAAGAATTCTTCCGGTTGTGGTTTCTCTCTATGACTCGGGTTTTGATATGAAAACTAAACTATTTATTGGCTGGTTTGGTCCAAGAGGAATATCATCAATTCTTTATCTAATGCTATTAGTTAATGCTATTGGTTTAAATGGTAATGAGATGATATTATCTACAATAGTATTGACTGTGCTTTTAAGCATTTATATCCATGGAATTAGTGCTGTGCCGTTTTCTAAACTTTATTTAATGGCAGAGGATACAGAAATGAAATGAGCAGAGAATTTAAAAAGAAAAAAAAATTCTACAATAAATTTGTAGAAAAGAAGATTAAAGAAAAGCTGTTGATAACTGACATTATAATGCTGGTTATGTTTGGTATAGTCTTAGTCGATTCATATAACCATGGTTTGCCCTTTCATTATATTCTGTTTTGCTTTGCAGGTATTTTACTGGGTAAAATATATCATATCACACAGAAAGTATACTTTAGTAAGGAGGATCATGTCATCAAGCTGGAACTAGGGACCTCCGCCGTTATTCTAACAATAATTACATTATTTATTAAGTTTTTTGCTGGAAACTGGACATTAAAAATGTTGCATATTGTATGGTTTAGTGACGCGTTATATCTTTTCTTTATTGGGTTATATTATTCAAAAATCCTCATCATTCAAAAGCAGATAGATGAGCTGGTTTACAAGTACCTGATAAAATACAGAGATGCATCCAATAAGCAAGAATTGTAATGGCTCAACAAATTTCTGATTTTCCATTATCGCCAATTCTTTCATAAAACTACTACCATTTTTACTACCCTCAATACTACTTTCGGCGCTGTTATAACCATTCTAAAAAAATTATTATAGTGCTGGAAAATATATTTCTGTGAGATTCTCTGAAAAAAATGATTGAATGATAAGGTATTAAATGAAATCAATAACAGGAAGCACTCTTAAAATGGATGCACCGGCAATCTATCAAATTGAAGTCCTTGGTAGTTTAGCTAACAATTGGAGTGATAATTTATCAGGAATGAACATAACCAACTTTAATCAAGATGGAAATGTGACAACGCTTGTAGGAATGTTAAGAGACCAGGCAGCTTTGGCAGGTGTATTACAAACACTTTACGAATTACACGTCCCAATTCTTTTAGTAGAATATATAGAGCAATAATAACAATTAATCATCATTATATGGAGGCGCGATGAAAAATGCACTACTAATTTTAATTGTAGCGGTTTCTTTGAACACAACATCTAATGCACAGGCGTTAATTGTTTTATTGTTCGGAGATAAATTATCAACTGAAACATTTCAAATGGGTATTAACGCCTCAGTATCAGCTTCAACCATTAACGGATTAAACGATGTAGATTATCGTATCAGCTGGGCGTTTGGTGCTTTTGGAGAAGTGAGGCTTAGTGATGACTGGTTTTTACATTTTAATCTAACCATAAAAACCCCGGGTGGAGCTAAAAATGTAGCGCCATTCGTTCCGGTTCCTCCTGAAGTAGATTCTTTAGTAACTGGTCTTACAGTTTCGCGTAGCCTCAACTATATAACATTACCGGTTTTTATTAAGTACAAACTCGGTTCAGTTAAATTAGGTGTCGGTGCACAGATAGGTTATTTAACAAGTGCAGATGATACTTATGATGCTATAACATTTATGGGTAATGACTTATCGATGGTAAGTGACATAAGCAGTCAACTTAATAGGTGGGATGCAGGTGTAACCGGAATAATCGATTACTTCTTCAAACCGGATAAAAATATGAGAAGTTTAAGGTTGAGCTTAACCTATTATTACGGGTTAACAGATATGCTTAAAGATAATACAGGAGATGCCTGGAATAACTCAATATTTCTATTATCAATCGCTATCCCGGTGGGTGCAAGCGGTGATTCTAAAGAAAAATAACAGAATGAATTACGGTGAATTTTTCTTATAGACTGAAAAAGTGCACGAATGAGTTTATAAGCATAAATAATAACTAACAAATAATTGAAAATATAAGTTACAATTAAACCGTTTTATACAATGATGACTAATAATATTCATTAACTAACTATTAATAACCATTATTTATGAGGTACAATTTGTATGTATTAAAAAAGATACACCAGTCCATAGGCATCGTCAAATGCAAGCCATTCAAGCCGGACGCGAGGATGAAGAAACTCCTGACCGAAGCTGTGGCGATCGGCAACGCCACGGCCCGCGCCATCCTCTTCCAGCCGCGCGAAGAAGCGGCCTACATCTATCCAGATGGCAATAGCTCCTGGGTCATGGCGTATACCGGCAAGTTAGCAATTATTTAAAAAATGAACACTTAAAGGAGTAAAAAATGAAAAAAATTATTATCGGTTTATGTTTGGTTGGTCTTTGCGTAACAAGCAATTACATCATTGCCCAGCAAGCACATTTAGACAAAACAGTAACTTCATTAACTACATCCGAAACAGTTTCAGTAACCTGGGACAAATTTGTCCGTGCAGAATCTGACAAAATGATGAGTAGTTATGCAACAAAAGGTGCATTCGGTAAATTTTTTCACATTCGAGCAGTAACACCTATTGACGAACAGAATGTAATTCGCATGAATAGAGATACCCGCTACTCTATGGGGATATTTGATTTAACTAACCCAGTGACCATAACATTGCCTGATGCCGGCAAACGTTTCATGTCAATGCAGGTTATTAATCAAGACGAGTATACGAAATCGGTTTTATATGACTCAGGAGACTATACATTTACAAGGGAAAGCATTGGCACCCGTTATTTCTGTATTATCATTCGTACCCTGGTAAATGGAGATGACGAGAAGGATAATAAGATAGTCACGGATCTTCAAAATAATATGAAGGTCAAACAAACATCCTCCGGAAAATATGAAATACCAAACTGGGATAAAGAATCTCAAGACAAATTGAGAGATGCAATAAATGTTCTGGCTTCTACATTAACAGATACAAGAAAGTGTTTTGGTGACATAGATGAAGTAGACGAAATTGCACATCTATTAGGCACGGCATATGGTTGGGGAGGAAATCCAGCATATGCTGCTATGTATTTAAATACGGTACCTGAAAAAAATGACGGACAAACACCTTATGTGTTAACGGTAAAAGACAATGTTCCAGTAGATGGTTTCTGGTCGATTAGTGTCTATAACGAAAAGGGATATTTTGAACAAAACAAATATAACGCCTATACAGTCAGCAATGTGACGGGCAAAAAAGATAAAGATGGCAGTATAATCATACATTTTGGAGGGGATCCAGGTCAATCCAATTTCGTACCCATAACAAAAGGATGGAATTATATTGTAAGACTATATAGACCTCATAAAGAAATAATCAACGGTACCTATAAATTTCCGGTTCCTGTTATTGCTAATTAGTCTTATGTTAATTCTAAAGAAACTCCTCTTTTAAGGAATTTCTTGTATTAAGGAATGCATTTTACTGTTTAGCTATATTCTAGGATAAAACAATTGCTAACATTGTGTCATGCGTAATGGCGGGGTATGTTGAAAATATTATGGTATATAGCTCTCATCAACTTAATAAAGGGGTGATAACGAAGTGCTCTGAAACCGGCCACTACGCATACAACTTGACGGACGTGTTCTTCGAGGTCGATGGTGCCAGCAATCTCAATGCCCGCACGATGTTTTTCTATGGCTACACCGTGGTCACCCCCGCGATGGCGGGTCACCACGGCCGGCAAAGGATCGGACTACGCAATCGCCTTCCTGGACTCCGAGAGGCGAGTCTTGGACGGCGCGAAGACCTACAAACTTCATCTGCCTCCGAACGTGCCGGTCAACAACTTCTGGGCGGTGACGATGTACGACACCCAGACCCGCAGTTCCCGGCCGTCGTGAGCCTCACGAAAGGACTGGTGGTGAACGCGGACAAATCGGTCGATGTCTATTTCGGACCGAAGGCGCCGGCCGGCAAGGAGAACAACTGGATGCAGACCATGCCCGGCAAAGGCTGGAACACGATCTTCCGACTCTACTCGCCTCTGGAGCCCTGGTTCGACAAGACCTGGCGGCCGGGTGAAATCGAGTTGGTTAAGTAGGAAATATTGATTTTAACCAAACTACGAGGAGCAAACATGAAGACAATGAAATTTGCGACCGGGTGGATCATGGCACTCGCGTTAGCGACATGCTTCGCCAGCAATAACGCAATGGCCCAGACCACAGATGCGAAGTCGAGCGCTCAAACCCTGGAGGTCGAGCCCGGGAGCTTCCTGTACTACAGTGACGAAGGCAAGGGTACGGTAATCCTGTTCGTCCCCGGTTGGACCATGACATCGGAGGTCTTTGTTAAGCAACAGGCTGCATTCGCCACAACCCACCGGGTGATCATCCTCGATCCCCGGGGCCACGGGCGCTCGAGCAAGAATAGTTCACAATACACCTATGGATTTATGAAATGAAAATTTTTAAATGCAAACATTGGTTTAATGAAATATTAATATCGGTTGTATTATGCTTTGCAATATCTGACTCTTTGCTGGCTCAGGATTTAGGACCGCGATTTCTTTCAGCTGCCACTGTGGGAATGAACTTATCCATTATTGCATATGCATATTCAATAGGTAATGTTTTAATTAGGAGGGATAGATCATGACGGAGTATATTCGAGCTGCTGTAACAATGTTGGCGGTTATAAATCCGGTCATCTGCGGAGTTATGCTGCTTAAGATAGAAGGCGGATTGCCAAAGAAGGACCGCATATTTGCCGCTACAAAAAGTGCATTGGCGGTTTTTATTATTTTGATTCTTTCTGCCCTATTGGGAAAATATATTCTCAATGCCTTCGGTATTTCAATGGATGTGTTCCAGATTGTTGGTGGTGTAATTATCGCGTACATAGGTTTTGGCATGTTCAGTCCTAGAGCACAACCGGCTGATGGTGATCAGACAGATAAGAAAACGCTATCAACATTGATCATGTTTGCTGCCAGTCCGGGAACTATTGCAACTGTTATCGCGCTTTCTGCAGTGCACGACACAGCGGGGTTACCCGTTATCGCAATGGGCGGAGTGAGTCTGGCTGTTTTACTGACATGGATTGTCATGCTGGTTATGGTCCTTGCATCCGGCAGTGTGAAAAGAGGAGGCCAGCAGATAGTTACACGCTTAATGGGGCTGATCTTGATATCTATGGGGCTGCAGTTTGTATTAACAGGCTTGAAGGATTTTATGTCCGGATAAGTATATAATCAGGGTGCAACCATTAAATATAATGATGGAATATAAAAATGATAATTAATCGATATACAACAGATTTAACACCTGTTTTTGTTGATCGCCCTTTTGCTAGCAATGATCGTTGGCTATGGCGATGGGATTTAATATAAGTGGAAAGGATATTTTCACCTCTCGGCAGGAAATCCTGATGAGATGTAGAATACTGATTCAATGGAATAAGGTAATGCAAACATCAAAATATAAATATCGGTTCAATAAAATATTACTATTAGTAGTAATCTGTTTTATTATACCTGGTCCATTGTTGTCTCAGGATTTAGAACCTCGATTTCTTTCACCTGCTCCTGTAGGTATGAACTTCGCCGTTATTGCATATGCATATTCAATCGGTAATGTTTTACTCGGTGAATTTATTCCATTAGAGAATACTGAAGTGCGAACGCATTCAATTGTACCTGCTTTTGCACGTTCAATAAATATCTTTGGATTATCAGGTCGAATTTCAGCATTACTACCCTTAGCTACTGCAACCTGGAATGCAATGATAGATGATACAGATACAATTACAACCAGAACCGGATTGGGTGATCCAATGATTGCTATTGCGGTGGATTTTATCGGTGCTCCTGCATTGAAAGGTAAAGAATTTGTTTCTTACAAACAGAAAACAATCGTAGGCGCGGTTCTAAAAGTTCGCATACCACTTGGCCAGTATAACAGTGAAAAGTTTTTCAATCTTAGTTCTAATCGTTGGAGTATAGGTATTAGATTAGGTTTAGCTCAGAAGATAGGTCGTTTTATTTTAGAGGGTTATTTAAATGCATGGTTCTTGACGACAAACACAAATTTCTTTGGGGGTATTACAGTTGCACAAGATCCATTATACTCTGTACAGGTTCATATTTCTTATATATTTGCACGCGGTATCTGGGCAGCTGTATCCTTCGGGCAGACTACTGGGGGTGCGACAACAATCAATGGAGAACATGAGGATAATTCGCAGATAAACAGCCGTTTCGGTGCTGTATTTTCACTACCTATTTCATCAGAGCTTGCCTTAAAATTTTCTTATACTACCGGTGTTACAACTCGTTTCGGAGCAGATTTCGATAATTATATCGTTGCTATGCAATATCGCTGGGGCGGAATTTGATGATGATAAGAACTAATCACAGTAAATCTAAATCAAAAAGAGGATTACAGAATTCTTTATTAGTCTACTACCTTTTTTACTACCCTCTATACTACTTTCGGCGCTGTTGCAATGATATACAGATTGTTAAAATGGAATTAGAAAAATAAAAAGAATTAAATTGATATAGTGTTTTTTAAATTATTATTCATTGAGGCTGGAATGTTATGAAAAAAGTAATTACTTGTCTTGGTTTATGGATTTCAGTAATTGGAATTGCAGTTGGAAATTAAAGTTCTAAATCATTAATTAAACGTGAGTATAAGTCACTGGTAAGGAGGAAAAAGAATGAAACTAATAATTACTATCCTAATAATTGGTCTTGGGTTTTCTCTGGGTTGCGAAGAGAAATCAGAACAAAATGAAGAGATTATCGAGTACCTGCTTGTTCAAAGTTCTGAAGGTGTTGAAGTGACCTCGAACACTTTAACATTAACTGGTATTAGCCCAACAACAATTTTCTTTTCTGATCGACCCAAGAGAATTGTAGGTCATATATACACAGAAGATGTGATAGATATTTGGAGTGAAGGAAAAGATAATCTTGCAGAGGATCCACCAAATGCCACACTTTCAATTTTTGGAGAGGATGAGATAGTCAATTTGGTATTAGAATTAAAAAATCCAAAAATGGAAGGAGATAAGTTTACTTATGATATAATACTTCTGGATGGTGAAATTCCGGATTTTGGTGGACGGGCCTCTCTATTTATTGATCCGGTAGGTATGCCGCTTACACCAATTTCTGTGGCTGGAGTTACGAGAAGATCTGTGCGAAGGAGAGTTTATTAATGAACCATGTATAAAGCATATTTAATTAATTATTATTCAACATTTAAATAGGAGTGCAATAATGAACAATAGTATTAACAAAAACTGGTGGTTAGTTCTATTAAAGGGATTAATTCTGATAGGTTTGTCCTTTATAGTATTCAATCATCCAGGCGACACATTACTGGGTATTACTTTAATTATTGGAATTGGGGTCTTATTAACCGGCATTGCAATAATTGTTATAGCATTGTCAGGAAGAAAGGATATTGATAACTGGGGATGGAAATTAGCCGAAGGTATGCTTGATGTTTTATTCGGATTTATTCTGATAGCTAATCCGGAAATAACTGCAGTGGTAATACCATTTATGATTGGTTTCTGGGCAATGTTTTACGGAGTGATTTTAGCAGCTAATGCTTTTAGTTCGAAAAAATTTAGCTGGGCTATGCTGATAGCAGGAATACTAACAATAATTTTAGGATATATCGTAATTTTTAATCCAATTGTTTTCGGGTTAACAATTTCGATCTGGATTGGCATAACGTTATTATTTGTTGGTATTTACAATGTATTTTTTGCCTTTGATATAAAAAAGTTAAATAAAGCATTAACTGAGTAAAAATAATTTTAGTAATAATATTCTAATTAATTAATAATATTTAAACACATTTTAATGGATTAAATAAAATGAGAACTATAAAATCTTCAATTTTGGAAATCACAGTGTTCCTGTCATTTTTACTCTGTGTGTCATTATCTGCACAGGGATTTGAATTAAGGGAAGCAGTCACAATAACTGCTGAGGTGTATGGTGTTGAAAAGATAGATCGCACACTTTGGTTAATCGGACCTGAGGGGAATATTGTTGAAATAGATGTAAGTGAGGATGCTAAGAATTTCAATCAACTTGAGATAGGAGATATGGTAAGCATTACTTATTACGAATCAATCGCAATTTATCTTGGTAACCCGGGAGAGCTGCCCAGTGAGGAAACTGGTGAAATGATTGTACGTGCTCCTGAAGGAGAAACACCGGGTGGAATAGCAACTGAAACAACCGACATTTCCGCAGTAGTGCAGGATATTGATAAGTACGATCGTTTGATAACCCTAAAAGGACCGGCAGGAAATGTCTTCACAACTTATGTAGATGAATCTGTTAGATATTTCGATATGTTGAAAATTGACGATGTTATTCACATTCGCTATACTAAATCATTGGCTGTTTCGGTTGAACTACAAGAATAGAGTGTTTGTCTGGAAAATTACTTGATGGCTAAAGAATAGTGGAAGAGCTTGAATAGTAATAATTTACATGGGTTCGTAGATATGAACCTTTCATTAAATGCTGAAGCAGAATAATCAAATGAATGAATTAATTACAAATAGTTTAACTGTGCTATTCGGATTTCTTGCGATAATGGAATAAAGGTAGTTACAAGACTTATGGGAATGATTTTGGCGGTTATCGGAACACAAATGGTTATCGAGGGAATAGAGAGTACGAAGGCATTATTAAAATAATACAGAACAATAGGTTTCTAATCTTTAATTGAATCAATCATTTGCAGGTAACCTATTCAATTTATCCTTCGCAAATTATTTAATGATAAGGCCAGGATATTTTAATAATAAGCTGAAAGATGATGTTATCTATGATGATCCTTCAATTATGATGATCCTTATTGAGATTGGAGGCAGATACTATTTCTTTGATGCCAGGATTGTGCGTGAACCATTTTGCTCAATTAAATTCTTATTTTCAAATGATATTAAATTATATGGTTTAGTTATTAAGTTAATTCATTTATAATGGCAAAAGTTAATCATTTTTTTCCACCAATAATACTCATATCTATCG
>Ga0209987_10000613_pt1 | contig 18756 bp, 20 predicted proteins | sample N074metaG_FD_182134 | JGI IMG/M metagenome (GOLD analysis project Ga0209987, IMG submission 182134) | Deep subsurface microbial communities from Kermadec Trench to uncover new lineages of life (NeLLi) - N074 metaG (SPAdes) (version 2) | ecosystem: Environmental > Aquatic > Marine > Ocean trench... | reverse complement strand
CGAAGCCGGCCGCGCCGCCGCCGAACGCATTCTGGGCATGGTCCAGGGCCTGTCCGAAGACGACCTGGTGATCTGCCTGATCTCGGGCGGCGGCTCGGCGCTGCTCGCCCTGCCGGCACCGGGGTTGACGCTGGCCCACAAGCAGGACGTCAACCGGGCGCTGCTGCGCTCGGGCGCCGACATCATCCAAATGAACTGCGTGCGCAAGCACCTCTCGGCGATCAAGGGCGGTCGCCTGGCCGCCGCCGCCGCTCCGGCCAAGGTGGTCACGCTGATCGTCTCCGACGTGCCCGGCGACGACCCGGCCAGTATCGCTTCGGGCCCGACCGTGCCGGATCCGACCAGCTTCGCCGACGCCCGCGCGATTCTCGAAAGCTACGGCATCGACCCACCGGGGCCGGTACGCGCTCACCTCGCGGCCGCCGCCGAGGAGACCCCCAAGCCGGGCGACCCGCGCCTGTCCCGGATCGAGACCCGGCTGATCGCCCGGCCGCAAGCATCCCTGGAAGCGGCGGCGGCGTGTGCGCGCACGGCCGGGATCACACCGGTGATCCTGGGCGACGCCATCGAGGGCGAGGCGCGCGAAGTCGCCCGGGTCATGGCCGGTATCGCCCGTCAGGCGGCGCGCCACGGCCAACCGGCGGCGGCGCCCTGCGTGCTGCTTTCGGGCGGCGAGACCACGGTGACCGTGACCGGCCGGGGCCGCGGCGGCCGCAACGCCGAGTTCCTGCTGGCGCTGGCGATCGCGCTCGAAGGGGCGCCGGGTACCTTTGCCCTGGCCTGCGACACCGATGGCATCGACGGCAGCGAGGACAATGCCGGCGCCAGCATCGCTCCCGACACGTTGTTACGTGCGCAGGCCGCCGGGCTCGACCCTAGGCTGCTGCTCGCCGATAATGACGGCTACGGTTTTTTCGCAAGCCTCGGCGATCTGATTATGACCGGCCCGACGCTGACCAATGTCAACGATTTCCGCGCCATCCTGGTGCTGCCAGCGGATTGACCGCGCCGTGGTTTCCGCTCGTGCAAACGGGGCGAACCGCCGTTAGGATTTATGCCCATGAGACGCAAACGCAAAGTTAAGATCATCGCCACCCTGGGACCGAGCAGTTCGGGCCCGGCGATGATCCGCAAACTGTTCGAGGCCGGGGCCGATGTGTTCCGCCTCAACTTCAGCCACGGCAGCCATGACGACCACCGGCGCAATTTCGAGGCCATCCGTGCGCTCGAAGATGAGGTCGCCCACCCGATCGGCGTGCTCATGGACCTGCAGGGACCGAAGCTGCGGGTCGGCCAGTTCTCGGGTGGCCGAATCGAGCTCACGGCCGGCGCCCGCTTCCGCCTCGATCTCGACCCGGCGCTCGGCGATGCGGCGCGCGCGCCCCTGCCCCATCCGGAGGTCTTCGCCGCGCTCGCCCCGGGCACCGAGCTGCTGCTCGACGACGGCAAACTGCGGCTCAGGGTGGAGAGCTGTGGCCCAGACCATGCCGAGACCGAAGTGGTGACCGGCGGGCCGCTCAGCGACCGCAAGGGAGTCAACGTGCCCGGCGTGGTGCTGCCGATCTCGCCGCTGACCGATAAGGACCGAGCCGATCTGAAATTCGGGCTCGATCTGGGCGTCGACTGGGTCGGCCTGTCCTTCGTGCAGCGCCCCGACGACGTCGACGAGGCGCGCCGGCTGATCGGGGACCGTGCCGCGATCTTGATCAAGATCGAAAAGCCGGCTGCGATCGCGCACCTGAGCGAGTTAATCGAACGCGCCGATGCGGCCATGGTGGCGCGCGGCGACTTGGGCGTCGAAATGGCGCCCGAAGAGGTGCCCGGCCGCCAGAAAGAAATCATCCGCGCCTGCCGCCTGGCCGGCAAACCGGTGGTGGTGGCGACCCAAATGCTCGAATCCATGGTCCACGCCCCGGCGCCGACCCGCGCCGAGGCCTCCGACGTCGCGACCGCGGTCTACGACGGCGCCGACGCGATCATGCTGTCGGCCGAATCCGCGGCCGGCGACTATCCGGTCGAGTCGGTCGACATGATGGACCGCATCGCGATCAGCACCGAGTCCGATCCCTTCTACCAACGCCTCATCCACGCCCTGCAGACGCAACCCGAGCCGACCGCGCCAGATGCAATTTCGGCGGCCGCCGCCCAGGTCGCCACCACCCTGCGGCTGGCCGCGATCATCAGCTATACGACCTCGGGATCGACCGCGCTCCGCGCCGCGCGCGAGCGCCCCGACGTGCCGATCCTGGTGCTGACTTCGAAGATCGAGACGGCCCGGCGCCTGGCGGTGATCTGGGGTGCCCACAGCGTCCACACCTCGGATGTGACCTCCTTCACCGAGATGGTCAGCAAGGCCTGCGCCATCGCCCGCGACGAGGGCCTGGCCGAGCCCGGCGACCAAGTCGTGATCACCGCCGGCGTGCCCTTCGGCACCCCGGGCAAGACCAACGTGCTGAGGATCGCGACGGTTAGGGAGTGAGAAAAAACAAGCCGGCTCAGGTGGCGCGCCGGCGCACGGCGTGCAGCGATTGAGCGGTGAAGATCGCGAGCGCGGTCCAGATTAACCCGAATGTGACCAAGTGCGCGCCGGTAAAGGCCTCGCCGTAGACGAAGACCGCGAGCAGGAAGTGGCCGGTAGGCGCGATGTATTGAAAGAACCCCACGGTGGTGTATTGGAGCCGCCGCGCCGCGCTGGCGAAAGCCAACAGCGGCAACGCAGTGACCACGCCGGAGAGCACCAGCAAGATATCCGTGGTCCCGTCGTGGGCGCCGAGCGCGCCAGTCCCGGTCACGGTCAGATAAATCAGGTAGCCGAGCGCCAGCGGCGCGACCAGCGCGGTCTCGACGAACAGGCCCTCGATCGAATTGAGCCGGATCGTCTTGCGGATCAAGCCGTAGATCCCAAAACTCACGGCCAGGGTCAGCGAGACCCAGGGGATGCTGCCGAGCTGGAGCGTTAGATTGAGCACGCCGATGGTGGCGAGCGCGACCGCCAAGGCTTGCCAGGGCGTGAGCCGCTCGCGCAGCACCAGGACGCCGAGCAGCACGTTGATCAGCGGATTGATGTAGTAACCCAGGCTGGTCTCCAGCACCCGGCCATCGGTGATCGCCCAGATGAACACCAGCCAGTTGACCGCCAGCAAAGAGGTGCTGGCACCAAGCAGCAGCCAGATGCGGGGCTGGGCCAGCGCGCCGCGCAACGCGCTCCAGCGGCGTCCGATGACGATCAAGACGAGCAACAGGATCACCGACCAGAAGGTCCGGTGCGCCAAGAGCTCGGGCGCGGGGACATGGGCGACGGCCTTGAAGTAGACCGGAATGATGCCCCAAAAGCCGAAGGCGGCCAGCGCCGACAGGCCGCCCAGCAGGCGCTCGCGTTCCATCGCGGGATTAAACCCGTTCGGTGACGGGCGTCGGCGGAACGGCCTCGGAGACCGGCCGGTCGGAGATCGGCCAGTGCAGCACGGCGGCGAGCAGGCCGAGGGCGATCGCCATCACCCAGACCGCGGTGTAGGAGCCGGTCAGGTCGTAGCTCAACCCGCCCAGCCAGGCGCCGAGGAAGGCGCCGATCTGGTGGCTGAACATGACGAAGCCGAACAGGGTCGCCAGGTAGCGGGCGCCGAAAACGTCGCCAACCAGGCCGCTGGTGAGCGGCACGGTGGCCAGCCAGAGTATCCCGAGGCTGGCGCCGAACATCCACACCGCGATCTCGGTCTTGGGGCCGATCAGGAACAGCGCGATCACGATCGCGCGCGCCAGATAGATGCCGGAGAGCAAATATTTCTTGCGGAATCGCCCGCCCAGGTAGCCGGCCAAGAGCCCGCCAATGATGTTGAAGCCACCGATCAGGCTGAGCGCGGTGGCGCCGACCAGGGGATCGAACTCCAGCGTGTTGATGTAGGCCGGCAGGTGGGTGGCGATGAAGGCGACGTGGAAGCCGCAGACGAAGAAGCCGCCGGTCAGGAGCTGATAGCCCCGGTGCTGGCGGGCCTGGCCGATCGCGGCGCGGATGCCGCCGAAGGCGGTTTCGCCCGCCGGCGTTTCGGGTTTTCCGGTCAGCATCGCGGCCAGCGGCACGATCAGAAAAGCGAGCGCGGCGAGCGCGATCAGCGTGTTGGGCCAACCGATTCCGCCGATGGTCACCTGGGTGAAGGGCAATAGCAGAAACTGGCCGACCGAACCGCCGGTGGCCGCGACCCCCAACGCCAGGCTGCGGCGGCGCTCGGGAAAGGCCCGCGCCACCGCCGAGAGCACCATCGGAAAGCCGCAGGCACTGACCCCGAGGCCGATGAACACGCCGGCGCCCAGGTGCAGGCTGAACTCGCTCTGGCCCAGGCCCATGATCAGCAGGCCGAGCGTGTACAGGACGCCGCCGAGCGCCAGCAACCGACCGGTGCCGTAGCGATCGGCGAGCACGCTCACGATCGGGGTCAGCATCCCCCAAACCAAATTCTGGCTGGCGATGGCGAGGGCGAAGCTGGTCCGGCTGATGCCCAGGTCCTGAGTCATGGGCTCGAGGAACAGCCCGCCGGTCTGGCGCACGCCCATGTTGAGGCCGAGCACCACCATGGCGCTGAGCAGCACCAGGGCGGGCGCCAGGGCAGGCGCCAGGGCAGGCGCCAGGACGGATGAACGCCGGGCTGGTTCGGACATGACGGTGGATTACTCCGGACACGCGCGCGATCCAGATTACAGGGCTGACGCCCGGCGGCAACGCCCCTACCCGCATGGCAGCCATGCGCGTGAACTGGGATCAGGCCCCACCGCTCCACCAGGGGTGGCTAGATCTCGTGCTTCTGAATCTCGCGGCGCAGGGCTCCGGCGTTGTGGCTGGCGCCAGCCGCTTTGGGGTAGATCTTCAACGCCGATTCGAAGGATTCGAGCGCGCCTCTAAGCTGGTCCAACTCCTGCAACACCAGACCGCGGCCCGAAAGCGCGCCGAAGTGGCGCGGCTCGAGATTCAGCGTCTTTTCGATGTCGTGCAGGGATTCCGGGTAGTTGCCGAGCAGATAATGCACCGTCGCGCGCTTGTTCCAGCCCTCGGCGAATTTTGGCGCGATCTTGACGATCTGGTCGAATTTACCCAGCGCCGCCCGCATATCGTTGCGCGACATCGCATTGATGCCCTGCCCCATGAGGAGGCCGATGACATTGTCGTCGGATTGGAGCCAGATCTGCCAGATCGAGGCCTCGACCGCCTGGGCGGCGGGCGCGCTGGGCGCCGACTTGAGCCGGGCGAACAAGGCTTCGAGCCGCGGATCGTCCTGGTCCGCGGCGGCCGGACCCACCGGCAACGCCAGGCCGAGAACCAGACCCAACGCCAAGGCTATTGCGATCGAGCTTCTCACAATCATAATTATGGCCTACCCCGGCCGGAGTCCCAAGGGGCGAAGCGCCGGGGTGCCATCACGTTTGCCTGAGCACAGGAAAGGATTCTGGGGTGCCATGACCGCCAGCAGCTACTTTTCCGCCGACTACGCCGAGGCCCGGGCCCGGTTCACCACGGCCGCCCAAGCCGCCGGCGCGCGCCGCGAAAGCCACGCGAACCCGGCTCCGGGCCCCAACGGACTGGCGCTCAGCACGGATACCGCGTGGTTCGGCCCGGCCGACGCCGAGGCCGTGCTGGTCACGATCTCGGCGACCCACGGCGCCGAGGGTTTCTGCGGTTCGGGCGTGCAGGCCGGCTGGTTCGAGTCCGGCCTGCACCGCGAGTTGCCGCCGGGGGTCGCGCTCTTTGCCATCCATGCGATCAACCCTTCGGGCTTCGCCTGGCTGCGCCGGGTCACCGAGGACAACGTCGACCTCAACCGCAACTTCCTCGCCCACGACGGCGATTATCCCACGAACCAAGGTTACGACGATCTGCACGCGGCCCTATGCCCGCGCGATTGGGACGACGCCAGCCTCGCCGAAACGGCCCGGATTATCGAGGCCTACCGCGAGGAACACGGCGCCTGGGCGCTGCAAAAGGCGATCTCCGGCGGCCAGTACAACCACGCCGACGGCATCTTCTACGGCGGCAATGCCGAGACCTGGTCGCGACGCGCCATGGTGCGCATCCTGCGCGAGAACCTGGGCGGCGCGCGCCGGGTCGCGGTGATCGACTACCACACCGGGCTCGGCCCACGCGGCCATGGCGAGCGCATCTGCGTGCACCCGCCCAAATCGAACGGCCTGGCGCGCGCCGAGGCCTGGTACGACGGCGACGTCACCTCGCCCTACTTAGGCTCCTCGGTTTCGACGGTGCTGCACGGGGTCAATTCCCTGGGCATGGCGGAGGCGCTGCCCGGGGCCGAATTGACCGCGGTCGCGATCGAATACGGCACCCTGCCCACCGAACAGGTCAAGCTCGCGCTCCGCGCCGACAACTGGCTGCACCTCCACGGCGAGCTCGGCTCGGCCAAAGGCCAGGCGATCAAAGACCAGATCCGCGCGGCCTTCTATCAGGATGCCGACGACTGGAAGGACATGGTCTGGGACCGGGCCGTCGAAACCCAACGCCTGGCGATCGCCGGACTGGCGGGCGGGTGAGCGGGACGGCCCATGGTCTTGAAATTCACAGCTGTCTTATATTATAATGTTTATTATTATAAATACCCTTTCGGAAAGGCGGCAACCCCATGTCCAAGCCCTTGAAAATCCGCAAGATCGGCACCTCCCTGGGGATCGTGCTGCCCAAGGACCTGCTGACCGAACTGGGTGTCGGAGAGGGCGACATGCTCTACCCGGTGCGCACACCCGACGGCGTGTCGCTCACCCAATACGACCCTGACTTCGCCGAGATTCTCGATGACAGCCGCGACTACATGCGTCGGCATCGCAACGCCATGCGTGAGTTGGCCAAATAATGGTGGAGCCCAAGTGGCTCACGATCCAACTCGTCCTGGCCATTCACTCGCAAGCGGTCGCTGAATTCGGCGGATCACACGGCGTGCGCGACACGGGCCTATTGGAGAGTGCGCTCGACCGCCCGCGCAATCTCTACGTTTACGGAGACGACCCCAACCTCTTCGACTTTGCGGCCGTCTATTGCATGGGAATCGTAAAAAATCACCCCTTCATCGACGGTAACAAACGTACCGGCGACCTGACAGCGCGCGCGTTCCTGTTCCGCAATGGGTACCTTTTCGAACCCGATGAGGCCGAGGAGGTCAACATGATCGTTGCCCTCGCCGCCGGGGAGATCGATGAGGCCGTCTTGGCCCAGTGGATATCTGAAAGTTCAACCCCGAAGCCGAAATAGACCCGTGGCTTACTCCGCCGCCCGCGCCGCGCCTGCCCTCGCGCGCGCGGCGTCGAGGTCGAGGTGCTCGAGCGCGCTCGGCAGCGGACCGCCGGTGGCCCAGTCGAGAAATTCGACGCTGTGGGCCATGGGGATTTTTGTTTCGCCGGCGAGCTGGGTCAGGCAACCGATGTTGCCGGTTGCGATCGCATCCGGCGCCAGGCTCTCGATGTGGGCCAGCTTGCGATCGCGCAGGCGCCCGGCGAGTTCCGGCTGCAAGATATTGTAGGTGCCGGCCGAACCGCAGCAGAGATGCCCCTCCGGCACCTCCATAACGATAAAACCGGCGGCGGACAGGAGCGCCTGGGGCTCGGCCGTGACTTTCTGGCCGTGCTGCAGCGAGCAGGCCGACTGATAGGCGATCGTGAGCCCGGTCTCGCGCACCGGCGCGCCGAGGCCGAGGCCGGTCAAAAACTCCGAGATGTCCTGGGCGAGAGCCGAGATCCGGGCCGCCGGTTCCGCCCAATCGGCGTCGTTGCGCAGCATGTAGCCGTAGTCCTTGACCATGGTGCCGCAGCCCGAGGCATTGATCACGATGGCGTCCAACCCCGCGGCCTCCGCCTCGCGGTTCCAGGCCGCGACGTTGGCCTTGATCGAAGTCAGCGCGTCGGCCTCGCGGCCCAGGTGGTGGGTCAGCGCGCCGCAGCAGCCGACACCCTCGGTTACCACCACTTCGACCCCGTGGCGGGTCAAGAGCCGTACCGTGGCCTCGTTGATGGACGGCGCGAGGACCTGCTGGGCGCAGCCGGTCAAGAGCGCGACCCGGGCCCGGCGCGGGCCTTCCGCCGCAAACACCTGGGGCCGGTCGACGGGCGAGCGGCTGGGCAGGGTGCGCGGCGCCAACGCCAACATCGCGCCCAGGCGCCCGGGCACCAGCTTGGCGAAGGGCCTGCCGAACCAGGCGCCGGCCAGGGCCAGGCGGAAGCGGTTCGGGTGCGGCACCAGCCAGGCCAAGAGCGCGCGCAGGGCCCGGTCGAGCAGCGGCCGGGTGTGGGTCGCCTCGATCCGGGTGCGGGCGAGGTCGACCAGATGCATGTAGTTGACCCCGGAGGGACAGGTGGTCATGCACGACAGGCAGGACAGGCAGCGGTCGACGTGGGTAACCAGGCGCGCGGGCGCCGGGCGGTCGCGCTCCAGCATGTCCTTGATCAGATAGATGCGCCCGCGCGGGGAATCGAGCTCGTCGCCGAGCAGCACGTAGGTCGGACAGGTCGCGATACAGAACCCGCAATGCACGCAGGTGCGCAAAATCTTGTTGGCTTCCGCGATGTCCGGATCGGCGAGCTGGGCCAGGGTGAAATCGGTTTGCATCGTTCCGCTAGACCCCCGCGTACATGCGGCCTGGGTTGAGCACGCGCTTGGGGTCGAAGCTGTCCTTGACGCGGGTCGTGAGCGCCGCCATGGCCGGGTCCTGGGGTTGGAACACCGGCACCGCGGCGCGGATTTCGGCCGGCGCGCGAATCAGTGTCCCGTGGCCACCGTTGGCACCCAGGGCCGCGCGGATCCGGGCCGCGCCCGCGTCCGCGCCGGCGTCCTTCCCCGGTGCTGCTGGCCCCGGTGCTGCTGGCCCCGGGGCCGCCGGCGCCAACCAAATCAACCCACCGCCCCAATCGTAAAAATATTCGGCGTCGAGATCGCGCGCGACCGCGGCGGCCAGCCCGGCGCCGTCCTGGGGCGCAACCGAGACGCGCCAGAGCGGCCGTTCCGGCTGACCGGCGAAGGGCGCCACGTCGCGCAATTCGCGCCACAGCACGGCCGAATTCATGGAGTGCAGTTCCTCGCTTTCGGCAAGGTCGGCCAGGTCCTCGCGCAGCGCCTTGCAGCGATAATCGACCGAGGGTCCCGGCCCCTCGACCCGGAGCGCGGTCACCGCGCCGCCGGCCTGGGCGATGTAGGAGACCGCCGAGCGCGCCGCGATGGCGGCCGGCAGGTGGGCCGCGCCGGAAACCTCCTGAGACGACTGCAGGGCGCGGGTCATGGCGGCGCGGGCGCCAGGATCGTCGAGGCCGAGCAGCAGCACGGTCCGGGTCTTCTCCGGCGCCGGCATGACTTTGACGGTCACATCGGTCATCAGCGCCAGCGTGCCGTGGGAGCCGGCCAGAAGCTTACAGAGGTCGTAGCCGGTCACGTTCTTGACCACCCGGCCGCCGAACTTGAAGGCCTCGCCACGGCCCGAGACCGCGGTCGCGCCGAGGAAGTGATCGCGCGCCGCCCCGGCCTTGATGCGGCGCGATCCGGCCAGGTTGCAGGCCAACGTGCCACCGATGCTGCCCCGACCCGCCGCCGCGCCGAACAACGGCCCCAGGTCGCCGGGTTCGAAGGCGAGCTGCTGGTGCTGCGCCGCCAGCGCCGCCTCGATCTCGGCCAAGGGCGTGCCGGCGCGCGCCGAGAGCACCAGTTCCTCGGGCTCGTAGAGCGTAATCCCACTGAGGCCCGAGAGGTCGATGCCGTGGGCCGCCTGCACCGGCCGGCCGAGACCGCGCTTGGTGCCGCGCCCGGCGACCTCCAGGGGCTGCCCCTCCGCCGCCGCCCAGGCAACCGCCTCGACCACCTGATCGGCGTTCTCCGGCTTGAAGGTGGTGGTCACGTTGGCGTCCCCGGGGGCGTCCCCGGGGGCGTCCCCAGGGGCGTCTCCAGGGGCGACCCGGTCGACGACGCCCGGCCCGGCTTGTTTGCCCAGAGCGCCGTTTGCCGCAAGACCCCGGCGACCGGCCCGGCCGACGGATCGCGCTCCAACCACGCAACGCCGCGCTCGACGGCATCCTCAAGCGCGCGAATGTAATTGCCGGTGCCGCAGCCGAGTTCCAACACCCGGGAGCCGCGGGTCAGCGAACCGCCTTGGAGCAGTGCCTCGGTAAAAGACGGCACCGCCCGCCGGTGCTGGGCGTAGTCGCGTGCCAAACCGTCGTAATGGACCGTCGCCATGTTCGGGAACCGCGCCCTCTAAAACCGCGGCAGGTCCGGGAACGGCAGTTTGCCGCCGCTGATGTGCATGCGGCCGAGCTCGGCGCAGCGGTGCAGCTCGGGGAATACCTTGCCCGGGTTGAGCAGAGCTTGCGGGTCGAAGGCGCACTTGACCCGCTGCTGCTGCTTGAGATCGGCCTCGGTGAACATCGTGCCCATGAGGTCGCGCTTCTCGACGCCGACCCCGTGCTCGCCGGTCAACACGCCGCCGACCTCGACACAGAGCTTGAGAATCTCGGCGCCGAACCGCTCGGCGCGGTCGAGCTCGTCGGCCTCGTTGGCGTCGTAGAGGATCAGCGGATGCAGGTTGCCGTCGCCGGCATGGAACACGTTGGCGACGCGCAGGCCGTACTTGTCACTCATCTCGCGCATGCGCGCGAGAACGACGGGTAATTTAGCGCGCGGGATGGTGCCGTCCATGCAGTAGTAGTCCGGCGAGATGCGCCCGACCGCCGGAAACGCCGCCTTGCGCCCGGCCCAGAAGGCGTCGCGCTCGGCGTCGCTGTTGGAGACCCGGTTGGTGGTGGCGCCCTTGGACTCCGCAATATCCGAGACCTGCGCGATCAGGTAGTCGACCTCGACCTGCGGACCGTCAAGCTCGACGATCAGCAGCGCCTCGACGTCGCGCGGATAGCCGGCCTGGACGAAGTCGTCGGCGGCGTGGATTGCGGGCCGGTCCATCATCTCCATGCCGCCCGGCACGATGCCGGCGCCGATGATCGCGGCCACGCAGTCCCCGGCCTGCTCGACGCTGGGAAAGCCGAGCAGGATCGCCCGCGCGGTCTCGGGCTTTTTCAGGAGCCGCACCGTGACCTCGGTGATCACGCCCAGGAGGCCCTCCGAGCCGGTCACCAGGCCGAGCAGGTCGTAGCCCTCGGAGTCCAGATGCTTGCCGCCGATCCGGATCGCGGACCCGTCGATCAGCACCATTTCGAGGCCGAGCAGGTTGTTGGTGGTCAGGCCGTATTTGAGGCAGTGCACCCCGCCCGAGTTCTCGGCCACGTTGCCGCCGATGGTGCAGGCGATCTGGCTCGAGGGGTCGGGCGCGTAATAGTAGCCGGCGTGGGCCACGGCGTCGGTGATGCCCAGGTTGGTCACTCCGGGCTGAACCACGGCGCAGCGGTTGTCGAAATCCACATCGAGGATGCGGCTGAACTTCGACATGACCAACAGCACGCCGTCCGCGAGCGGCAGCGCGCCGCCCGAAAGCGAGGTACCGGCCCCGCGCGGCACCACCTTGACCGCCTGTTCGTTGCAGTAGGCCAGCACCTGGCTGACCTGCTCGGTGGTGCTGGGCAGAACGGCGATCATCGGGATCTGGCGGTAGGCGGTCAGGCCGTCGCTCTCGTAGACGCGCAACGCATCGCTATCGTCGATCACGCCCTCGCCGGGCACGATGCCGCGCAACGCCCGGACGATCTCGGCGCGGCGCGCGATGATCCCCTGTTCCGGCTCGGGCATGCGCATGGCGGGGCTGCTCCCGGGTCCACGGCCAGGCCATTCGGCCGGCCCGCCAAATTGGTAGTACCACTTGCAGCACTATGAACCGCGCCCGAATGTGGGTCAACGGCAACCCCGGCAGCCCGGCAAGCCCGGCAAGCCCGGCAGGGCGCAGCCACGAAAAAGCCGCGCTCCCCCAAGGGAGAGGCGGCATGAGATCGATCGGCGGCAGCCCGAGGTGGCAGGGACCCCTCAGAGCCCCCCGGCGGGGACCCCGACCCCGGCCGGGATCAGCCCTGGCGCGCCTTGAAGCGCGGGTTGCGCTTGTTGATCACGTAGACCCGACCCTTGCGGCGCACCACGCGGCAGCCCTTGTCCCGCAATTTGGCGGTTTTCAGCGAATTGACGACTTTCATGACCTGACCTTCGTGCGAGAGCTATTCGTTTGCCGGGATATGTGGCGCCGGGAAAATAGGGGCCCGGCCCCGATCTGTCAACCGCGGGCGCCCGCCGGCAATTCAAACCTTTTTAACCAAATTGTGGAATTCCTAAGCATCGAGTTCACGAAACCGGAAGAAAGGACGCGCCATGGTACAGAGAATCGACGTAAGGGAAGGGCAACGTTACGCGCAACGCCTCACCGTCCGGGAACGCGCCAGCGTCTGGAAGGTCGGGGCCATTGTGGCGACCGGCCCGAAAATCTCGCATGCACGCCTGATCAACGTGGCCGACCCGCTGCAAACCAAGACGATTTCCTGTTTTGCCCTGCGCGAACTCACGTACTACGAACTTATCGCCGAGGCCAACACCGGCACCGGCTGACAATGCGCCACTCAGACGGACAAAACTGCCGGGGCAGGTGTGAGGCGCCCCACTCCCCCCCCTTTGCCGGATCTCTCGGATCTCGGGACTTGCGCCGCGGTTCATATCAATGAAATAATTCCTACTTTGTAAGAAGCTCTGCTTATTTTTTTCACTCCTCTATCATCGCCGGTTCGCCGGGCGGGCGAATAATTGCCGCGGCCGGCATCGCTGGAACAGTAGGTTAGGCGGATTTGCCCAGCGCCTTGACCATCTCGAACAGGCGCTTGCGGACCTGGGGGCTTTCGATCTTGTAGTAGGCGCGCACCAGTTCCAAGGTTTCCCGCTTGCTGACGATGTCCGGATCGAACTCCTCGGCACCCTCTGCCATGCCCCTCGATGCCCCACCGTACTTGGCGGCAACGTCCTTGGGCATTTCGTCGAAAAAGAAATTGATCGGAACCTCGAGAACCCGGGCTAGATCGTAGAGCCGGCTCGAGCCAATGCGGTTCACGCCACGTTCGTATTTCTGGACCTGCTGGAAGGTCAGTCCGATGGCGTCCCCCAATCCGGTCTGAGTCATCCCAAGCAGGGTTCGGCGCAGCCGCACCCTGGTGCCGACATGGACGTCCACGGGATTGGGCGCCCTAACTGATTGATTCATACTCGATCTCTCCTTTTCTAAATCGATGCCACCCCAGCCACTCGCAACCTTATGTTGTACTATAGCCAGAACTTACAAGATGTCAGTGAAAAGTTCCGCAACCTTGCGACGAGAAAATGGGGCATTTGTCATCCAAAATCAACAGGATCAAAACCTTAGGATTCGCCCCCTTCCCGCGGGATTGCGATCGGGCTAGTGGCGGGATTGCGATCGGGCTAGTGGATTGGCCGGTCAGCCCCCACCGATCTGGGGCATCAGGTGGACCTCGGCGCCGGGCGGGATCGGCTCGAGCAGGGCGTCTTGGAAAATCTCGCCGTCGATGGCGACCGCCACCCCCTGTTCCAGATGCGGCCCGATGCCCGGATACCGTGCGCCGAGCGCCCGGAACAATTGTCCAATGGTGCCGGCCTCGATCTCGATTTCGCGCGCGCCGCCCACCAGGCGCCGCAGATTGCCGGTCAGCACCACCCGGATCATGGTTGCGCGTCCTCCCGCTTGCGCCGCGCCCCGACCTGGGGGCAAATTCCTATTCGGCCGCCGCGGCCATCTCGCCGATCGCCTTCAAGACCTTCGGCGGCGACATCGGCAGCTCGGAAAAGCGGATGCCGAGCGCATTCTCGATGGCATTGGCGATCGCCGCCATCGGCGGAATGATCGGGGTCTCGCCGATCCCGCGCACGCCATAGGGATGGCGCGGATTGGGCACTTCGACGATCACGGTATCGATCATCGGCACGTCGGAGGCGACCGGAATGCGATAGTCGAGGAAACCCGCGTTCTCGAGCTTGCCGTCCGCACCGTAAATGTATTCCTCGTTGAGCGCCCAGCCGATGCCCTGCACCGCGCCGCCCTGGAATTGACCCTCGACATAGGAGGGATGGATCGCTTTACCGGCATCCTGCAGCACGGTGTAGCGCAGCACGGTGACCCGACCGGTCTCCCGGTCGACCTCGACGTCGACCAGATGGGTGCCGAAGCTGGGACCCGCCCCTTGTGCGTTGATCTGGGCGTGGCCGACGATAGGCCCGCCGGTCTTGCCGGCCATCGCGGCGATTTCGGCAAGCGACATGGGCTCGAAGTTGCCGGCGTTGGCGCCGGCCGGCCTGGCGTAGCCGTCCTCCCATTCCACCGCGTCGGCGGGAATTTCCCAGATCTTGGCGGCCCGCTCGCAGAGCTGCTGGACCACGTCGCGCGCCGCATCGATCGCCGCCATGCCGCTGGAGAAAGTCGTGCGGCTGCCGCCGGTCAGGAACGTGTAACCGAGCGACGCGGTGTCGGCGATGATCGGCCGCACCTGATCCACGTCGATACCGAGCTCCTCGGCCGCCATCATGCACAGCGAAGCGCGCGAACCGCCGATGTCGGGGGTGCCCACGGTCAGCACCGTGGTGCCGTCCTCGTTGACGATCAGCGACGCGCAGGTCTCGCCCCCGATGTTGAACCAGAAGCCCGAGGCGACCCCGCGGCCCTGGTTGGGACCGAGCGCTGCCTGGTAGTGCGGATGGGCCTTGGCTTGCTCCAAACTCTCGACCAACCCGATCGGGCCGAACTTCGGTCCGTAGGCGGCGCGGGTGCCCTCTTTGGCGGCGTTGGTCAGGCGCAAGTCGATCGGGTCGATGCCGAGGCGTTTGGCCAGTTCGTCGATCACGCATTCGACCGCGTATTCCGAAATCGGCGCGCCCGGCGCCCGGTACGCCGCCACCTTGGAGCGGTTGGTCACCACGTCCCAGCCCACGGCCTTGACGTTCTCCAGATCGTAGGGCGCGAAGGCGCACATCGCGCCCGGTTGCACCGGCGAACCCGGAAAGGCACCGGCCTGGTAAATCAGTTCCGCCTCGCCGGCCGTGATTTTACCGTCCTTGGTGGCGCCGATCTTGATCTTCATGTGGGCGCCCGAGGTCGGTCCGGAGGCGCGGAACACCTCGTCGCGGGTCATCACCATCTTGACCGGCCGACCGGCCTTGCGCGACAGCCCGAGCGCCACCGGCTCGAGATAGACCACGGTCTTGCCGCCGAAGCCGCCGCCGATCTCGGAGGCGGTCACGCGGATCTTGGAAATGTCCATGCCCAGGAGCCGCGCGCAGTGGGCGCGCACCACGTAGTGGCCCTGCGTGGTGACCCAGAGCTCGGCCTGGCCGTCCTCTGCGACGCTGGCGACGCAGGCGTGGGGCTCGATGTAGGCTTGGTGAACCGGCTGGGTATCGAATTCGCGCTCGATCACCACGTCGGCGGCGGCGAAGCCGGCCTCGACGTCGCCCAGGGCGAACTCGACGCGCTTGGCCACGTTCGAGGGCTCGGTCGGCACCGGATCGACCCCGTCGGTAATCAGGTCCTCGTGCAGGATCGGCGCGCCGGGCTGCATCGCCGCGACCGCGTCGATGACGTGGGGCAGCGGCTCGTAGTCGACCTCGATCAGCCGGAGCGCCTTCTTGGCGATGGCGTTGCTGATCGCCGCCACGGCCGCGACCGCGTGACCCTCGTAAAGCGCCTTCTCGCGCGCCATCACGTTGCGCACGATATCGCGGTAGTTGACCATCATCTCGCCGGCCGGCACCAGCTCCGACTCCCGGTCCTCGAAATCGGCGCGGGTCAGCACCGCCTTGACGCCGGGCAAGGCCTCGGCCTTGGCGGTGTCGATCGATTTGATAACGGCGTGCGGATGAGGGCTGCGCAGGACCTTGCCGATCAGCATGCCCGGCACGTAGAGATCGGCGCCGAACTTGGCCCGTCCGGTCACCTTATCGACCCCATCGGGACGCGGCGGCCGGGTCCCGATCCATTTGAATTCCTTGTCGCTCGCCATGATCAGCTCCCTCTCATGTCGGCGGCCGCATCGAGCACGGCCCTAACGATCTTGTCATAGCCGGTGCAACGGCACAGGTTGCCGGCCAGCCAGTAGCGCACTTCGGTCTCGCTCGGATCCGGGTTCTTGTCCAGGAGTGCCTTGGCCGCGACCAGGATGCCCGGCGTGCACACGCCGCATTGCAGCGCCGCGTGCTCGATGAACTTGCTCTGCAGCGGATGCAGCACCTCGCCATGGGCCATGGCCTCGATGGTCTCGACCTCGTGCCCGGTCAACTCCACGCCCAGCACCAGGCAGGCGCAGACCAGGCGGCCGTCGAGCAGCACGCTGCACGCGCCGCAATCCCCGGAGGAGCAACCCTCCTTGCTGCCGGTCAAATGCAGCTCGTCGCGCAACACGTCGAGCAGCGTATCTTCCGGCTCGCAGAGGAACTCGACAGCGTCCCCATTGATGGTCGTGGTTACGTGATTTTTCGCCATTAATTCCGTCCCGCCCTTTCGGCTGCGATCAGGGCCGCGCGCCGCGCCAGCACGCCAGCCACCTGGATCCGGTATTCCTTGGTGCCGCGTTTGTCGTCGATCGGCCGGCAGGCGGCGCTCGCGGCCGCGTCGAGGCGCGCCAACGCGGCCGCGTCGAGTTTGCTGCCGATCAGCGCCTCGGCGGCTTCCGGAACCAACAGCGCCCGCGCCGCGACGGCGCCGAGCGAGACCCGCGCCGCACTGCAGACGCCGCCCGCGTCGAGCGTCAGGCTGACCCCGGCGCCGACCACGGCGATGTCCATTTCGGTGCGCGGGATGAACCGCAGATAGGCGTCGCTCGAACCGGGCGGCCGCGCCGGCAGCAAAATCGAGACCACGATTTCATCCTTGGCCAGCGAGGTCTGTCCGGGGCCGGTGGCGATCTCCTCGACCGCCACCTCGCGCGTACCGCCGGAACCCGCGACCCGGGCGATCGCCCCAGCCGCGATCATCGCCGGCACGCTGTCGGCCGCGGGCGAGGCGTTGCATAGGTTGCCGCCCAGGCTGGCGCGGCCCTGGATCTGGGTCGAGCCGATCAGCTCCGTCGCCTCGACCACGCCGGGCCACAGTGCCTTGACCCCTGGGTGTTCGCCCAGCTCGGCGCCGGACACCGCGGCACCGACGCGAAACCCGCCGTCCTCGGCCGCGATGCTCTGAAGTTCCGGTATCCGCTTCAGATCGACTACCAGCGCAGGCGCGATCATCTCGGCGCGCAGTTGCACCAAGAGGTCAGTGCCGCCGGCCAGCAACCGCGCCTCGCCGCTCGCCCCGGCGAGCAGGGCCACCGCCCCATCGACCGTGTCTGGGGCCTCATAACGCATGTCGTTCATGGATCTCCTTTTCCTACCCGCTTCGCAGGTCCCGCCGCCCATGGGCACCGCCCCGGCCCAGAGGCACCGCCCCGGCCCAGAGGCACCGCCCCGGCCCAGAGGCACTGCCCCGGCATTGCCGAAGCGCCCCGCGCCGGAGGTTCCATCCTGCTTTTTCGTGCCGTCTCTAATTGGCCGTCTCTATTTGCCGCCTATATGTGCCGCCTTTATGTAAGGTGCGGAGGCCCCGGCGGAAAGGAAAGATCGCACCGGTTTGTAGGAAAACTAACGGAAATTCACGCCCCGCCGCCTAACCGATCCGCGCCGTGGCTAGGCCGTGGCTAGGCCGTGGCTAGGCCGTGGCTAGGGAGAACCCCGGCCGCGGCCGCACGACGCCACCCGCGCGGCCGCGGGAAAGTGATGGACGTCCGCGCTTCAAAAGATCGAAACTAAGTATTTTTAACTAAATGTATATTATTATTAGTATTTTATTAATAATTAATTTACTAATTCTTGACATTATGAAATATTATGATAATATCTTCTCAATATTACCTGATTTTTCAGGAACTCGCATCGAAGGAGATTTAGCATGTTGCAAGCATTCCTGAAGAACGACTCCGGCGCCACCGCAATCGAATACGGCCTCATCGCCGCCTTGGTTTCGGTTGCCGCGATCGCTGCGCTCACGAGCCTGGGCGACTCCGTGCAGGCGGTCTTTGCTGAGGTCAACGACGGCATGGAGATCGCCAGCGGCACGCCGCCGGCCGGAGCACCTGGCGATGTCGTGGTGCTCGAGCCGGTCCTCCAGCCGGTCCTCGACGGCGACCCCATCGCTATCCAGTAATCCGCCCAGTAATCCGCGCCCCGCGCAATCTCGGAGGGATCGATTATTTTTCGGAAAGGACCGGCGCGCACAACGGTCCGCTCACGACCGAGGGCTTTCGCGAGGTTCTCGAATCCCAGCGCGTCGGGTTTCCCGAGCTTTAGAAGCTCGACGCCTTGAAACCCGCTTTGTTAAGTCACTTCGTTCTGCATCGCGTTGGCTAAGGATTCGGCGGCGGCGATAATGCCCGTCGCGACAAAGGCGAGCAGCAACGTAAATTCGACCGAGGAAATGCCGCTCTCGTCACTCCAGAGACTCGCGAGATTATGTAGCCCGTACATCGGTGCGTTTTCTGCCTGCCCCACGAGGGACCGCCCGCTTGGCTTCCTGCCAAGCCGTTATCCTTAATTAAGATTACCTAATAACACAAGTAAAAGACTCTCTCAATACGGAGATAAACCTACCTATTATACAGAAAACATACTAATAATGCTTCAACTTGTTATTCGAAATTAGTAAATCCCACCCGCACTGCCATCCGATCGCGGAAAAAAGGGCCAAAGTACTTGGCCCTTCCGCATGGTAACCTATTTGAAATGATGGTGGGCGCACGTGGGATTGAACCACGGACCTCCTCGGTGTGAACAAC
>Ga0209987_10000612_pt1 | contig 18771 bp, 18 predicted proteins | sample N074metaG_FD_182134 | JGI IMG/M metagenome (GOLD analysis project Ga0209987, IMG submission 182134) | Deep subsurface microbial communities from Kermadec Trench to uncover new lineages of life (NeLLi) - N074 metaG (SPAdes) (version 2) | ecosystem: Environmental > Aquatic > Marine > Ocean trench... | reverse complement strand
TGCGCGCCTGCTGCACCTCGGCATAGGGGTCCTTGTCCTCCCGGGTGACATTCTCGTAACGCATGTCGAGCTCAGCTTTGAGGCTGTTGCTGATTGCCAGGGTGTTTCTTTTAATGGCATTCATCGCGTCGTAATAGGCATTGCAGCCAGAGGCGTCCGGTTTTACCCGGGCGGATTGTTTGAACAGATATTCGATCAAGTCGGCCAGGAAGCCATCGAATTCTCTCTGCAGCAACTCGATACTTTGCCGGCGTAGGCAGGCAAAGGCCTCTCCAGCGGAGCGTCCAGGGGCGGGAACTTTTGCTTTGTTCTCGGGCATTCGATTTTTATCAGGTTCTGGCTGAATCGCTTCGGGTGCTGTGCCGTGGTAGCCACTGCTGTAGCCAGTATACCGACAAATGGGGGAAGCGGGTCAGCTGCGGTACTTTTTCTTGTATTTTCCCTTCAGTCGCTTCTTGAGCGCTTGCTTACTATCGTAAAAGTGGAATGCAACCCGCCAAAAGGATGACAGAGACTGCCCCAGATGGATCTCATAGGCGGCGATAAACTCGGCCCTGTCCACCCAATTCAGCTTATAGGCGATACGAATGAGGTCCACGATACGATGGCGCTGCTTGAGGCCAGAGCCATTGCCCAGCCACGCCCGCCCAATATCGATGAGCAGGGGCTCAACCACACCCTCGGCGTTTTGCCGCAGCAGCAGATTTCCTGCAGACAGGTCCTTGTGCACGATCTGGCGATTGTGCATGTTACAGACGAAGGCACTGATCAGGGTGAACCAGGCCGATTTGTCCAGCCCTTTATAGTGGCTTTCGCCCTGCCTGAGGGCGGCATAGACATCCTTCGCTGAAAAGGCGTCGGCAATGAATTCGCACAGATACCAGGAGTCTTTGACACCCGAGGCGCCGGGTCTTTCGTGGAAGGCCACCGGCAGCGGAGTGCTGACTCCCCGGCGCAACATTTCACAGGCATTGTTCCAGTGGCGCCGGCCTTTACTGGGGCGAAACCGGTAGCTAATGCGTTTAAAACCGCGGGTGCGGTTCAACTTCACGGTAACGAAGTCGCTGCGGCCCCGGGGGTCTGGCACATTCCAGACCCGATTTCGGGTGTCCCGCAGGACGGCGGATTCCTCCAGCTTTACAATGGCGTCCGGATACAGGGTCGTGGCCTTATTAAGGTCTTCACTCTGGTGATCGCGGCGCAGCATATAGGCACCCCGCCACTGGGGGTCGGTGTAGGCCAGTGACTGATGAGCAGGTGAGCTCAGGTTTATCAGGGCGGGAGGCTTGTCTCGGGAGAGGCTATCGCCCTCAACAGTGGTGGGAATCGCCTCGGTTTCAATAAAAATTGGGTGCTCGCTGATGACCAGGGGGCGGGGAATGGGCTGGCCCTGGCTGTTCAGGAAGCGGGCCTCGTCCAGATCCTGGTTTGAAAAAAACCTGTTAAGCGTCCAGCTTTGCCCGTCGCGACACCAGCACAGCACGAAGCGCTCTCCATTGGCCCCCTGGAAACTGAAGATACTCACGCCGTCCACCGCGTGTAAGCTCTGTAGGGCGCGCGCCCCCGAAAACCGTGACAGGCAGTATTTCAGGGTATAAAAGGCGGGGGTAGTGGTAAAGTCCTCGACCTCGCCCTCCACCCGCTGGTAAAAGCTGACTTGGTCTATGCTGGGGTAGTTGTTGCTGTGCGTCCGTATCAAGCCATCGCGGGCACAGATTAACGGCCCCCAGTACACGCGCTGCAGTGCGCCGCTGGCCGCAGCCAGAGTGAGATAGCGCAATAGATAGTCTGCGGCCTTGTCCTCGGGCCAGGCCGCCCGTCTGGCGAGGCGCTTCCGGGTCCAGCAGGTGTAGGTACACCAGGTCTGCTCACAGCCCCGGTCACGCCCTATGAGGTGTAGAATTCTGGCTTTCTTTATGAGGTTCAGCTTTAATCGGTTCGATGCCAGTCGCCCAAATACCCTGTGATCATAGGCTTCGGGTTCGATAACACGTTCCATAAACAGGTTGTCTGTGTGCACTTGTGGGACGCGGCCAAGGCGCTGCAGCAGGGACAGATAAGTGGCATTAAACAGGGGCTCAAAGTCCGACACATTGGGGCCGGCCAATTTCACCGGATAGTTTTCGGCCACCTTGTCGGCGATGGTCCATGCGGCCAGAAAAGAGCGGGAGGAAAATCCTGACCACTTTCCCCGATTGGGCGTGGCGCCAATTTCAAAACAGGCCACCGTTTCGCCATAGCGGGTAAACATGTCTGTGAGGAAGCTGCCCCAGCGCTGCTGGGCAGCCGTATTTTTGTAGAGAATTTTGGCTTCCGCCCGATCCGGAAAAACATCCAGCAACACCTCGAATTGTTTTTCCAGCAGCGTATCCAGTAATCGCTGGGCCGGCCCGCCTTTTGAACTGTAGGCGAAGTCCATCCGTACCTGGCTTACACCCAGCTCCCGCAGGCGGGCGATAAGGTAATCATCTACCGCGGGGTCGTCACCCGGTGCCACGTTGACACCGAAAAAGTCTTTGGAAATCTCAAAGACCTGATTTGGGGTGTCGGGTAGCGACAGCCATCTACCCAGGCTGAGCACAGACTTCAGGGTATCAGCTGTCGCAGCAGCTAGGGTTGGCAGTGGGCGAAACGATTGATGCAAGCCTAGGCCCCGCTTTTCGCGGCGGCCAGGAATGTGGGTTTTTCTCCTCCCCCGTGTACTGCAAAACTGGTGCCGCTGACGTAGGCGGCGGCGGGCGAGGCGAGAAACAAGCAGGCATTGCCGATATCCTCGGGCACGGCCATGCGCCCCAGGGGGATGGTGGCGGCCACCGCGGAAATACCTTCTTCGTCACCGTAGTGTAGGTGGGCCTGCTCGGTTTTTGTGAGGCCCACAATTACCGCATTAACACGCACTTTGGGCGCCCATTCTACGGCCAGGGAACCACCGAGGTTTACCAAGCCCGCCTTGGCGGCGCCGTAGGCCGCTGTACCAGGCGAGGGTCTGATGGTGCTGACACTGGCGATATTGATGATACTGCCGCCTTCCTCCTGGGATTGCATGATGCGGTTAACCGCCTGGCTGAAATTCAGCGGGGCGATCAAGTTGAGTTGGATGATGGATTCGGAGAAGCGCGGTGAAACGCTGGCCGCATCGGAATAGGGTGCGCCCCCGGCGTTGTTGACCAGTACATTGACAGCGCCGAACAAATCTACGGCCCGGGTCACGCAGGCTTCAATTTGGGTCACGTCGCGCACATCGCAGGCGACAAATTCGGCCGTTTTACCCCCCGCAGTGGGGAGGCTGTCCGGTTCCGTGCGGCCACAGATCAGTACATCGGCACCCGCTGCCAAAAAGCACTCTGTGATGCCCCTGCCAATGCCTTTGCCGCCGCCCGTGATAATCACTGCTTTGCCGGCAAAATTGAAGGGATTATTCATCTACTTAGACTCCTTGTGTCAAATATCTTGACTGCTGCCGCATAGCCACCCGTTGCACTTGTGATTGCGGGATGATTTACATAAGATGCCTGCGGATTTGCTATCGTAACAAAACTTCTTTGGATACTATAATTATGACGACTGAAAGTTTACCTGTACTGGCCATATTGGGTGGCACCGGGGATCTGGGCACCGGCTTGGCCCGGCGCTGGGCCCAGGCCGGCTATCAAGTGATTATCGGCTCGAGAACACTGGAGAAGGCCCAGGCCGCCGTTTCTGACCTGCTTGAAGTGATGGCAGAGCGTGGCATCGGCGAAATTTCTGTGCAGGCGATGGAAAATGAGGCAGCTGCGCAGGCCGCAGATATCATTACACTCACCGTCCCTTTCAGCCACCAGGCCAGCACCCTGGAAGGGGTCAAACCCGCTCTGCAGGGCAAGATTCTTATCGATGTGACCGTGCCTCTGGTGCCGCCCAAGGTCGCCAGGGTTCAACTGCCGGCCGGCGGTAGTGCGGGGCAAATTGCCCAGGACATTCTCGGGGAGGAGGTCGCCGTTGTCTCTGCGTTCCAGAATGTTGCCGCGCATCACCTGCAAGAGGGCCGCGGGCTGGACTGTGATGTGCTGGTGTGTGGCAATAAAAAGGTGGCCCGTGCGGCAGTCATCACCCTGGTTGAGGCGGCGGGTATGCGCGGCTTCCATGCCGGCATGATCAATAATGCCGCCGCTGCTGAGGCCTTGACCTCAGTCCTGATTACCATCAACAAGCAATACGGTTGTCACGCGGGTATTACCATCAGCGGAGTGGGCGAGAGTTAATGCCTGCAACCCTGCAGCTTTTCCCCCTGGGTGATTTTCCCCTGGTGGAGCCCGGCCAAAATGTGGGCGAACTCATTGCGGCATCGCTGGAGAAAAACGGCCTTGCACTGATGGCGGGCGATGCCCTGGTTGTCGCCCAGAAAATAATCTCCAAGGCGGAAAATAGGTACGTCAACCTGGCCAATATAGTGCCCAGCCCGGAAGCGCTCAGCTTGGCTGAGCGGGCTGAAAAGGATCCCCGGCAGATGGAGCTGGTACTGCGAGAATCAACTGAGGTCGTTAAAGTTCGCCCCGGTGTGGTTATCGTGGAGCACCGCAATGGTTATGTGCACGCCAATGCGGGTATTGATAAGTCCAACATTCCGAACTCGGAAGGCGAGCCGCGGGTGCTGTTGCTGCCGGAAAACCCCGATGCCTCTGCGCGTACTCTGATGGAAACCCTCAGTCGTTATAGCGGCGTCGCCGTGAAAATTATTATCAATGACAGTTTTGGCCGTGCCTGGCGAAATGGCACGGTAGGGGTCGCGATAGGTACAGCGGGATTTGACCCCCTGTTTAATCAGGTGGGTGAGAGGGATTTGTACGGCAATGTGCTCGAAGTGACCGAGGCGGCTGTGGCGGATGAATTGGCCGCTGCTGCTTCGCTGGTCATGGGCCAGGCGGCGGAGGCCTGCCCGGTGGTGTTGGCACGGGGCTTGTCACTGCGGGCGGCAGACATGGGCTCGCGCAGCCTGATACGTGACAAAGACAGGGACATGTTTCGCTGATGCACGCCCCGATAGACAAACCCGCAGTACTGGCCATCACCGGTGGCGTTGGCGGTGCCAAGTTGGCGCTGGGGCTTGCCGCAGAACTGGACGCCTCTCAGCTGCACGTTCTGGTTAATACCGGGGATGATTTTCAGCATATGGGCTTGCATATCAGCCCCGATATAGACACGCTTCTCTACACCCTGTCGGGGCGCAGCAACCAGGACCAGGGTTGGGGGCTGGCGGGCGAGAGTTGGAATACCTTAGCGGCACTTGAGCAGCTGGGCGGCGAAACCTGGTTTCAATTGGGCGACAAAGACATTGCCACCCATCTTTTACGCACCCAGGCACTCGCCAGTGGCAGCGATCTGCTGCAGGTCACCCACATGCTGGCACAGCGTATGGGTATCGGCGCTACGGTGCACCCTATGTCGGCCGACCCGGTGAGAACGATTGTATGCACAGACCGGGGGGAGCTGCCTTTTCAGCACTACTTTGTGCGCCACCAGTGTCAGCCATCGGTGACCGGGTTTCGCTTTGAGGGCGTAAAAACGGCCCGTCCTAACGCCGCTATCATGCAATTGTTGGCCGAGAATTGTTTCTCCGCGATTGTGATCTGCCCCTCCAACCCCTTCGTCAGTGTCGACCCCATTTTGCAACTGCCCGGTCTGTGGCAGGCGCTGTGCACTGCCTCGGCACCGGTGATCGCCGTATCACCCATAGTGGCCGGCATGGCACTCAAGGGCCCCGCCGCCAAAATGATGGCAGAGCTGAAACTACCAGTGAGTGCATTGGCGGTGGCCAAGTATTATAGTGAGCACTACCCCGATCTGGTTTCGGGCTTTGTAGTCGATGACAGCGATTCGAACCTGGCATCAGCGATCGCCAATACAGGAATGGATGTGGCAGTGACAAATACGGTAATGCGCAGCGTGGAAGACAAGCAGGCCCTGGCCCGCTTCGTACTGGAACTGGCGGGTTTGCCATCGTGAAGGCGCGGGCACTGGTGCCACTCAAGGATCTGGTGGAGGCCAAGTCACGCCTGTCCGGTCTGCTGAGCCCGGCGCAACGCCGCGCCCTGGCACAGGCTATGGTAGAGGATGTGCTGTGTGTTTTGGCGGATCATCCCGATATTGCCAGTGTGACCCTGGTCTCTGACGACCCCTCGGCGCAGATGCTGGCGACAAAGTATGGCAGTCGTCACTGGCTGGAGAGTGCGCTGGGCTGTCGTGGGCTCAACCCGGTGATAGACAAATCCTGTGAACTGTTATTGCGTGAGAATGACCATGCCATCGTCGTTTTACATGCGGATTTGCCCTGCCTGACAGCTGCTGATATCTCTGAGGTGCTCGATACGCTGGACCGGCAAGGTGGCCTGGTGCTTGGCTGCGACCGGCACCAGAAGGGCACCAATCTCTTGGCCTTTGACGTGGCCAGTAAGGTGGAGTTTTCCTTCGGGGCCGGCAGCTGTGCCGCGCACCTGGCCTCAGCAGATGCAAGGGGAATACAGGTGTGCAGGGTGCACCGGCCAGGTATCGCTTTGGACATAGACGAGCCGCGGGACCTCGCATTACTATTGCAACACATCGAAAGCGGCCTGGGCGGCCATTGTTCGCAGCTATTTTTCGGCACAGCACTGGGCAGCCGTATTGCGACACAACTGGCCAGCCTGGATTCAGGGCGGCATCCAACACAGCAGCATCGGTTGAAGGCGTAGAACGAATATGAATGATTGGCAATATGTGAAGAAAAGCTTGCTGGACGGAGCGTATTTAAGTGAGCGGCAGGCCTTGTCTCTGGCCACATTTGACGATACGGCCGCGCTGGCCGGGGTGGCAGCGGTTCTGCGCGATCGCGGGCATAACAACCTGATTACCTATTCGCGTAAAGTCTTCATCCCACTGACACAGTTGTGTCGAGACGTCTGCCACTATTGCACCTTTGCCCAGACACCCAGAAAGCTGGAACAGATTTATATGCCGGTGGAGGAGGTGGTGCAGCTGTGCCTGGCCGGTGCAGAGATGGGTTGCCAGGAGGCCCTGTTTACCCTGGGTGAGCGCCCCGAACTGCGCTACAGTGCCGCCCGCAATGCTCTTGCGGAGATGGGTTATGCCACTACCCTTGAATATGTGCAGGCGGTGGCGGCCAGGGTGCTTGAAGAAACCGGCCTCTTACCCCACATCAATGCCGGTTGTATGAGCGCACAGGAAATTGCCGGCCTGCGCCAGGTCAGCGCGTCCATGGGAATTATGCTGGAGTCGGTCTCCAGTCGCCTGTGTGAAAAGGGCATGCCACACTACGGTTCACCGGACAAAGACCCCCGGCGCCGCCTGGAAACACTGGAGTTGGCCGGGCAGGCAAAAGTACCGTTCACCTCGGGTATTCTTATCGGCATTGGTGAGACCCGGTTAGAGCGCATCGAATCCCTGTTGGCCCTGCGGGCTGTGCACGAGAAACATGGCCATCTGCAGGAAGTCATTGTGCAGAATTTTCGGGCCAAGCCCAATACCCTGATGTCACAGGCTCCCGAACCAGACCTCAATGAGTTGCTGTGGACTATTGCCGTCAGTCGCTTGATTCTTGGCCCCGACATGAGCATACAGGCGCCCCCCAATTTGAGCCCCGGCGTACTCCCCCAAATTATCGGCGCGGGCATCAATGATTGGGGCGGGGTGTCGCCACTGACCCCCGACTATGTCAATCCCGAGGCGCCCTGGCCGCACCTGGACACCCTGGCACGGGAGACCGCCGCTGCCGGTAAGTTTTTGGAACAGCGCTTGACCATTTATCCGGCCTATGCGGTCGCGGGAAAACGCTGGCTGGATAAGGCTCTGCAAACACCGGTGCTGCGCCAGATGGACGGCAGTGGCTATGCCAGGCGCGACAACTGGGCGCCCGGTGAAGAGCAGCCCATACCGTCGGTGGAGCGCGCGCTGCTGGCCGGCGACACCCGGTCCGGGGCGATTAGTGCGCAGTTGCGCGCTATTGTGCTGCGCTGTGAGCAGGGCCAGCCCATCAGCGAGGCCGATTTATGTCGCCTGTTTGAGAGCCGTGGCGCAGAGTTTGCCTTTGTCGCCCAGCGGGCGGACGCCCTGCGTAGGCGCGTCAATGGCGAGGTGGTCAGTTATGTGGTTACCCGCAATATTAACTACACCAATGTTTGTGGCTACAAATGCCAGTTTTGTGCTTTTTCCAAGGGTTCGGCTAGCGAGGATCTGCGCGGTCGACCCTACGATATAGACGCCGATGAAATAGCCAGGCGTTGCCGTGAGGCGTGGCAGCTCGGGGCCACTGAAGTGTGCATGCAGGGTGGCATACACCCGGACTACACCGGCCAGACTTATCTGGATATATTGCGCACGGTGAAAAGTGCCACACCGCTGATGCATATACACGCGTTCTCGCCGCTGGAAGTGTGGCAGGGTGCGCACACACTGGGCCTGGACTACCCAACTTATTTCGCACAATTACGCGAAGCGGGGCTGGGTACCTTGCCCGGCACCGCCGCCGAAATTCTACACGATGAGGTGCGCGACGAATTGTGCCCGGACAAACTCAATTCGGCGCAGTGGCTGGAGGTTATGCAAGCGGCCCACGATGCCGGCTTTCAAACAACAGCGACCATCATGTACGGGCATATCGACCAGCCTCGCCACTGGGCCAGGCACCTGATGTGTATTCGCGAACTGCAACAGCGCACCGGTGGTTTTACCGAGTTTGTGCCCCTGCCATTTGTTCACATGGAAGCACCCATGTATCGCAAGGGAAAGTCCCGCAAGGGCCCCACCTTCCGCGAGGCAATCCTGATGCATGCGGTGGCCAGGTTGGCATTTCATGGTTTGATAGACAATATACAGACGTCCTGGGTGAAGATGGGTGAGCAGGGCGTCGGCGCCTGCCTGAATGCGGGAGTCAACGATTTGGGTGGCACCCTGATGAATGAGAGTATTACCCGGGCGGCGGGTACCCGGCATGGCCAGGAGTGGTCGCCGGCGGTGATGGAAACGCAGATTCGCGCAGCGGGGCGGGTGCCGCGTATGCGCAATACGGTGTATGGCGATGTCCCGGCGCAGCGTTACCGGGACAGTTTCAGTGATAGCACTGTGATAGAAGTCAGCAACCTGATGGCGGGCAAATACCAGAGCAGTAAACGCCTGCCCCAGGCGCAGGTGCTGCCAATGCCACTTGCCGCTGCCTTTGACCTCTCGCCACCCGACAGGCAGGTAACACTGCTGGCGGCGTGTAACTGAGCCAGCGCCCCGTGCCGGTTTCAAAGGTAAGCAAGCAATTGGAAGGCAGTTGGCTGGAGCCGCTGGCTGGCGAATTTGACCAGCCCTATATGCGCGACCTCAGGGCCTTTCTGGTGGCGGAGAAAAAAGCCGGTAAGCGCATATTTCCCTCCGGTAGTGAGTTTTTTAATGCCTTTGCCCACACCCCCTTGCCCCGGGTTAAAGTGGTTATTCTGGGGCAGGATCCCTACCACGGGGAGGGGCAGGCGCAGGGCCTATGCTTTTCCGTCCGGGCAGGGGTGAGGCCACCGCCATCGCTTAAAAATATCTTTAAAGAGCTGCATGCCGACCTGGGTATGGTCGTGCCCAATCACGGCAATCTCACGGCCTGGGCGGACCGGGGTGTATTGCTCCTGAACAGTGTATTGTCAGTGGAGTGTGGCCTGGCAGCCAGTCACCAGGGTAAGGGCTGGGAGCGTTTTACCGATGCGGCGATAGAGGTGGTTAATCGTCAGCGGGCCGGCGTAGTGTTTTTACTGTGGGGAGCTTACGCCCAACGCAAGGGGGCGATCATCGATACCGACAGGCACTGTGTGCTCAAGGCCCCCCATCCATCCCCCCTCAGTGCTCACCGGGGTTTTCTGGGTTGTGGGCATTTTTCCGCGGCTAACGAGTATTTGCTGAGCCGGGGAGAATCACCTATAGACTGGAATCTATAGGCTGGCGCTGAACAGCAGTTCCAGCCTGCTATCGGGCAGAAGTACACTGCGGTCGAAGTGAAAGCAACTGAGCATGGCCTGCAATTTTCCCTGGGCATGGGGCGTGTAACCGGGCAATACACTCGTCCTGCTTCTGATACTCAAGGCATCCAATTGCACAATGCCGTAAAGCCGGTCGCCCTGCGGGCTTCTCAGGTTGTGCACGGCAAAACCGTGGGCGACGCTGCCCGGGTGCAGGTGGGGGCGCAATACCTCCACAAATGCAGCGATGGCTGCGCTGTCCAAATAATTGAACAGGTCCCAGAACAGGCAAATATCAAACTGAACACCCGCTGGCAGTTGCATTAACTCAGCGAATACCTGGCTGAGCGTCGGCTCGCCTTCGCCCTGGTCCACGATAGGTAATTCGCTGAACAAATCGATAAAGTACAGCTTACAGCGATAGGCGGAAAAAAAATCGACGGTTTCGGGTAGTGCCGGGCCTATGTGAAGCACGGTCAGGCGTTGCTCTCCATCGATGTTTTGAAACAGGGAGGAGAGCAGTTTGGAAGATTGCGATGCGGCCACGCTCAATTACTGCTTACGACCCCTCAACCACTTTTAAGGTCTAGCTGGGGTGACATTTTGCTGGCAGTGGGCTTGTCCGGTGCTTTTTCCGGCGCAATGGGAACGGCGCTGGTGCTGGTCTCACCCGGGTCCATGTCGATACTGCCTTTAAATATCGCCCCATCTTCCAGGGTTACCCTGGGGGCAATAATATTGCCGCGAACATTGCCGGACTTGGAGATGACAACTTTCTCCGAGCCGTTGATATCGCCCGCTACCTCGCCATCGATACGGATGGCTTTGGCATGAATATTGGCCTTTACGACGGCGGTCTGGCCCACGGACAGTTCGTGTTGGCCCAGGTTAATAGTACCTTCAACTTTGCCCTGAATAAGCAGGTCTTCCTCACCGGTGATTGTGCCTTTAATTTTAATTTTGGGTCCAATCATAGCGTTATTCCTCGTTTTTGCAGGTTCGGGTGTAATGGGTGCAGAACTTGTGGGTGTTGCCGCTGGGGCTGGCACAGGAGAGGCAGTGTGCTTGTTTTTGTTTCGTTCAAACATCGTCTAGTCCACCTTAATTCAATGTGGGGCTGGATATGCTACCAGCGGTTTTGGGAATTAACCAGTATTGTCCGCTGATAAGTCGAATAACAGCGCCGGTCCCTGCGGGCTGCCCAGGTGCAGGACATTTTCGCCTGCTGCCACGGGAGCGACTATCAGTGCAATAGGCAGGCCATCTGGCCCCAGGGCGCTGTTTACTACCGTTCCCGCGACCCGCTCTGATTCAGCGCTGTAAAGAGGTGCCCCCGCCGCCAGCGCCAGTTTCTCGGACGTTGTGGCGTGAAACAGACGCCGCTTGGACTTGCCCCGGTAGTGCAGGCGGGCCACGACCTCTTGCCCGGTGTAGCAGCCTTTGCTGAAATTAACGAGGCCGGTCAAATCGTAATTCAGCACTTGCGGAATAAACTCTTCAACGGTGGCGGCTTCTACGCGGGCAAAACCGTTATCGATCTGCAGGGCCAACCAGTCGTTTACAGCTCCGGGAGATAAGGCCGCGGCAAGTCCCTGTGCCAGTTCCCGGTGCTTCTCGGTATTGATGAAGCACTCAAATTGGTATCCCTGCGCGTCTATTTGGGTGAGGACAAAGCCCTCCCCACTATGACAGGCATATTGCTCACCAGGCCCGGAATCAGCGGGCAGGCCAAGCACGGTGTGTAACTGCTCGCGTGCACTTTCACCCCAGCAGCCGAATACCTGCCACGCTGTATTTGACGGCTGTAACTCGGCCTTGGAGAACACGATGTACTTGCCAAAAACCGCCGCGCTGTGCTCCAGAATGTCACTGCGCAGACGCAACGCGTAGTGGTCCTGGTCAATTTGGCACAACAGGAAGTCGCAGACCACTCGCCCTTTTGGCGTGCAATATGCACCCGGAGTGGCGTGCTTGGCATCGACGGTTTCTGTGTCACAGGTGGTCTGGCCCTGTAAAAATTTCAGGGTATCCGGGCCGACAAGGTGCAGTAGGGCTTCATCGTCCAGTAGGGCGTAGTGACAACTCACATGATTTACCGAAAGTAGGTTTTTGGCCGCCTATGATAGCCCCATTGGGTGGAATTGACGATACAATGCGCGCTAATGATCTCCATGGAGTGTGAATTTTTGCAATGATGCCAGATAGGGAACTCAATCGCATGCGCTGGGCAACCAGGCGCGGCATGCTGGAACTGGACCTTGTACTGGGGCCTTTTGTGGAGGGACGATACACCGCCCTCAGCCGCGCCGATAAAGACGCATTCGAGCGCCTGATGTTGTGTGAAGACCAGGATTTATTCTCCTGGTTTTTACAGCGCGAACGCCCTGCAGATGAGGAGTTGGCCGGTATTGTTAAACAGATACTCGAATTCATTAAGCTGTAGTCTCACGGTTGGGCAATCGCGGCAACGCCGTAGGGCCGTCGCCGCTCTGGCCCTGGCGGTCACCTGGGCGAGCGGGCTTGTTTTCCTTAAGGGTTATCCATTTCTGGGTGCGGCTTCAACTTTGGGTTCGCTGGTACTATTGTGGCGGGCACTGCCCGATCCGATGCAGGGGGCGGTTCTGAGCTGGGAAGGGGGCGAGTGGTTTTTGCGCCACCGCGGCCGACAGACCTCGCTGGTGCTATTGCCCGGCTCAGTGCGCCTGCCCTGGCTGGTGTACGCGGCCTTTCAGGAAACACATGCCAAACAACGCTGGGTTTTTTTACTGTTCACCGATTGTGCCCGCCCAGAAGAACTGCGCCGCCTGCGCTGCAGGTTAACGTTGGCAGCGTGATTGTTCACTATGTCAGCCGATCCTGACCGGGATATACCGCGCACGGGCGTGGGGTTTCAACCAAGTGAGGTATATCCCGGTCAGGATCGGCGGGATGCACATCTGCGCCCGGTTGAGTGCCACTCAGCTGTCAGCTATTGCGAGGCCAGTGATGCCTTGTAAGGGCGTGGGGTTCCAACCAAACAAGGCATCACTGGCCTCGTAATAGCGGGATGCCTAGCAAGGGCGTGAGGTGCCAACAGAGCGAGGCATCCCCCAGTCGGTAGCAGCGGGACGTATTCACCGCCCCAGATTTAGTCCCCAGGCTTGAGAATCGTATCCCTCGCCTCAGGCAATAAGTCAGGGTAATCTAGCGTGTAGTGCAGCCCCCGGCTCTCCCTGCGCGAGATAGCGCTGCGAATCATCAGTTCAGCCACCATCGCCAGATTGCGAAGTTCCAGTAAATCGTTACTGACTTTGTAATTACTGTAGTACTCGGCGATTTCCGCCTGCAGTAATTGTACCCGGTGCTGGGCCCGCTGCAGGCGTTTATCGGTGCGTACAATGCCCACGTAGTCCCACATAAATCGACGCAACTCGTCCCAGTTGTGGGAGATAACCACGTCCTCATCGGAGTTTGTCACCTGGCTTTCATCCCAGGCTGGGGCCGGCTCCAGGGGCGGGGCCCGATGGAGGTTTTTCTCGATGTGTCTGGCGGAGGATTCGGCGTAGACAATACACTCGAGCAGGGAGTTACTGGCCATGCGGTTGGCGCCGTGCAGGCCGGTGGAAGAGGTCTCTCCTATGGCGTACAAGCCGGCAACATCGGTGCAACCATTGGTGTCGACCACCACGCCGCCGCAGGTATAGTGGGCGGCGGGTACCACCGGTATGGGTTCGGCGCTGATGTCGATACCCAAGGCTTTTGCCCTCGCCATCACATTGGGAAAATGGCTTTGCAAAAACGCTTTGGGTTTGTGGGAGATGTCGAGAAATACGCAATCCGCACCCAGGCGTTTCATCTCGTGATCTATCGCCCTGGCCACGATGTCCCGGGGTGCCAGTTCGCCGCGCGGGTCAAATTTGTCCATGAACCGGCTGCCATCGGGCAACAATAACTTGCCCCCCTCGCCCCGTATGGCCTCGGTGATCAGAAATGATTTCGCCTTGGGGTGATACAGGCAAGTGGGGTGAAACTGGTTAAATTCCAGATTGGCCACCGCGCAGCCTGCCCGCCATGCCATGGCAATGCCGTCGCCACTGGCCCCGTCGGGGTTGCTGGTATACAGGTACACCTTGCTGGCGCCGCCAGTCGCCAGCACAACAGTGCGGGCCTGGAATAATTCCACACGGTCGTTCTGCCGGTCCAGGATGTAGGCTCCCTGACAGTGGCCATTGCGGCTGATCAGGTCAACGGCAACCCGGTGGGTAAATATTTCGATATTGCCGGCGGCCTGTGCCCGCTCTATGAGTACCTCGGAAATTGCCCTACCGGTGGCGTCAGCCGCGTGTATTATCCTGCGGTGACTGTGCCCGCCCTCCATGGTGAGGTGAAACTCCGGGCTGGTATCGCCATCCTGGCGCAGGTCAAAATCCACGCCCTGTTGTATCAGCCAGTCTACGCAGCGCCTGCTGTTGCGAACCGTGAACTCCACCGCCTCCCGGTGACACAGGCCGTCCCCCGCGTTGAGAGTATCTTCAACATGAGAGTCTATGGTGTCGCGGGTGTGCAGCACGGCAGCCATTCCCCCCTGGGCCCAATAGGTAGAGCCCTGTTTCAGGTCGGCCTTACTGATCAGCGCAATGCGAAAATTCCCGGGTAGGTGCAGGGCCAGGCTGAGGCCAGCGGCACCGCTGCCAATAATCAGCACATCGTGTTCATGCTGCCTGGGTTGCTTGCCTGTGCCTGCTACAGTCATAAGTGTGGCTTGCCGTGGATAAAAGCGAATTATATCATGTAGCTCAAGGGCTTAGCCTTGGAAGCGTACCCCCGCCCCCAGTATAAACGAGGTGGCCCATAATTAGGAACTTTGCCCTTGCGGAACTTTTTAACAATTCATCTTTCTCACTACCGGCGAAAGCGAGCACAGCGTGAAAATTGCCAAGAACTTATGCAGTTAGGCGCTGTCTATTGGGTCAGTGGAAAGATGATTACCAGGACAGTTGTGTCATGGACTAGGGAGGGGTGCAGGACATGACGGCCGCGCAGACGGATAAACAGCTTGTCGCCAAGGTGCAAAAAGGCGATAACCGGGCATTTGATATGTTAGTGCTTAAATATCAACACAAAATATTCAGTTTGATTGGTCGTTATGTACGCGACGTCGATGAGGTGCAGGATGTAGCCCAGGAGGCATTCATCAAGGCCTACAAGGCGCTGCCGAGATTTCGTGGCGACAGCGCGTTTTATACCTGGCTGTATCGGATCGCAATTAATACGGCCAAGAATCACCTGGTATCGCGCTCCAGGCGGCCGCCCAGCTCGGATGTAGAGGTTGCCGATGCGGAATACTATGACGGCGGAGGTGCACTGCGCGACCTGGATACGCCCGAAAACAGCTATTTTGGTGAAGAGCTAAAGGCGGTGATAGAGCGTGCTATCACCCAGCTGCCGGCAGATTTACGCACGGCGGTCACGCTGAGAGAGTTCGACAGTATGAGCTATGAAGATATCGCTGAAATTATGGACTGCCCCGTTGGCACCGTGCGCTCGCGCATCTTCAGAGCCAGGGAAGCTATCGATAAACAGGTCAGGGAGCAGCTCGCTGGTGATGCCTAGAACGCCAATCGAAACTATAATGCAATACTCGCGCTTAGGCGCAGGAGTGAAACAATGAGTGAAAAATTACGGGAATCTCTATCTGCGGTCATGGATGGTGAAGCCAACGAACTGGAGCTGGAGCGTATTTTATCCCGTATTGGCGAAGACGACGATCTGCGCCAAACCTGGGTGCGTTACAGTGCCGTTCACTCTGTCAATGCCGGCGCTCAGTTGGCAGACTTGTCCCTGGATATTTCTGGCCGGGTAAGCGCGGCTATCAGCAACGACAGTTCCACCGGTGCAAGCGGTAGGGTGGCTGGCATGGCGCAGCGTTTCTTCAAGCCCGTGGCGAGTTTTGCCGTTGCGGCATCTGTTGCAGCCACCGTGGTTATTGGCGGGCAGCAACTTTACCAGATTGGCGATACAGACCCCTATGGCAGTGCCATTGCCGGAGCCTCCCCGGTGGGCCTGATTAACAGCGTGGGCGCCACGGCCATCCAGGCCAGCTATGGCACCCAGTCGGTACCGGTGTTGCAACCCACGGTCAAGACGGCCTATCGCGAACTCGCGCGCCACCGTATGGATAAATACCTGCAGGAACACGTGGAACAGGCTGCGCTAAATTCGCCTCGGGGACTGATCCCATTTTCTTCTATCCCACAAATACAGGAATGACCCCGGCGAGCATTTGGTGATGGTATTGAAATCCAGGTTGAGCCCCCGGAGACGTATTTTTGCAAGCTTACTGGCATTGTCCGGTATGCTGTGTACGCTTCAGGTATCGGCCTCCAGTTGCCCCGAGGTGAACCCGGAGGCACTGCGGTGGTTGGATAAAATGTCACGCAGTGCTCATGAAATCAGCTATCAGGGGGTTGTCACACTGCAGCGCGGAGACAATATGCAGGTGATGCAAATATCCCATTCTGTGCAGGGCAACACCGCCTCTGAAAGCCTGACACAACTGACCGGGCAGGGTGCCCGTGTGATGAGGGTAGAGCACCCTTTGGAATGTATTCACCCCGGGCACAAGCTGTTACGTATGGCTACAGAGGTGCCTGCGGCGGAGCATCTCAGTGCTTTCCCGCAGGCGTGTGGATTGTCACAATACTACCGTTTCAGTGTGGTAAACGGAGAGCGAGTGGCCGGCCGCAATGCCGTGCGAATCATCGTCGCCCCCCGGGATATGTACCGCTACGGTTATGTCATGGAACTCGACAAGCAGACCGGCCTGCTGCTGAAGATAAGCACCATCGGGCGCGGTGAAAAAGTGCTGGAGCGTTTTCAGTTTGCCAGCCTCTCTTATGGAGAACAGGCCGTTGCGCCTGTTGAGGTCGATCTTGTGCACATGGCCACCCACCCCAGCTTGGCCGACAACGAGCCACATGCGCCTGAAAAAGAAGTGCTGTACGTCAGCCATGACTGGGTAGTTCAGTGGGTGCCCAAGGGGTTCGTCGCCACGGATTCACCCCCTGGCCGGGGGCAGCGTAAAACCTACACCGACGGGCTGGCGGTGTTTTCCGTTTTTCTGGAGACGTTGCCCATCAAGCCCGGAGAGGGTATTGTGCGCCACGGGGGCACCACCTCATATACCCGCGGTATGCGCCTGGGCGGTCAGTCCGCACTGGTCACGGTAATTGGCGAAGTGCCGGTTAGTACCGCCAGAATGGTGGCGGATTCCATCGCCTGGGAGCAATAAAATGTTGTTGGAGACTGCACATGTTGTGGCTGTGGAGCCCGACAGCGTGTGGGTGGAGACTATTCGTGAAAGTAGCTGTGGCAGCTGTGCCGCCAAACAGGGCTGTGGGCACAGCCTGTTGAGTAAGATTTCCACCCGGCGTCGCAACTACATAGAAGTTTTTTCCGGGGCATTGGCGGCCTCCCATTGTGCCATTGATGACCATGTGCGCATCAGTATCCCGGAGAAAGTTATTCTACAGGGCTCTTTGGTACTGTATATGTTGCCACTGCTCACTATGCTGAGCGGCGCCACATTGGCGGGTGCCGCGCTACCTGGCGGGCAAGACCTGATTACTGTCATGGGCGCTGCGGGCGGTTTTGCCCTGGGGTTTGCGCTGGTGCGCTGGCATGCCTGGCACAGCCGTCACGATAAATCCATGCAACCCAGGCTGGTCGAACTTGTCTCGGCCACTGCCGATGACCTTATTGCGGTGGGCTGAGTGCCAGCCTCGCTCCTTTGAACATAACTCCCAATGATTCCGGACCGAAAACTATGATGCGATTTACCTCAACCTTTATGGCGGGCTACTTGTTGTTGGCAGCCTCCCTGGCATTCACACCCCAGGCAGTGGCCGCTCCACTGCCTGATTTCACCGACATAGTAAAATCCAGTTCCCCGGCAGTTGTCAAAATTCTTGTGGAGCACAAAAGCGCTCGGCGCGGTCAACCTCAGATAGACCCTCGCGACATCCCGGAGCCCCTGCGCCGATTTTTCCAGTATCGGGGTTCGCCCCAAGCGCCGCGCCAGCAGGTGTCCCTGGGCTCTGGCTTTATCACCTCGTCCGATGGCTATATCGTGACCAATAACCATGTGGTGGAGGGTGCTGACAGTGTGTTGGTGCGTCTGAGTGATCGCCGGGAATTTGACGCCGAAATTATCGGCACAGACCCGCGCTCGGATCTCGCACTGCTGCGTATCGACGCCAGGGATCTGCCCACCCTGACTCTGGCGAAAGCCGGGGAGTTGGAGGTAGGTGAGTGGGTGCTGGCCATTGGTTCGCCCTTCGGTCTGGATTTTTCGGTATCTGCGGGTATTGTCAGTGCCATGGGCCGCAGCTTACCTACCGAAAACAATGAAAATTATGTGCCTTTTATCCAAACGGATGTGGCAATCAACCCCGGAAACTCCGGCGGGCCGCTGTTCAACCTGGCGGGGGAGGTCGTGGGGGTTAACTCCCAAATCTTCACTCGCAGCGGTGGCTCCATCGGTCTGTCCTTTGCCATTCCGGTGAGTGTCGTACGCAATGTTGTGGCCCAGTTAAAAGACGGCGGCCGCGTCACACGGGGGTGGTTGGGTGTCACCATTCAAAACATTGACAAGAACCTGGCCGAGTCGTTCGGGCTGGACCGACCCCAGGGCGCCTTGATTTCCCAGCTGGCTCCCGGTGGCCCGGCCCAGAAGTCCGGACTGAAGGCCGGGGACGTCATTATTGAATTTGACGGCAAAAGTGTCCAGGACTCCGCCCATTTACCTCATATTGTCGGCCTGATGGAACCGGGA
>Ga0209987_10000610_pt1 | contig 18796 bp, 30 predicted proteins | sample N074metaG_FD_182134 | JGI IMG/M metagenome (GOLD analysis project Ga0209987, IMG submission 182134) | Deep subsurface microbial communities from Kermadec Trench to uncover new lineages of life (NeLLi) - N074 metaG (SPAdes) (version 2) | ecosystem: Environmental > Aquatic > Marine > Ocean trench... | reverse complement strand
CGCTCTCACCCAGGGTGTGCCCCATGGCTTCCAGCGCTTGTCGGGTATCGCTACTGAATGTGCTCTCAAGATGCAGCACACCACCCGTCGTCATCGTCGTGCCGGTTGGCTGCGATGATCCCGTGTGGTTGATGCGGGCAGCATCCCCTGCTTCTTGCAAATTCATGCCGAAGTCGACCAGGTTGACAATGATTTGTGCATGCCCTTGCGGCTGCATGGCACCGCCCATCAACCCGAAACTCATCAATGGCTTGCCGTCTTTCATGACGAATGCCGGGATAATTGTGTGAAATGGACGCTTGCCCCCTTCCACGACATTGGCATGATCCTTATCCAGCGAAAATAACTCCGCACGGTCCTGCAAAACGAATCCCAGCTCACCGGGCGTCATGCCAGATCCCATGCCACGATAATTACTCTGGATGAGCGACACCATGTTGCCGTCAGCGTCGGCAACCGTCAGGTAAATCGTATCGCCGTCATCGAGCTTCGCGTCGCCGGCAGGTACCTGCATGGATGCCTTGTTCGGGTTTATCGACTCGCGTCGCGCAGCGGCATAGTCTTTCGAGATGAGATTCGTTACCGGGACATCAACGAAGTCCATGTCGGCGTAGAATTTCGCGCGATCCGCGAACGCCAGTTTTTTCGCCTCGGTAAGCGTGTGTAGATACTCAGCACTGCCGAATCCCATCGATGCGATGTCATATCCTTCCAGTATGTTCAGAATCTGTAACGCCGCAATACCCTGGCCATTGGGTGGCAACTCGTAAACGTCCCAACCACGATAATTCGTCGAAACCGGCGTTACCCATTCGGAGTGGTGAGCCGCCAGGTCGTCATAATTCAACAACCCACCCTGCTCTGCCATATACGCATCGATGCGCCTGGCAATGTCGCCTTTGTAGAATTCGTCGCGGCCTTTCTCCGCAAGCGCCTCGTAGGTTGTCGCAAGCCGGGGATTCTTGAACACTTCGCCCTTGCCGGGCATATGGCCGTTGGGCATGTAGGTCTCTTTGAATCCCGGGAACTCGCCAATGCGTGCGGCATTTGACTGCATGTAGTAGGCAATAACCTCCGACACCGGAAAGCCATCACGCGCGTAGGCTATCGCCGGCGCAAGGATCTGCTGCATCGACAATCGACCGTAGCGACCATGCAGCTCGAACCAGCCATCTACCGTTCCCGGAACGCTGACGGGTAACGGACCAAACGGCGGAATCTTGTCGATACCGTTCTTTTGGAAGTACTCCAGTGTCATCGCTTTGGGCGCGCGGCCCGAAGCATTGAGCCCGACGAGTTCTTCTTTCTCGGCATCCCAGATGATGGCGAATAAATCACCGCCAATTCCGCAGCCCGTTGGTTCCATCAGACCCAGCGCCGCATTGGCTGCAATAGCCGCGTCAACAGCACTGCCACCGGCTTTTAGGATATCCAGCGCAATCTGTGTTGCCAAAGGCTGACTCGTTGCCGCCATTCCATGGGGCGCGATAATTTCCGAGCGCGACGCATGCGCGCGCCCGGTCACACGATCGTAGCCAGGATCAGGCGTTGCCAACGTCAAACCTCCGGATATCATTAGTGTCAAACCTACCAACCATGCTGTTCGTCTCATCCTTTCGCTCCGTTATCGGGCATGCCTCGGTTCCGCGTTGCGGGAGGCGCTAATGATGGCACTCGCCGCCAGCAGCGGCAACAAGGTATGATTTGCAACATGAACGACGACTACTCCGACAAGAACGCAGCGCTTGGCGCGCTCTACGCCGAACACATCGAAATCGTCAGCGCACGGCACGATCATGCGCTCGAACTGGCCGGTGCGACCCACGCGATCATCTACTCAGGCAACCCCAAAATCGCGTTCCTCGACGACTACCAGATGCCGTTCAAACCCAATCCACACTTCGTTAGCTGGGCGCCGCTTACGCAGCTGCCGTTCTCCTACATCGTCTATACACGCGGAGAGGCACCGATACTTATCTACTACCAGCCGCATGACTACTGGCACGTGGTTCCCGGCGCGGCTGACGGTTATTGGGCGAGTCACTTCGATATTCGAATCGTGCACTCAAGAGAGGACGTCGCCGCACATCTGCCTGAAGAACGCGAAAAATGCATCTTCGTTGGCGAGATCGATGACGATGCTATGGCCTTCGGCATCGAGCGTGTCAATCCGAATACAGCCGTCAATGCCTTGCACTTTGCGCGCGGCATCAAAACCCAATACGAACTGGCCGTCATGCGGCTTGCCTCGCGACGCGGCGCGATAGGGCATGTAGCTGCCGAAGCCGCATTTCGCGATGGCATGGCAGAATTTGAAATTCACCGAGCCTATTGCAAAGCGGTTAGTCATGTCGACGCGGAACTACCGTACGGCAACATAATCGGGCTCAACGAACACGGCGCCGTGCTGCATTACACGGACCTTGATCGTGAGCCACCTGCCATAATCAGGTCATTCCTGATCGATGCGGGCGCACACGTCCACGGCTACGCATCCGACATCACGCGGACCTATTCCTTCGGCGAAGAACGCTTTCAGGATCTGATCGATCGTATGGATGTCATGCAGCAGGACATCGTTAACCAGGTGCAGGTCGGCATCGACTTTCGCGACCTGCAAATTGGCACGCACAAGATGCTGGCCGTCTTGTTGGTCGATGCCGAACTGGCAAGCGGCGACCCGGACACATTGCTCGAAACCGGCGTTACGTCCGCATTTTTCCCTCATGGCCTCGGACATCTGCTCGGTGTACAGGTACATGACGTCGGCGGCTTCATGGAAAACGAGACCGGCACAATCATCGACCCACCCAGCGGCCACCCCTATTTACGGCTGACGCGTGTGCTCGAGGAAGATATGGTGCTGACCATCGAGCCCGGCCTGTATCTCATCGACATGCTGCTCGAAAACCTGCGCGGCACGCCGGCTGAAGGTCACGTCAACTGGGATGGCGTCGACTGGCTACGGCCCTACGGCGGTATTCGTATCGAGGACAATGTGCGCGTATTGATTAATGATCGGGAGAATCTGACTCGCGATGCTTTCGCGCAGCTTTGATTCTTGCCTTAACCCGTGCGCCTTTGCGTTCCAACACAGGGCGTACCCTTTGGGCAAGCCCTGGAAACAGGGACATGAGCAACGTTAGTACGCCGCTGAGCCACGGCATCGACTGCTCGCGTACATTGTTGCTGCACAAATCCAGGATAGCTTGGGCGACGTCCTGAGCCGTAGATAAAGGCTGGGAAAACGTCAGGTCGGACGTCGCATCGATATCGGCCATGATAAATCCGGTATCGATAGGACCCGGCGATACGACCGCAAGCTTGATACCACTGCCCGCAAGCTCGACCGCCAGTGCATACGTGAATGACCGCAGTCCAGCCTTGCCCGCCGCATAGCCCGCACTCCCCGGCAATGGCGTGCGACCGGCCAATGACCCCACGTTGATGATTGCGCCACCACCGGCCTCGCGAAGATATGGCAACGCCAGCCTGGACAGCATGATTGGCGCCTTGAGATTGACATCAATCATCTTGCCTAGATCGTTGGCGTCGACAGTTTCAACATCGCCACGCTTATGGAAGCCTGCATTATTGACGAGTATGTCCACACGGCCGTACTCGAAGTGTGCTTTTTTGAACAGGTCGGCGCAAGCCTCGGAATCGGACACGTCCATTGCAAAGATTTCGACACGTGTCTTGTCACGTAACTCCGCAGCGATCGCTTCGAGGTTTTTCTTGCCACGGGCTACCAACATGAGATTTGCGCCGGCATCGGCAAACAGTCGAGCGGTAGCCGCACCCACGCCCTCGGATCCGCCCGTGATAATCACGGTCTTGTCTTTGAAAATCATGGCTGGATGTTAACACTGTAGGAGCGGCCCTTGGCCGCGAATGCAAATGCGCCTTGCACCGCGAGGGCACGCGGCGCGCGAATTCTTAAAAGCCGATATAGCTCTTTATTTTTTTCCAGAGACTGGTTTCCCAGCCATACACATCGAGTTGGTCTGGATGCAGCGCTGCCACCGGCATAGTGGTATCGGGACTGACGGCCTCGTTAGCGGCATCATCGGGACGTAACTCCAGCTGTCCGTTCTTGTCTTCGCCGCTGGTTGTCAGGCCATCGACAGCAAGACTTAAGTACGGCAGTACCTCATCATCGACGATATCGTCGAGGAACACGGCATCCGGATCGAAAGCATCTTTCGACAGGATCAGGCAATCGTCAAAGGCTTTGTCGTTGTTGATGGTTTTTCCCTTCCCTGGATCGTCCTGCTACTTTAGGATTTTTAGCAGAAAATCACTGTGAGACGACTCACATTTGAGACATCCCCGCAATCCGGCCCACCTCCGGACTATCAGCCTGTTTATTATTAAATAACAGCAACTTATAGGATGTATCGCGCACGAAAAAGCCGGGCAACGCCCGGCTTATTGTAACAACGAGCTTCGCGCGTGACCTACTCGTCCTCCACCACCTCCGGAGCCTGCTCTGTCAACATGACGATCGCCATCGGCGCGGCATCACCCGGACGTGGGCCGGTCTTCAGAATGCGCAGGTAACCACCTGGGCGATCCTTGAATCGCGGACCGAGATCCGAGAATAATTTGCCGACAACTTCTTTGTCACGCAGGCGGCTGAACGCCAAACGGCGATTGGCAACGCTGTCTTCTTTTGCAAGCGTGATCAGCGGCTCAACGACGCGACGCAGTTCTTTTGCTTTGGGTAACGTCGTCTTGATCGTTTCATGCAGCAGCATCGACGTAGCCATGTTACGGAACATAGCCTTACGGTGTGAGCTATTACGACCCAGTCGACGACCGGATTTTCTATGACGCATTTCTTTTCCTAAGAATTAAATTCCTAAAACAACGTTCTCTACATCAAGAGCATTAAATCACGATCTCATGCTCGGGACGCAAGCTTGCCGGCGGCCAGTTGTCCAGGTGCATTCCCAGACCCAAACCGTGGCCTTCCAGAACTTCCTTGATCTCGGTCAAAGACTTCTTGCCGAGATTCGGCGTACGCAAGAGCTCGACTTCAGTGCGCTGTACCAAGTCACCGATGTACATGATGTTCTCGGCCTTGAGGCAATTCGCAGAACGAACAGTAAGCTCAAGTTCATCGACCGGACGCAACAGAATCGGATCAACCTGATTCTCAGCTTGTGCACCAACACCCTCTTCCTGGCCCTGCAGATCAACAAAGACTGACAACTGATCCTTGAGGATGCTGCCAGCGCGGCGAATAGCCTCTTCGGGGTCAATCGTGCCGTTGGTCTCGATTTCGATGAGCAATTTATCGAGGTCTGTGCGCTGTTCTACGCGAGCCGATTCAACGTTGTACGTAACGCGATTAATCGGGCTGAACAATGCATCGAGCTGCAAACGGCCGATCGGTCCCGTCTGGTCTTCGAAAACCGGGCGCTGTGTCGCCGGACGATAGCCGCGGCCGCGCTCGACCTTGATCAACATGTTCAACTCTCCGGCCTTGGTCAGGTTCGCGATGACCAGATCAGGATTCACGATTTCGACATCATGATCGAGCTGAATATCCCCTGCCGTGACCGGACCCGGACCACGCTTGGAAATGCGCAGCTCTGCAGAATCGCGAGCATTCATTACGATGGCAACCTGCTTCAGGTTCAAGAGAATGTCGACGACATCCTCTTGCACACCTTCGATACTCGTGTACTCGTGGAGCACGCCCTCGATCTCCACCTCGGTAATAGCTGCACCGGGCATTGAAGACAAAAGAATGCGCCGCAGGGCATTGCCCAGCGTATGGCCAAAACCGCGTTCGAACGGCTCAATGGTAACCTTTGCTTGCAGATTGTTGACCGGCGTAACTTTTACAACGCGCGGCTTCAGAAATTCGTTTACTGATTCCTGCATGGAAATTATCCTCCTAACTACTTCGAGTACAACTCGATGACAAGGTTTTCGTTAATATCGGGGAGAATGTCTTCCCGGTCCGGCAATGACTTCAGAACACCAGCCATCTTTTTGGAATCGACGTTTACCCACTCCGGCAAGCCAACCTGGCTTGCGATTTCCAGTGCGCTCTGAATACGCAGTTGCTTCTTCGCTTTCTCACGAATCGTAACCGCATCACCGGCCTTGAGCTGAGCAGATGGAATGTTAACGATCTTGCCATTAACTTCGATGCTCTTGTGGCTCACAAGCTGACGTGCTTCAGCGCGGGTCGACGCAAAACCCATGCGATACACAACATTGTCCAGACGCCCTTCCAAAAGGCGCAGCAGGTTTTCACCCGTTGACCCCTTCAGCTGTGCCGCACGTTTGTAATAGTTGCGGAATTGACGTTCCAGTACGCCGTACATGCGGCGCAGCTTCTGCTTCTCACGAAGTTGCAAGCCATATTCCGACAGGCGCGGCCGACGTTGTGGCGCACCACCCGGGGGTACATCAAGCTTGCACTTCGATTCCAGCGGCCTTAAGCCGCTCTTGAGAAACAGATCCGTGCCTTCGCGGCGGGACAGTTTACATTTTGGTCCTAAATATCTTGCCATTGTTCAGCCTCTAAACGCGACGCTTTTTGGGCGGGCGACAGCCATTGTGAGGAATGGGTGTAACGTCCTCAATATTTTGAATACGCAGCCCCAGAGAGTTCAGGGCACGAACAGCGGACTCGCGACCCGGGCCTGGCCCACGCACACGTACATCCAGGTTCTTGACACCGAACTCGAGAGCCGCACGGCCCGCTTTGTCTGATGCTACCTGAGCCGCAAACGGGGTGGATTTACGAGAACCACGGAACCCGCAACCACCAGCGGTTGCCCACGCCAGGGTGTTGCCCTGACGATCTGTTATCGTGATTATTGTGTTGTTGAAGGAAGCATGTATGTGCGCGACAGCGTCAACAACGTGCTTTTTTACCTTCTTCTTTTTAGCTTCTGCCATAATTTTATTCGCGGCCAAGGGCCGCTCCTACCTATCGTTTTATTGGACGCCGCGGGCCCTTACGGGTACGCGCATTCGTACGAGTGCGTTGGCCGCGCAGCGGCAAACCACGTCTGTGACGGATACCCCGGTACGAACCCAGATCCATCAAACGCTTGATGTTCATCGACGTCTCACGACGCAGATCACCTTCAACTGTAAACGTAGCGACTGCGGTGCGCAGCTTCACAACCTCGGGCTCAGCCAGATCCTTGACCTGGATGTCCGGGGCTACTCCTGCCGCCTCGCAAATTTGCTTCGCGCGTGAACTTCCAATGCCGAAAATCGTCGTCAATGCAATCACGACGTGCTTCGTCAATGGAATATTTATGCCTGCTATGCGTGCCACTTACGGTTTCCTTATCAAATAGCGCAGGGAACTAGCCCTGACGCTGCTTATGCCGTGCATCTGTGCAAATCACTCGCACGACACCCTTGCGGCGAATAATTTTGCAGTTTCTGCAAATCTTCTTAACTGATGCTCTTACTTTCATGAGCTTTCTCCTAAGCGCTGAATAACTCAGCGAACTTGTCCGCTCCGGCCATAGTTGCGCAGGTTGGCTTTTTGCATCATGCCTTCGTACTGGTGACTCACGGCGTGTGCCTGTAGCTGCGACATGAAGTCCATCGTAACCACGACCAGAATCAGCAACGATGTGCCACCGAAGCTAAATGGCATGGCTGGGTAGAACATGCGAACCACCTCAGGGAGAAGACATACACCTGCGATATAAAGCGCTCCCCAAAACGTCAGTCGAGTCAGAACCCGATCAATGTAGTCTGCTGTGTGGGCGCCCGGCCGAATACCCGGCAGAAAAGCGCCTGCTTTCTTCAGATTGTCCGCTGTGTCATTCGAGTTGTACATCAAAGCGGTGTAGAAAAAGCAGAAGAAAATAATCATTGCTGCATACATCAATACGTAAACAGGCTGGCCCGGTCCCAGGTTTGCACCAATCGTCTGCAACATCCGCTGCACGGCGTTGGGATCGGCGGCCTGACCGAAAAACTGTGCGATCGTCGCCGGGAACATCAGGATGCTTGAGGCAAAAATCGGCGGAATAACACCCGCCATGTTGATCTTGAAGGGCAGATGCGTGCTCTGCGCCTGCATCATCCGGCGGCCTTGCTGGCGGCGCGCGTAGTTCACCGTGATGCGGCGTTGTGCACGCTCCATGTAGACGACGAAGATAATCGCAACAATGCCGCCAAGAAGCATCATGAGCGCGGCAATCGATGACATCTCACCGGTGCGCACCAACTCTGCCGTACCCGCGATGGCGGCAGGTAGTGCCGAGACAATACCGGCAAGGATAATCATCGAGATACCGTTACCGATACCACGTTCGGTGATCTGCTCCCCCAGCCACATCAGGAAAACCGTGCCTGTCACCAGAGTGATGCAGGCCGTAATCAGGAACGCAGTACCCGGATTGACGACCAGGCCAGGTTGGTTTTGCAGCCAGGACGCAGCAGCGACCGACTGAAAACTCGCAAGAGCAACCGTACCGTAACGCGTGTACTTAACGATTTGCCGGCGACCCTGTTCTCCTTCTTTACGCAGTTGCTGCAGCTGCGGCACGATATGGCTCGCCATCTGCATGATGATCGACGACGAAATATAAGGCACGATACCGAGGGCAAAAATGCCAAAGCGCGACAATGCGCCACCCGAGAACATATTGAACATGCCCAACAGGTTGCCCGACTGCTGCTCAAAGAATCTGGCCAACTCAGCCGGGTCCACGCCTGGTACCGGAATATAGGTACCCACGCGGTATACGATCAACGCACCGACAAGGAATAGAAACCGGACTTTCAATTCGCCCAGTTTGCTCCCTGTCTTCGCCGGATCTGCCGGATTTTGTTGAAGCCTCTTCGCCACTCTAATTCTCTATTGAACCGCCAGCTTTCTCGATATCTGCACGGGCACCCTTGGTGACCACCAGACCCTTCAGCTTGACTGCTTTCGTAATTTTCCCGGACTTGATGACCTTAACTTTGGTCACAAACGCCGGCACGAGATTCGCTGCCTTCAGTACTTCCATATCGACGACCTTGGCCGTCGGAATCTCAAGCTCGTGCAAACGCAGCTCGGCCGTGAGGCGCGCCATCCGCGAACGGAAACCGACCTTCGGCAGGCGACGCTGCAGCGGCATCTGTCCGCCCTCGAAGCCAACCTTGTGATAGCCACCGGAACGAGATTTCTGCCCTTTCTGGCCTCGACCACTGGTCTTGCCCTGGCCCGCAGAATGACCGCGGCCACGGCGCTTACCCACTTTTTTTGCACCCTTGCCGGGTGAAATGTCATTCAAATGCATGTCAGGCTTCCTCTACCGAAACCATGTAAGAGATGCGATTAATCATGCCGCGGTTCTCGGGCGTATCGATGACCGAAACTGTCTGGTGGATCTTTCTCAATCCCAATCCGGCAACGCAGGCCTTGTGGCTTTTCAGCCGCCCGTGCTTGCTCTTAACCAGCGTGACTCTTATCTCTTTTGGCTTCGCCATGTTCTTGTCTCTGTGTCTCTTGCTCTATGAACCCTCAACCCCGGAACTGCTTGTTCCCTAGGCGAGGATTTCCTTAACTTTCTTGCCGCGCTTCGCTGCGATCGATTGCGGTGAATGAATCTCCGACAGTCCCTTGATCGTTGCGCGTACAACGTTGATCGGATTGCGTGCCCCATAGATCTTGGCCAGCACATTACGCACACCAGCCGCTTCGAACACCGCGCGCATCGCACCGCCGGCGATAACACCGGTACCTTCAGAGGCCGGTTGCATGTAAACCAGTGTGGCGCCGTGACGACCTTTCTTCGCGTATTGCAAGGTGCCGTTGTTCAAATTGATTTCGATCATATTTCTACGTGCAGACTGCATCGATTTTTGAATCGCAATCGGTACTTCTCTAGCCTTGCCATACCCGAAACCAACCTGGCCCTGACCGTCACCGACAACAGTCAGTGCAGTGAAGCCAAACTGACGACCACCCTTTACGACTTTGGCGACGCGGTTTACGGTGACCAGTTTTTCGATCAGGTCATCGTTCGATTGATTTTGTTCGTTTCTAGCCATAGTTGATCTCTCTAAAACTTCAATCCCGCTTCGCGGGCTGCATCAGCCAGTGCCTTTACACGGCCGTGATAGCGAAAACCTGAACGATCGAACGCAACGGTGTCCACACCAGCCGCCTTCGCTTTCTCAGCAATACGAGCGCCGACGATTGCTGCCGCTTCGACGTTGCCGCCATTCTTGATTCCCTTGCGAACCTCGGCTTCGAGCGACGAAGCTGCCACGATAATCCGGCCGCCGTCAGCACCGATAACCTGCGCATAAATGTGACGCGGTGTGCGATGCACACTCAGGCGGCTAACCTCGAGTTCATGAATCTTCGCGCGGCCTCTGCGGGCGCGACGTAGACGATTTTCTTTTTTGTTCAGCTTCATCGTGCTTTCACCTAATTATTTCTTCTTCGCTTCCTTCAGAATGACACGCTCATTTGCGTATCGAACACCCTTGCCCTTGTAAGGCTCAGGCGGCCGGAAGCGGCGAATTTCGGCGGCGACCTGACCAACTTGTTGTTTGTCAGCGCCCCTAATCACTATTTCTGTCTGGCTTGGCGTTTCGAGGCTTATGCCCCCAGGCGCTTCGTAAACGACCGGGTGCGAAAAACCAAGCGTCAAGTTCAGCTTGTTGCCCTGTAAGTGGGCGCGATAACCAACACCAACCAGCTCAAGCTTGCGTTCGAATCCCTGCGACACACCTTCGGCCATGTTTGCGACGAGCGCGCGCATTGTGCCGGCCATCGCTCTCGAAAAACGCGAGCCCGAACGCGGCGCGAGACTTAGTACATTCTCGTCCTGCTTCAGCTCAACCTCTGAATTCAGCTCCAGCGTCAACTCGCCCTTGCTGCCCTTCAGCGTGACGATATTGCCGTTTTGATTGAACTCAACGCCTTCTGGCAGCTCAACGGGTTCTTTTGCAATTCTTGACATTGTCCTGTCTCTACTTAATTAGGATCGCGCATCAGGAAACGATGCAAAGAACCTCACCACCAATACCTTTTTTCCGGGCTTGACGATCACTCATCACGCCAGCGGACGTCGAAACGATAGCCACACCGAGGCCACCCATTACTTTCGGCAGACCTTCCTTGCCGCGGTAAATCCGCAGGCCAGGGCGGCTCGAGCGCTGAATGGTCTCAATAACAGGCACGCCCTCGAAGTACTTCAACTCAATCGTGAGTTGTTTCGTGGAACCCTCGCCATCGTTGGCGAAACCGGTGATGTAACCCTCGTCTTGCAGTACTTTCGCGACGGCCTCTTTGGCCTTCGAAGCCGGCATCGACACGCTTAATTTACGTGCGCCCTGGCCATTTCGAATACGCGTCAGCATATCTGCGATCGGATCGTTCATACTCATAATCTATCTCCGCCTACCAGCTTGCTTTCGTCAGCCCGGGTATTTCCCCGTTCATGGCTGCTTCACGAAGTTTGTTACGGCCAAGACCGAACTTGCGATAAACGCCATGCGGTCGACCCGTGATCGCGCACCGGTTGCGTTGCCGCGTCGGGCTGCCATCACGTGGCAAATCGTTCAGCTTCGCCTGGGCAACAGCACGCTCTTCATCAGAGCTGTGAATGCTGCGAACGATTGCTTTCAGTTTCTTGCGCTTTTCAGCCTGCCTTGCTACGAGCTTGGCACGCTTCTTTTCGCGCATGATCATCGACGTTTTGGCCATATTCTCTCTCTATTTCTTGAAGGGGAAGTTGAACGCCTCCAGCAACGCCTTGCCTTCCTCGGGTGTACTTGCAGACGTGGTAATGGTGATATCCATGCCACGTACTGCATCAATTGTGTCGTAATTTATTTCCGGAAAAATAATCTGTTCCTCAACGCCCATGCTGTAGTTGCCCTGGCGATCGAACGACTTTGGGCTCAGCCCACGAAAGTCACGGATACGCGGGATCGCAACGCTTACGAGACGATCCAGAAACTCATACATTCGTTCCCGGCGCAGCGTGACCTTGCAACCAATGGCCATGCCATCGCGAATCTTGAAACCGGCGACAGACTTGCGAGCAAGTGTCGTAACTGGCCTCTGACCTGAAATTTTCTCCATGTCGTCACGAGCTTTTTCCATGATCTTCTTGTCAGCAACCGCTTCACCGACACCCATGTTCAGGGTGATCTTGGTGATCCGCGGTACTTGCATGGGATTCTTCAGGCCCAGTTTCTTCTGGATCTCTCCAGCAAGTTCGCTCTTAAATTTTTCCTTTAAACGTGCCATTGCTATTTCTCTTAAATATCGACTACGTCGCCGTTTCGAAAAACGCGCACTTTCTTGCCGTCGTCTGCAACGCTAAAACCGACTCGCTCACCCTTCTTTGTCTTTGGGTTGAATACGAGAACGTTTGAAATGTCCATCGGCATCGCCGTATCGCGAATACCACCGGGCTCACCAATGTTCGGGTTTGGCTTGACGTGCTTCTTCGCCAGGTTTATGCCCTCGATAAGCACTCGTTCGTCAACAAAGATCTGCAACACGGTGCCACGGCGGCCTTTGTCCTTGCCGGTCGTTACGATGACTTCGTCGCCTTTTCTAATTTTGTTCATAGTTTCATTCGCGCGCAAGGCGCGCTCCTACTACAGCACTTCCGGTGCAAGCGATATAATCTTCATGAACTGGTTGGTACGCAATTCACGTGTGACCGGCCCAAAAATACGCGTGCCAATTGGCTCGAGGCGAGCATTCAGCAGCACCGCCGCATTGCCGTCGAAGCGAATCAGCGAGCCGTCTTTGCGACGCACGCCCTTACGTGTACGAACGACGACGGCGTTATATACCTCGCCCTTCTTCACCTTGCCTCGCGGGATAGCGTCTTTAATGCTGACCTTGATAATGTCGCCCACACCGGCATAACGGCGCTTCGAACCGCCGAGCACCTTGATGCACTGTATGCGCCGGGCACCAGAGTTATCGGCCGCCTCCAGAACTGTCTGCATCTGAATCATGTCTGCATCCTAAGTATTGTTACTTGTCTGCCGCGCGTTCAAGAATGTTCACGACTGACCAGGATTTATTTTTGGAAATTGGACGACCGTCTGTGATCGCAACCCTATCGCCCAGCTTGCATTCGTTCGCTGCATCATGAGCAAGCACCTTGGTTGTACGGCGAATGTACTTGCCGTAAGCCTTATGCTTGATCAGACGCTCGATAGCGACCGACACCGTCTTGTCCATTTTGTCGCTTACGACACGACCGACTAGGGTGCGCCGTACCTTTTTCTCTTCACTCATTTGTCTTCACCTGCAGCACGCGCGAGTTCCTGCAGAACCGTCTTTACGCGTGCGATATCTTTTCTGACGCGGCCGTGCTGATGCACCTGTGCCATTTCGCCCGTTGCCTGCTGCATACGCAGGTTGAATTGCTCGCGGCGAAGTGCGACGAGTTCTTCGTTAAGCTCCGGTGCCGACTTGCTGCGTAGTTCTGTAGCATTCATCACATCACCTGCCGTGTAACAAACGTGGTGCCGAAGGGCAGTTTTGCGGCTGCCAGGCGGAACGCTTCACGTGCCACCGCTTCGCTTACACCTTCCATCTCATACAGGACGCGGCCTGGCTGAACCTGACATACCCAGTATTCAACGTTGCCCTTGCCCTTACCCTGACGCACTTCAAGCGGCTTCTTCGAGATTGGCTTGTCCGGGAACACCCGGATCCAGATCTTTCCGCCACGCTTGATGTGACGTGTCATTGCACGCCTGGCGGCTTCTATCTGACGCGCCGTCAGCCTACCGCGACCGGTTGCTTTGAGCCCGAACTCACCGAATGCAACGCTGCTTCCGCGCAGAGCAAGGCCGCGATTGCGCCCTTTCATCTGCTTGCGAAATTTAGTTCTCTTTGGCTGTAACATTTTGTTGTACCAATCTCATTTGTCGCGGCTAAGAGCCGGTCCTACGATGCTTTCTCTGTCTGTTTTTGAGGCCGAGCACCAGTCTTGGCTTCTGCGGGCTCTGCCGCAATTACTTCGGGCTTGTCAAAAATTTCACCCTTGAAAATCCATACCTTCACGCCAATCGTACCGTACGTCGTGTTGGCTACGGCTGTGCCATAGTCAATGTCGGCTCGCAGCGTGTGCAGCGGCACACGGCCCTCGTGATACCATTCCGAACGCGCAATTTCTGCACCGTTCAGACGCCCACCCACTTTGACCTTGACGCCCTGGGCGCCGACGCGCATTGTATTCGTCACGGCGCGCTTCATTGCGCGGCGAAACATGACACGGCGTTCGAGCTGCTGGGCGATGCCTTCGGCAACCAGCTGTGCATCAAGCTCAGGTTTGCGAACCTCATTGATGTTGATGCGCACATCCTGAAGCTGCATGCCAATCAACTTGGCAACCTCCAAGCGCAGTTTTTCAATATCCTCACCCTTCTTGCCGATGACGATACCCGGACGCGCCGTATGAATCGTTATGTTGGCCTTTTTCGAAGGACGCTCAATCGTAATGCGGCTCACCGATGCGTCTTTCAGCCTTTTCTTGATCAGGACACGCAGCAAATGATCCGTACGTATGTACTCGGGGAACGTTTTTTTATCGGCATACCACGTTGATGACCAATCCTTGACGATGCCGAGACGTATGCCTATTGGATGTACTTTCTGACCCATATTACTTCTCGTCCCCCAACCGATCGGCGAGGCAAATTTTAAATTCCATGATCATTTTTCGTCTGCTACCTGGATCGTGATGTGGCTGTTCCGCTTGATAATTCGTGCGCCACGACCTTTTGCTCGAGCACGAAAACGACGCAATGTCGGCGCCTCGTTAACCTCAATTGTCGCAACCCTCAACTCGTCTATGTCCGCACCGTGGTTATGCTCTGCGTTGGCGATCGCCGACTCCAAAACCTTTTTCACGATGCGAGCGCTCTTCTTCGGCGAGAACGTCAAAGCACGCAATGCATCGTCCACCGATTTGCCGCGGATAACGTCTGCCACCAGGCGACACTTCTGTGGCGAAATGCGTGCATATCTAAGTGTTGCTGCAACTTGCATGAACCGGCTCCCCTATTTAGTCTTGCGATCACCGGAGTGACCACGGAACGTTCGAGTCATCGAAAACTCACCAAGTTTGTGTCCGACCATGTTTTCGGAAATCAGAACAGGTACATGCTGACGACCGTTGTGCACGGCGATAGTCAAACCAACCATGTCCGGCAGTACCATGGAACGACGCGACCAGGTCTTGATCGGGCGCCTGTCGTTCGTCTTCACTGCCTCAGCCACCTTTTTCGCCAGGTGGTTATCGACAAATGGACCTTTTCTTACGCTGCGTGGCATCTAAAATTCCTTAGTATTTTGAGTCGCAATTCGAGGGCGCGTGCCCTTTGGGTGCAAAGCCCGTTCCTACTTGCGCTTCCTGCGACGGCGAATAATCATATTGTCCGTACGCTTGTTTGAGCGCGTCTTCGCACCCTTCGTCGGCGTGCCCCAGGGACTAACCGGATGACGGCCACCTGACGTACGGCCCTCACCACCACCGTGCGGATGGTCAACCGGGTTCATCGCAACGCCACGAACCGTAGGGCGCACACCCCGCCAACGCGTCGCGCCGGCCTTGCCGAGCTTGCGCAGGTTGTGTTCGCCATGACCGACTTCGCCGATCGTCGCGCGGCAGTTGACATGAATTTTGCGGGTCTCACCTGAACGCAGTCGCACCGTTGCGTACGCACCTTCGCGGGCCGCAAGCTGCGCGGACCCACCAGCCGAACGAATGAGCTGCCCGCCCTTGCCTGGCTTCATCTCAATGTTGTGTATCGTCGTACCCACCGGAATAGCACGAATCGGCAGTGCGTTGCCCGACTTGATTGGCGCGTCTTCGCCGCTGATGATCGAAGTACCTGCACTAACACCCTTCGGTGCCAGAATGTAGCGACGCTCACCGTCTGCGTACTTGATCAATGCCAGGTGAGCGCTGCGATTCGGATCGTACTCAAGGCGTTCTACAACGCCCGGAATGCCGTCTTTGTCACGCTTGAAGTCAACAACACGATAACGCTGCTTGTGACCACCACCCTGATGACGAACCGTAATACGACCGTTGTTATTGCGGCCACCCTTCGACGTCTTCTTTTCAAGAAGCGGTGCGTAAGGCTTGCCTTTGTGCAACTCCGGCGTCTTTACAGTGACGACAAATCGTCGTCCTGCTGAAGTCGGTTTGGCTTTATGCAGTGACACTTCGCTACCCCTATTCCGCGCCGAAGAACTCTTCGAGAGAGCTGCCTTCAGCGAGTTTCACGTACGCTTTCTTCCAGTTTGGCCGGCGACCCTTGGTCTGCTGGAAACGCTTGGTCTTGCCTTTAACGTTGACGACCTGCACGCCGTCGACTTTGACGTCAAACAGCAGCTCAACCGCCTGGCGAACTTCTCTTTTCGTGGCGTCGCAACGCACTTTCAAGACGACCTGGTTTTTCTCCGCCATTATGTGCGCCTTTTCCGAAAGGTGCGGGCCGCGAATCACCGTCATCAATCTTTCCTGGCGAAGGGCATTACTCATGACAGTCGCTCCTCAATCAGCTTCAGCGCCGGCAGTGTTATCAGTACTTTTTCAAAGCGAATCAATACCACCGGATCCATGGAAGCGACGTCGCAAATACCCACGTTCGGCAAGTTGCGCGCGGCCAGGAAGATCTTCTCGTCGAACGCCTCGTTCAGAATCAACACATTGTCCAGCTTCAGCTCTTTCAACTTTGCTGCCAGCAGCTTGGTCTTCGGTGCATCTAGCGAGAGCTCGTTGACGATAACCAGACGGTCCTGGCGGATCAGTTCCGAAAGCATCGAGCGCAATGCAGCGCGATACATCTTCTTGTTAACTTTCTGATCGAAGCTGCGTGGTTGGGCTGCAAATGTGCGGCCTCCACCCACCCAGATCGGGCTACGAATCGTACCGGCGCGAGCACGGCCTGTGCCCTTCTGGGCCCAGGGCTTGGCACCGCCACCACGTACAGCAGCGCGGTTTTTCTGCGCCTTCGTTCCGGCACGTGCGCCTGCCAGGTACGCCGTAACGACCTGGTGCACAAGCGCCTCGTTGTAATCCACGCCAAATGCGGCGTCGCGCACTTCAACGGAACCCTTGTCCTGTAGTTTCAGTTTCATCGATGCGCCCCTTATTTCCCTGCCTTGATCGACGGACGAACGGTAACGCTGCCGCCGCGGTGACCCGGGACTGCGCCCTTGATCAGGAGAAGGTTGCGCTCGCTATCGACGCGTATGACTTCAAGATTTTGTACGGTACGGCGAACGTTGCCCATGTGACCTGCCATCTTCTTGCCTTTGAAAACGCGGCCTGGCGTCTGGTTTTGCCCGATCGATCCGGGCGCGCGATGCGACAGCGAGTTGCCGTGGGTAGCGTCTTGCATGGCGAAGTGGTAGCGCTTCACCACACCGGCAAAGCCCTTACCGACCGATGTGCCAACAACATCGACCTTCTGGCCAACCTCGAAGATGTCTACCTTAAGCTCGTTTCCGGCTACAAAATCGCCTTCATCTGCATCGTCGAGCCGCATCTCCCGGACGATGTCACCAGCTTCGACCTTTGCTGCTGCAAAATGCCCGGCTGCAGGCTTGCTAACTCGGGACGCTTTGCGGCTGCCGGTTGTAACCTGCAACGCGCGGTAACCATCCCTGTCAACAGTCTTCACCTGTGTGATCCGGTTTGGCTGTGCCTCAATCACGGTGACCGGAATCGAAACTCCGTCGTCCGTGAAAATACGCGTCATGCCAAGTTTGCGGCCAACAAGACCTATGGTCATCTTCACACCCTCTCACTAACTTCGTTTGGTCAGTGACAATCTCAATATCAGTATCTGCACCGCCAGAACTTCGGTTGGCCCTGGCTGGATTAAGGGGACAGTGACCCTAACTCACTCTACTTCGGTTCCATTACCTGGAGTTAGGGTCACTGTCCCCTTAATCCAGACATGCGAAAGGGCCAGCCATTGCTGAGAACCATGTTCTCTATGCTCTGGGGCTGACCCAAACTCCGATCCGGTCATTCAGCCGGTCCGGCGATTCCGGGATTTGCCGTGTCACCCACGATTTCCTGGCAACAATTTCTTCGCTTTACGTGATCTGGCCGACTCCCGGTCCGGCCAAATGCAGCGAGCCCGCAATTATACGACTCTAAGCCCTTATTACAAGCGGTTTTGAGGCTTTTAGGCGGAAGTTTTCAACCTAGATAAATCAATGACTTAACTAACACTCGACCGCGGTCGACATTTGCCTGACTGGAATGGCTCGCTACGCTGCGCTTTATTTCCTGTCAGGCAAGTCTCGCCCACTGTCGTACGGGTCAATTTAGCTTGATTTGAACGTCGACACCGGCCGGAAGCTCCAGCTTCATAAGGGCATCTACGGTCTTGTCAGTGGGGTCGATGATCTCCATCAGGCGCTTGTGAGTACGAATTTCGTACTGGTCGCGAGCATCCTTGTTGACATGCGGAGAAATCAGGATCGTGAAACGCTCCTTCCTCATAGGTAGCGGGATAGGGCCCTTTACAGCGGCACCGGTACGCCTGGCCGTCTCGACGATTTCGCGAGCTGACGTGTCGATCAGACGATGATCGAATGCTTTGAGGCGGATGCGAATATTTTGATTTGTAGACATTTCAATTTCTCAATTTGTTGATTCGATAATTAATCATTCGATAATTTTTGCCACTACGCCCGCACCCACGGTGCGGCCACCCTCACGGATAGCAAAGCGCAGTCCTTCTTCCATTGCGATCGGTGCAATCAGTTCTACAACCATTTGCACATTGTCGCCCGGCA
>Ga0209987_10000607_pt1 | contig 18882 bp, 19 predicted proteins | sample N074metaG_FD_182134 | JGI IMG/M metagenome (GOLD analysis project Ga0209987, IMG submission 182134) | Deep subsurface microbial communities from Kermadec Trench to uncover new lineages of life (NeLLi) - N074 metaG (SPAdes) (version 2) | ecosystem: Environmental > Aquatic > Marine > Ocean trench... | reverse complement strand
AATCGAGTGGTACCCTGCGCCGGTGGGATCGGTTTCCGGGTTAAGGAAAATGAGCAAGCGGTTCTGTTGATAGGGGGCCAGCCGCTGCCAGACAGGGATCAGAATGGCACCCATGACGGCGTTGACGACGAAGACCACGACGCCTTCGACCACGTAAGGCCTGAGCACCAGCAGGAAAACGAGGAGGAAGATCATCCACAGGCCCCAGGCATTGGTCTGGAAGGCCAGCAGGAGGCTCACCACCGGAGAAACGAAGAGGAACAGCAGCGACAACCGGACACCCGACCAGAACAGCATGGCAAACAGGATCCCGATGAAGACGAGCGCGCTCCCCAGGTCTGGTTGCTGGAGCACCAGAAAAAACGGAACCCCGGCAATGAGCGACGGCACGATCAATTCACGGAGCGTCCCGGGCGGGTCGCGGAGCCCGGAGAGGTAGCGCGCCAGCATCAGGATGACCGCCAGTTTGGCGAGTTCCGCCGGTTGGCCGAGGTGCACCCCCGCCACCGACAACCAGCTTTTCGACCCCGCCGCAGTGCCGGCGCCCGTGCCGGTGGCGAGCACCAGGACCAGGAGAAACAGCGCGAATCCGTAGGCGCCGGGGGCCAGCCACTCGAGAATTCTCGGTGAAATGCGGAAGGCCACGATGGCCGCCACCGACCCGATTCCCAACCAAACCAGCTGCCGTTTCCACACACCATAGGCCGCACTGACCACATCGGTCTGTCCCGCCGAGTACAGTATCGCCAGGCCGAACGCGATCAAGGCGATGGTACTGACGATGAGCTGGCGGTCGAGCCCGCCACTACGGATCGGACGTGTCTTCACGGCAAGGGGAACGGGGCCACAAACGGGATTACGGGATAGGTCGAATCCGCCGGGGGAGACGGGTTGGGATCGACACTCGCCTGGGGATCGATTTGGACGGCACGGGGCGCGGAATCGGCCGGCATCAGGAACCGCCGTTGCTCCACCGCATCGGGGCCGAGGACATAGCGGCTGATGACGTCGGCCACGAAAGGCGCCACTCGTGATCCGTGTTCGGCAAACTCCATGATGGCGCCGACGATGATCTGCGGATCATCGGCCGGGGCAAAGCCGATGAACCAGCCGTGGTCTGCACCGTGGGAGTTCTGGGCCGTGCCGGTCTTGCCCGCGATGGCAAGATCGCTGCGTCGGCTCCTCACCGCGGTGCCGGTTTCAACTACCTCGACCATCGCCTTCCGGAGGGCTTCGAGTTGGCTGGGCGTCAACCCCAGGTCGTGCCTGGCGTCGCTGCGACGTTGCACCAGATAGGGAGCGTCTAGCCATCCATCACCGGCAAGCGCCTGGTAGAACTTTACCATGTTCATCAACGTCTGGGCGTTGTCGCCCTGGCCGATGGCCATGTTGAACTCGGCCCCTTGGGCGGTCCATCCCCGGGGGCCGTAAACCTGATCGAAATACGCCGTCGAGTAGGGGTAGATCGACCGGGCTTCACTCTGCAAATCCACGCCGCTCCGCTCACGGAATCCCATGGCCAAGCCATCTTCCAGGATCGCATTCAGCCCCAGGCGCGCGCCGAGCTGGTAGAAATACACGTCACAGCTTTCGCGGATGGCACCGGTCAGGTCGAGACGGCCGTGACCCTCCCGTTTCCAGCAACGGAAGAACCGGTTGCCCAAGCGGAGTCCGCCACGGCATGGCTGCGGCATGTAGCTCCCCGGCGTGACGATCCCGCGCTTCAGACCCATGGCCGCCACCGCCAACTTGAAAGGTGAGGCCGGCGGATATCGTGCCTGAATGGCCCGGTTGAAGAGTGGCTTCGACGGATCGCTGACCATCAGTCGCCACTCGCTTTCGGAGATGCCACCGATGAACAGGTTGGGATCGTAGGTCGGTGCAGAATACGAGGCCCGCACTTCGCCATCCGGCCCGAGCGCTACCAGCGCGCCCCGCCGGCCAGGATGGCGAACGCGCCACAAGCTGTCGATGAACACCTGGAGATCGATGTCGATGGTGGTGCGGAGCGGCTGGCCTCCCGTTGGCAGCAACGTCGGGGCCACGCCTGCTTCCCGCACCAGCCGTCCGATGGCGCTCACCTCGATGAACCGGACGCCGGGCAGGCCCCGCAGCACCGCATCGTACTCCTCCTCCAGGCCACCGCGCCCAACCATGGTCCCGAGACGAGCACCGGGGAAACGTCCGGTGGCCAAGTCGTCCTCGTTGACCTCGCCGACGTACCCGACCACATGCGCCAGCGCTGCGCCATGGGGGTAATGCCGTTTGGGCTCCGACTCGATGACCATTCCGGGAAGCAGCGCTCGATGCTCTTCCAGTTGCGAGATCATCTCGAACGAACCATCCGCCGTGAGCAGGGCCGGCAGGTGGCGGGCCCGGCGATACCGCTGCACCACCCGTTCGAGATGGAGGCTGTCCAAGTGGATGATGTCCTGCACCCGCGCCAGGACCGCCCGCAGAGAATCCTCGGACCGCGCCAGGAACTTGACCGCGAACCCGGGAACGTTCTCCGCGATGATCCGCCCGTCACGGTCGAGGATCGGTCCGCGGGGCGCCATCAGCGGTACCGACCGCACCCGGTTGTCCTCGGCACGCAGCTGGAAACGTTGGTACTGGATGACCTGCAAGCGGAAGAAGGTGCCGGCCAGCACGATGAACACCGCCACCAGCCCCCACTGCGCCATGGCGGCCCGCGATCGCAACCGGTAGGAGTGAAAGCCCTTCATGCCTCGAGCCGGATCGCGAGCCAATCCCGGAACATCACCAGAATCAGCACGCCGACGACCGCGGTCGTCAGACCCTGGAGCGGTGACCAGACGGCCAGCTGCCACAGAAGCACGCGGCCGCTGACCCCGCTCGCCAGCAGGACGATGAGGTCACGCAACCACACCCCACCCCAAATGAACCCGGCGTGGACCAGAAGGTTGTCGGCGAAGAACACCGACCGCCCCGACGCCGCGAGATACCCGACCACGGTGTTGGCCAAGGCGGCCGCGCCGAACCGGCTCGGGCCCAGTGAATCCATCATCAGGCCGGTGAAGAATCCGGCTACCGCCGCCGCCCCGGGACGGGCGCGAGTAGCGTAGATCAACAATCCGAGCATGATGAAATCGGGCGCGGCGCGCGAGTCCCACAGGCGCGGGCGCAGGTAGAACTGCAACAACAGGAGGAGCAGGAGAACGAAGGCCAGCTTGCCGCGGGAGCGCTGTGGCATCTGTCAGCGCTCCTCGTCAGGGAAGGCACCCTCAAGCGACCGCTCGGCGGGTCCGAGCAGGATCAGAGCGTGAGCCGCGTGAGCCGGGTTGGCGGCCGGGAGGACGAGGTAGGTTCGCTCCCAGCCCGTCAGCTCCCTGATAACGCTCACCACCCGGCCGATAGGAATGCCCTTGGGGTACACACCGCCGAGACCGGAGGTCAGCACCAGTGTCCCCGCAGGAATGGTATCGCGGTAGGGCACCCCGCGCAGTTCCAGCAGCGGCTCGGTCCCCCTAGCTGGTGCCGAGGGAGCCACGATGCCGAACACCCCAGCACCGTCGGTGTAGGCGCTGGCCCGAAACTCGGGGTGGGCCCAAGTCGTGGCCACGCTGGTTTGCCGGTCGACCGAGCTGATGACTCCCAGGAGCCCTTCAGGAGCGACGACAGGATGGAACAGAGCCACGCCATCCGCGTGGCCGGCGCTCAGGAGGAGGGTCAAGCCGTCCGTGGGTAGCGCCTGGTGCAGCACTTCCGCCGGCACGAACTCCAGGGGCACCCGCTGTCCCAACCCCAGGAGCCGGCGCAGCTGGTCGTTCTCGTCCCGCAAGGCGGGGAGGCCCTGTGCCAGTAGAGCAATCGAATCGCGCTGTGCCTGGATCAGCACCAGCCGCGACCGGCTCGTCTTGCCTTCCACGGCCGTTTCCTGCATCCACACCAGGGGCACGAGCACGGAGTTGCGGATTGCGCTGGCAAGCCGCGCCGTGCGAGCAGGGGGAACGAACAACATACCGCTGGCCAGCAAGAGACACACGAGGAATACCACGGTGTCACTACGGGATCTGGCGCGGTCCGGCTGCTCAATCATCTACTTTTGGAGAACGCCCCGGAATTTTTCGAAGTCATCCAGGATCCGGCCCGTGCCCCGGACGACACAGGTGAGGGGGTCTTCGTCGATGTGGATCGGGAGCCCTGTTTCCTGAGACAACAACACGTCCAACCCTCTGATCAAAGCCCCCCCGCCCGTCATGACGATGCCGCGGTCGACGATGTCGCTCGCCAGTTCCGGCGGGGTGATCTCCAATGCGCGCCTAAAGGCATCAACGATCTGTTGAATCGGTTCCTGCACGGCCTCGCGGATCTCGCTGGCGTGGACCCGCACGGTCTTGGGAATACCCGACACCAGGTCACGCCCCTTGACATCAGTTTCCAGGTCGTCGGTAACTTGGGCGGCTGATCCGATCTTGATCTTGATGGCCTCGGCGGTCGGCTCGCCGATGAGGAGGTTGTAGTTCTTGCGCATGAACTGGACGATGGCCTGATCGAGCTCGTCACCACCGGTCCGGATTGACGTGTCGGAGACGATACCCGATAGCGCTATCACGGCGATTTCGGTGGTGCCGCCGCCAATGTCGATCACCATGTTGCCGGTTGGTGTCTCGACCGGGAGCCCGACACCGATAGCCGCCGCCATCGGCTCGGCCACCATCAGGACTTCCTTGGCCCCCGCCGTCTCGGCCGAATCGCGCACGGCCCGGCGTTCCACCTCGGTGATGCCCGAGGGAACGGCGATGATGACCTTGGGTTTTACCCGGAAAACGTGCTTGTCGATGATGGTCTTGAGAAAATAACGCAGCATCCGTTCGGTGACGTCGAAGTCGGCGATCACCCCGTCCTTGAGGGGACGCACGGCCACGATGCTGTCCGGTGTCCGGCCCAGCATCCGCTTGGCCTCGAGCCCGATGCCCAGGATGTTCCCGGAGGCCTTCTCGATGGCCACCACCGAGGGCTCATTGAGGACGATCCCCTCGCCCTTGACGTACACGAGGGTATTGGCCGTGCCGAGGTCGACGGCGATCTCGTTGGCCGGAAGCCAGGAACCGATATTGAAATTGAACAACCGCATGTTCTTTGATACCTTACGGCTAGTGTGGTCGCCTAAGAGTAACGAGGGGTAGACGGTCGATACAAGGCGGCGCTAGCGGCCGGTACTGCCAAAGCCGCCATCTCCGCGGGCCGAGTCCGGCAGGGCCTCGACCTCGGCGAACTCAACCCTCTCCACCCGGGCAATGACCATTTGGGCGATCCGCATCCCCCGGGTCACCTCGAAGGGTTCCCGGCCCAGGTTGACCAGGGCGACCATGACCTCACCCCGATAGTCGCTGTCGATGGTGGCCGGCGTGTTGGGGAGCGTGATGCCGTGTTTCAGCGCCAGGCCCGAGCGGGGCCGGAGCTGGCATTCGTAGCCCTCCGGCACCGCGATCCGGTATCCCGTCTTGAACAGCCGCCGTTCCAGGAACGCGAGGGTGCCCCCTTCGGCCGAGGCGATGTCATATCCGGCCGATCCGGCCGTCGCCCGCTGGGGAATCGGGAGGCCCTCACCGTGGGGCAGCCGGGTGATCAGCACCTCGACGGTGTCCGTCCGCGCTGAGGTCACAGGACGGTGGCCACGTCGACGCAGGGCAGCCCGAATGCCTCGGCCACGGCGGGGTAGACGACCTTGCCGTCGACCACGTTGAGCCCCAGCCGCAGCGGTTGGTTGGCGCGGGCGGCCTCACGCCAGCCGTCTCGGGCCAGCAGCAGGGCGTAGGGGAGCGTAGCATTGGTCAACGCCAGCGTGGAGGTACGCGGCACGGCACCGGGCATGTTGGCGACACCGTAGTGTACGATGCCATCGACCTCGTAGGTCGGGTCGTCGTGCGTAGTGGCATGGATGGTTTCGACACAGCCACCCTGGTCGACGGCCACATCGACGATGACCGAGCCCTTTTTCATGACCGCCAGGTCGGCCCGCCGCACCAGATGGGGGGCCTTGGCCCCGGGCAGCAGTACGGCGCCGATCACCAGATCGGCCCGGCTGATGGCGTCGATGATGTTGTAGCGGTTGGAGTATAGCGTGTCGACGTTGGCCTCGAGCACGTCGTCGAGGTAACGCAATCGCTCGAGCGACAGGTCAAGAACAGTCACGTGGGCGCCCAATCCCGACGCCATCTTGGCGGCGTTGATCCCCACCGTACCCCCGCCGATAATGACCACCGAACCCGGAGCGACCCCCGGGACACCGCCGAGGAGGACGCCGCTCCCGCCGAACACTCGCTCGAGGTACTTGGCGCCCTCCTGGACCGCCATCCGTCCGGCGACCTCCGACATGGGCGTCAACAGGGGCAGTTCGCCCGAGGGGAGTTGTACCGTCTCATAGGCCACAGCCACGGCGCCGGAGTCGATCACCGCCAGAGTCAGCTCTTCGTCCGCCGCAAAGTGGAAGTAGGTGTAGATCACCTGGCCGGCGCGCATCCGGGGCCACTCTACGGCAATGGGCTCCTTGACCTTCACGATCATTTCGGCCTGGCGCCACACCTCGTCCGCCGTCTCGAGGATGGCGGCGCCGGCGCTGGTGTAAGCCTCGTCGCCAAAGCCGCTGCCGATGCCTGCCGCCTGCTCGACGACCACCGTGTGGCCCTGCGCGGTGAGCGCCTCTACCCCGGCCGGGACCACGGAGACACGATTCTCGTTCGATTTTATCTCTTTCGGTATGCCAATCAACATGATCCACTTACTCGCAGAAAAACGTGAATGGAATCAACGTCCTTAGGGCTGGGGACCGAGCACGACGATGGTCTGCCGTTCGGGCGCAAAGACGTCCCGACCGACAGCGGCAACATCCTCCCCGGTGACGCCCTCGATCAGGGCCAGGATGTCATCGAGGGGGCGGTAGTCTTCCCCGTGGAGCGCCGCGGTTGCCAAGCGGTTCATCCGGCTGGTGGTGCTCTCCAGCGACAACATCACCTGGCCCTTCAGCTGCTGTTTCACGTCCGCCAATTCTTCGGGGGGTAATCCCTCGGCCGCCAGCGTGGCGAATTCCTGGCGGATGGCGTCGAGTGCCTTCCGTGCGGACCCGGGCTGGGTCCCGACGTACACCCCAATGAACCCCGACGAACGGTACAGTTGCTGGAACGCGTAGATGGCGTAGGCCAGCCCCAAATCCTCGCGGATTCGCTGGAACAGGCGACTGGACATACCACCGCCGAAGGCGCACGTCAGCATCGACAGCGCGTAGCGGCGCGGGTCCGCGTAGGGGAACGCCTCGGAGCCGATGACGATGTGTGCCTGGGCGGTGTCGCGAGCTTCCTGGCGCTCGACGCCCTGGACAGCAGGTGCGGTGCCCACGGGCGGCTTGCTTGCCCGGGCAGCGCTGCCGTTCAGCCATCCCTCGCGGTCCAACAGGTCCAGCAGTGCCTGGTGCTCGAGGTGCCCGGCCGCCGCGATGACACAGTTACCCGGGTAGTACCCCGCCCGATGGAGGTCCTGGAGATCCGTGGCCGAAAGGGCGTTGACCGTCTCGGTGGTCCCGAGGATGGGGTATCCATACGGGTGCTCGGGCCACAGCGTGGCCGCGTGCATCTCGAACACCATGTCGTCGGGCGTGTCCATGACGCCGGCGATCTCTTCCAACACCACATTCCGTTCGGTGGCCAAATCCGACTCCCGCAACAGCGGCCGGCGGACCAAGTCGGTGAGGATGTCGACGGCCACCGGGAGGTCGCTGTCGAGCACGTGCGCCTGATAGCTGGTGTGGTCGCGGCTGGTGTAGGCGTCGAGGCTGCCGCCCCGGATCTCCAGTGCCAGCGCCAACTCCTTGGCCGTGCGGCGTTCGGTGCCCTTGAACACCATGTGCTCCAGCATGTGGGACACACCCATCCGCCGCCGGTCTTCGTGCGCGCTGGCCGTCTGGACCCACACGCCTAAGCTCACTGACCGTACCCCCGGAATCGTTTCCGTGAGTACGGTCAGTCCATTCGGAGCCCGTGTGCGGTACAGACCGTCGTCGAGACGTAGCCTGTCCAAGGACGGTTACTCCTTCGGGAGAAGGGCCTTTCGTGACAACTTCATCCGGCCACGGTCGTCCACTTCGAGCAGTTTCACCTGGACCATGTCGCCCTTCTTGACGACGTCCTCGGTCTTCTCGGTCCGGGCGTGCTGCAGCTCGCTGATGTGCAACAATCCCTCGACCCCGGGGAGGATCTCGATGAAGGCCCCAAACGCCGTGGTACTCTTGACGGCGCCGGTGTAGATGGTGCCGACTTCTGGCTCGGTCGTCAAGGCGGCGATCATCTCGTGGGCGCGCTCGCCACCCTCGGCACCCACCGAGGAGATGGTGACCAGGCCGTCGTCGTCGACGTTGACCTTGGCGCCGGTCTGCTCCTGGATGCCGCGAATGGTCTTGCCCTTGGGACCGATCAGGTCGCCGATCTTGGAGGGCTTGATCTGGATGGTGATGATGAGCGGCGCATAGGGCGACAACTTCTTGCGTGGAGTCTTGAGCGCCTTCTCCATCTCCTTGAGGATATGGAGCCGGGCCTTCTTGGCCTTGGCCAAAGCCGACTCGAGGATGGCCACGTCGAGCCCCTCGATCTTGATGTCCATCTGGATCGAGGTGATGCCCTTGGCGGTGCCCGCCACCTTGAAGTCCATGTCGCCGAGGTGGTCTTCCGTACCGAGGATGTCGGTCAGGATGGCCGTGTTGTCGCCTTCCGCGATGAGCCCCATGGCAACGCCGGCCACGGCGGCCTTCATCGGCACGCCAGCGTCCATCAGTGCCAGTGATCCGCCACACACTGTGGCCATGGAAGACGATCCGTTCGACTCGAGAATCTCCGACACTATACGGATGGTGTAGGGGAAGTCCTCGTAGTCGGGGAGCAACGGCTGGAGGGCTCGCTCGGCGAGCATCCCGTGCCCGATTTCCCGGCGGCTGGTGCCCCGGATCATGCGGACTTCGCCGGTGCAGAACGGCGGGAAGTTGTAGTGCAGCATGAACGACTTGGTGGTCTGGGCCGCCATGTCGATGCTGTCGATGCGCTGTTCGTCGTCAGCCGTACCCAGCGTGACCGTCACCAGCGCCTGCGTCTGGCCCCTGGTGAACACCGCAGAGCCATGGGCCCGCGGCAGCACGCTTACCTCCGGGGTAATGGGACGGACCGTGTCCATGTCCCGCCCGTCGATGCGCTCACCCTTCTCGAGCACCTGCCGCCGCATGGCGTCGGCTTCGATGTCGTGGAGGACGCCGCCGATGTCTCGGCCGCCCTCGGGATACTCCTCGGCCAGCGACTCCTGAACCTCTGTCTTGATCGCGGTAACGCCGGCGGCTCGGCCGGCCTTGTCACTGGCGTTGATGGCCTGGGCCATCTTGTTGTCGGCCAACTTGTGGACCTTCTTGGCCAGGGCCTCGTCGGTCACCGGAGCCGTCCACTCCATGTCGGGCCGGCCCGCTTCGGCGCGCAGTGGCTCAGTGATGTCGAGCATCTCGCGGATGCCCCCGTGGGCTACCGACAGTCCCTCGAGGATTTCTTCCTCCGTGGCCTCCACTGCGCCGCCCTCGACCATGACGATGGAGTCGCGGCTCCCGCTGACGATCAGGTCGACGGTCGAGTATTCCAACTGCTCGAACGTGGGGTTGAGGACCCACATGTCGTTGACACGCCCCACCCGGACTCCGGCGAGCGGTCCGCCCCACGGCACTTCCGAGATACTGAGGGCCGTGACGGCCGCGTTGAGCGCCAACACGTCGGCGTCGTTCTCCTGATCGGCCGAGAGCACGGTGATGAACACCTGCACTTCGTTCTTGAAGCCGTCGGGGAACAGCGGCCGCAGCGACCGGTCAATGACCCGGCAAGTGAGCACTTCCTTCTCCGAAGGACGCCCTTCCCGCTTGATGAACCCGCCGGGGATCTTGCCCGCGGCGTACGTCTTTTCCCGGTATTCGACCGTTAGCGGAAAGAACGGGAGGGTGGAACGTTTGTGCGATACGGTGACGGCCGCCAGCACTACGGTTTCCCCAAACTGCAGTAACACGGAACCAGCGGCCTGCTTGGCCAGACGGCCCGTTTCCATGGTGAGCGTCCTGCCGGCAAATTCTGTTTCGATACGATGCACTTACTGCTTCTCTCTTCTTTGTGCGGCGTGCCCCATAGTAAAGAGGGCGTCCCGTGCTTAGGCTGGGACGCCCTCCACTACTCAGCAGCCATTAGTGACGGAGCCCGAGCTCCTCGATGAGGGACCGATATCCCTCGAGATCTCTTCGCTTGAGATAGCTCAGCAGGCGGCGACGGGTCCCGACCATCTTCAGCAAACCCTGGCGACTGTGGTGGTCCTTGGGGTGCTGGCGGAAGTGGCCGGTGAGGTCGTTGATCCGCGCGGTGAGAATAGCGATCTGCACGTTGGCCGAGCCGCTGTCGCCCTCGTGCCGCGCGTACTTGGTAATGACGCTCTGCTTGTCTACAGTCATGCCTCTGCTGGTTCCTCTACTCAAGTCTCAAAGTCTTGTAAGCCTAGAAAGTAAACGCAGTTGCGACCCAATGGCAAGAGAGCGGGTGGCTCTCCCAGCCATGCCGCTCTCCGGCCATCCCACGTTAGCCGAACATACCCCGAAATAAGCGGCTCAAGTCGTTCCAAAACGCCAGGCTCATCAGCATCAGGATCATTACCAGCCCCACCGCCGTCAGCCGTTCCCTCAGCTTTAGCGACAGCGGCCGGCGCAACACGCCCTCGGCCACCAGGAACAGGAACTGGCCCCCGTCCAACACCGGAATCGGCAGCAGGTTCAGCACTGCCAGGTTGATCGAAATCACGGCCATGAACGCCAGGAACGGGTCGATACCGGCCCGCGCCATCGCCCCGGCTAATTGCCCGATCATGATGGGGCCGCCCAATTCCCGGGCCGGGACCCGGGCCGTCAGCAGCCCGCGTACCGACCGGATGACAATGGTACCGTAATTGGCGGTCTCTTTGGCACCCTCCACCATAGCGGCTCCCAAGGACAGCGCCCGGCGCTGCTCCATGGACACGGGCTGAATGCCGATCCGCCCAATGGTGCGGAACTCTCCATCGGCAGTGGTGTCAACCACGGCGGCGGGGGTGGCCAACACGGTATCGGTGCCCTGAGCCCGGCCCAGCACGAACGCCAGTTCCCGCCCCGGGTTCTGTGACACGAACTCCACCAGGTCGTACCACTGCGGCGTGGGAGAATCGTCGATACTAAGAATGGTGTCGCCGGTGACCAAGCCGGCACTGTCTGCCGGGGTATCGGGCAAGACGCTGCCGACCACGGCCGGCAAGTATGGCAGGATGGCCCTGGCCGCCTGAATCCGCTCCACCAGCGCGTCCGGATGGATGGTCAACTCGACCGGCGCTTTCCCGGCCAGGTGGATCACGATGACCTCGTCGGACGTCGATTGAATCAGGCGGAGGATCTCACCCCACGAGCCGACGGGCGTGTCGCCGATGGCAGTGATCGAATCGCCGGGCGCCAGGTTGCTCAGGGATTCGGCGCCGGCCGGGAGTTCCTCGGCGACGAGGCCGACGGTGGTGGTCGGATTGTACGGCAGACCGTTCTTGGCAATGAGGAACGTGTAGACTGCCCAGGCGAACAGCGCGTTCATGGTGACCCCCGCCAGGATCACCACCATGCGTACCCACACCGGCTTGCTCTCGAAGTACTGATCGGGCGGCACCTCACGCTGGGGCCGGTCCCCTTCGAGGGCGGAACTGGTTACCTCTTCTTCCGCCGTGGCCATCTTGACGTAGCCGCCGAGCGGAATCCAACTCACGGCGTATTCCGTTCCGCCCCGGGTAAAGCTCAGCGCCTTGATCGGCGACCCCAGGCCCAGTGAAAAGCGGTAGACGTGGATACCGGCGACTTTGGCGGCGATGAAGTGGCCCGCCTCGTGGATGAAGATCAACACGCCCAACACGATTATCAGGGCGCCGACGGACAGCAGCATACTCACGCAATCACCTCTTCAGCATGGACTCTGGCTCGATGGTCGGCCGCGCGAACGGCCTCCAGCGTGGCGACGGGCTCGGAGCCATCGCGCTCCAGCACTTGATCGATAACGTCGGCGATGGCGCCGAACGACAGCCGGCCCTCGAGGAACGCGGCCACCGCTACCTCGTTGGCGGCGTTGAATACCGCCGGGGCGGTCCCCCCTGCCCGACCGGCCGCCACCCCCAGCCCGAACGCCCGGAACACGTCGGTCCGCACCGGCTCGAACGTGAGCGGCCCGGCGGCCACCGGATCGAACCGGCGAACGCCGTCGTCCGGCAGGCGGCGGGGGTGCGTCAGCGCGTAGAGAATCGGCAATTCCATCGTGGGAAACCCCATCTGAGCAACGACGCTCCCGTCGCAGAACTCGGCAAACCCGTGGATGATGCTCTGCGGATGCACCACCACTTCCACGGCGTCGTAGGGCAGCCCGAAAAGGAAGTGGGCTTCGATGACCTCGAGCGCCTTGTTGGCCAGCGTTGCACTATCTACGGTGATCTTGGTACCCATGTTCCAGGTAGGGTGCTTGAGGGCCTCGCTGACGGTGGCGACCCGTATTCGATCGGGATCCCATTCCCGGAACGGGCCACCCGAAGCCGTCAGAATGAGGCGGGACAGGTGCGCCTCGGTGCCGGCCAGGCACTGCAGCACCGCACTGTGCTCGGAATCCACGGGCACCACTTCGCCGCCACCCTCCAGGGCCGACTCGGCCACCAGGTCCCCGGCCATGACCAGGGTTTCCTTGTTGGCCAGGGCCACCCGTTTCCCGGCCCGGAGCGCGGCCAAGGTGGCGTCGAGTCCGGCGGCGCCGACCACGGCGTTCACCACCACGTCCACCTCCGGATGGGTCGCCGCCTCGATCAAGACCTCCGGGCCACTGGGGATGCCGTTGCTGGCGGCGCTCACAACCGCGAGCCCGGCGAAACGGGGCGACCACTCGGCACACTGCGCTTCCAGCAGGCCGCTGTTGCGTCCCGCCGTCAGCGCTACGATCCGGAATTCCTCCCGGTGCCGCTTGAGGACTTTCAGTGTGCTGAGGCCGATGGATCCCGTCGAGCCGAGGAGGGCGACGCCGCGCATCAGATGATCCCGAACGCGCGATACAGCAGGGCGGTCACCGGGAGGACGACGTAGAGCGAATCGAGCCGGTCGAGGACGCCGCCGTGTCCTGGAATGATGGCGCTGGAATCCTTGACGCCCGCTTCACGCTTGAAGAGCGATTCCGCGAGATCACCCAACTGACCCAACACCCCGGCGGCGCCCGCTATCAGCAGCGCGACCGTCCACGGGAGGGCCACCCCGGCCGGCCCGAGGGCCACGACTTGCCAGACGGGGACCACGATCAACGCACCGATCACCCCCGACACTGTACCGGACCAGGTTTTTCCCGGGCTGATCGTCGGAGCCATCTTGGGCCCTTGCATGGCCCGGCCTCCGAACATGGCCGCAGTGTCGCACACCCAGGTAGCCACCAAGGGAAAGAACACCAGGGCCGTAGCCGCCCGCGGATCGAGGCTGCCCCCTCCGTGCCGGATGACGAGGAGGAACGCGGGCATGGCCCCACTGTAGCCGATGCCGAACAGGGTCACCCCGATGGCGGCGAGCGGTTGGTCGGTAGGACCGCGGGTGGCGAGGAGCCAGAGGAGGAGAACCACCACGCCGGTGATAAGGACGAAAGGCCACCACGCGTTCAGGAAGTCCGCCACCCTCGTGTCGGTCAGGGCCGCGTAGGTCACCGGGGCGACGCTCGTCGCCGCGACCAGCCCGGGGCCGCGCAGTGCCCGGATCCCCTTTTGGGCGGCCAGGTCGTACAATTCCCGGGTTCCCAGCAAAGAGGCGACCGCGACCAGCAGGGCCAGGGGAATTCCGCCGAGGTACACGATCGCCAGGGCGACGGGGATGGCGACGACGGCGAAGCCGACGCGCCGAACCACGTTGGCGTCCATCAGAGCGTGACTCGGCCGAAGCGGCGTTCCCGGCGCTGGTACTCGAGAATGGCCTCGAAGAAGTGTTCCCGGTTGAAATCGGGCCACAGGACCGGGGAGACGACGATCTCGGCGTAGGCCAACTGCCACAGGAGGAAGTTGGAGATGCGCATCTCGCCCGAGGTGCGGATGAGCATATCGGGATCGGGCCACTTTGCGGTGAGCAGCCTCGACGCCAGCATGTCTTCGGTGATCGTCGCGGGATCGAGGGTGCCGGCCGCCGCGTCCTCGGCCAGCAGCCGCGCCGCGCGGGTCAGTTCGGCCCGCGAGCTGTAGGAAATGCACAAGTTCAGAGCCAACCGGTCACCGCCGGCGGTCGACGTCATGATCCGGTCTACGGCGGCGAGGGCCGAGGGCGCCAGGCGGTCGAGGTCGCCGAGGACCGTGACCGCGGCGCCGTTGGCCCGAAGGTCTTCCAGTTCCAGGGCGATGTACTCTTCCAGCAGCGTCATCAGCGCGTCGATCTCTTCGGGCGGCCGCTGCCAGTTTTCCTGGCTGAAGGCAAACAGGGTCAGCACTTCGACGCCCACCTCGATCGCCGCCTCGACGACCTGGCGCACCGATTTCATCCCCGCCTGATGGCCCAGGGGACGCGGTAGCGAACGTTCGGTGGCCCAGCGCCCGTTGCCATCCATGATGATGGCAACGTGGCGCGGGACATCCCCCTTCATGCGAATACGTTCTACAAGATCGTCGGACATGGCGGTCAGATTTCCATGATCTCCGCTTCTTTGGCGACGATCAGTTCGTCGATCACGTGAACGTGCTCGTCGGTCAGCTTTTGCACGTCCTTCTCCGCCCGCTTCTTGTCATCGTCGCTGATGTGCTCGAGCTTCTTGATCTTGTGGATGATGTCGCCACGCGCATGGCGGATGGCGACCTTGCCCTCCTCGGACAGCTTGTGCACCAGCCGGGCGAGTTCCTTCCGCCGCTCCTCGGTGAGGAGGGGCAGGGGCACCCGGATGATGTCGCCTTGGCTGGCGGGATTGAGCCCGAGATCCGCCTCGCGGATGGCCTTTTCGATGTTGGGCGTCATGGACTTGTCGAACGGTTGCACCGTCAGCATCCGGGGCTCCGGGGCAGACACCAGGCCTATCTGGTTCAACGGCACCATGCTGCCGTAGGCCTCGACCCGGACCAGATCCAGCAACGACGTGGTAGCCTTCCCGCTCCGCACCGTGGACAACTCCCGTTTGGTATTGTCCACGGCCTTGTCCATGGACTCGCGCGCGGCCTTGAGTAGTTCGGGAATGGTAGTCATCGGACGATGGTCCCCACTCGTTCGCCACGCAGGACACGGGCGATAGCATCGGGTTGATTGATGTTGAAGACGACGATCGGCAGCTGGTTGGCCTTGCACAGCCCGAACGCGTTGGCGTCCATGACCGCGTATCCATTGACGATCGCGTCCTGGAACGACAATTCGGGGAGGAACTCCGCGTCGCCGTCGACCTTGGGATCCTTGGTGTAGACTCCATCGACATTGGTGGCCTTGAGGAGGACCTCGGCGTCCATCTCGAGCGCCCGGAGCACCGCGGCGGTATCGGTAGAGAAGAAGGGATTGCCGGTGCCACCGGCAAAGATCACCAGTCGGCCCTTTTCGAGATGCCGTTGGGCCCGGCGGCGGATGTACGGTTCCGCCAAAGACTCCATGCGGATAGCGGTCATTACCCGGGTGTTGACCCCCGCCTTCTCCAGAACGTCCTGCATGGCCAACGCGTTGATCACCGTGGCCAGCATGCCCATGTAGTCGGCGTTGACTCGGTCCAAACCGGACTTGCTGGCGGTGGTCCCCCGGATGATGTTCCCGCCACCGACGACCAGGCCAAGGTGCACGCCCATGGCGTGCACTTCCTTTATCTGCTGCGCGAGTTCGTTGACGACCTGATAATCCAGGCCGATCCCCTGCTCACCGGCAAGGGCCTCGCCTGACAACTTGAGCAGGGCCCGACGATAGCCCTTGGCCACTATCCTTCTCCGATCCGGAATCGGGCGAACCGCCCGACGGAAATGGCCTCGCCCAGCGTGCTCGACGCTTCCTTGATCAGCTGGCCGACCGTCTTGGAATCGTCTTTGACGAACGCTTGTTCCGTCAGCGTGCGCTCGGCGATGAACTTCTTGATCTTCCCCTCGACGATCTTCTCGCGGATGTGCTCGGGCTTGCCACCGGCCTGGGCTTGCTCCTCGGCGATGCGCCTTTCTGACGCGACCAGATCCTCGGGAACGTCCTGGGGATTGACGCCGGTCGGATCGGCCGACGCGATGTGCAGGGCCAGGTCCTTGGCCAGCGACTTGAACTCGTCGGTCCGAGCCACGAAGTCCGTTTCGCAGTTCAGCTCGACGAGAACGCCGACCTGGCCGTTGTGATGGATATAGCTCACCACCAGTCCCTCGCCCGCCACCCGGCCACTCCGCTTGTCGGCCTTGGCGATCCCCTTCTTGCGCAGCAGCTCCACGGCCGCGTCCATGTCACCCTGGGCCTCTTCCAGCGCCCGCTTGCAATCCATCATGCCTGCACTCGTTCGGGTGCGAAGCTCCTTGACTTGTTGGGGAGAAACTGTCGTTGCCGTCATGGTGATACACCTTCAGTGAATAGTAAAACCGCCGCCCAGGCCGGAGACGGGCCCCAGGGCGGCGGAATGACTTCCCGGCACAACCCACCCGGGCGCGTCAGGCGTCCCCGTTGGCCGCCGAAGCCGTGGTGGGCGCCACGGCTTCCGGTGCGCCGGGGCTCTCGCCGCCTGCCGCCGGCACGTCTTCCGTGACCCGGGCGGCAATGGCCTCAGGCTTCGGCCGCCGCTTGCGGCGCGGCCGGCGCCGCCGACTATCGGCGTCGGCGTCGGCGTCGCTGCTGTAGGTCTCGCCCTCGAACTCCTCGGCGATTTCCCGCGCCGGCACCTGGGCCCGCGTTTCGCGGACCGTTTCAGCGATCGCCCCGGTAATGAGCGACACCGACCGAATGGCGTCGTCGTTACCCGGGATTGGCACCGTGATCAGATCCGGATCCGCATTGGTATCGACGATGGCGACGACGGGGATGCCCAGCTTGTTGGCCTCCGCGACGGCGATCCGTTCCTTGCGGGAGTCGACCACGAACAGCACACCGGGCAACCGGTTCATCTGCTTGATGCCTTCGAGATTGCGGCTCAGCTTGATCCGCTCACGGTCGAACAGCAGCTTTTCTTTCTTGGTGTAGTTCTCGAAGTCGCCATCGGAATCACCCTGTTCCAGTTCCCGCAGCCGGCGGATCTGCTTCTTGATGGTCTGGAAATTGGTGAGCATACCACCCAGCCAGCGCTCGGTCACCCAGTGGGCGCCGCACTCCCGGGCGTCGATCTCGACAACGCCCTTGAGCTGCCGCTTGGTGCACACGAAGATGATGCCTTCGCCTTTGAGCAGCACCTCCCGCACCAGCGCCTGTGCGGCTTCCAGCTGGCGCAGGGTTTTCTGCAGATCGATGATGTAGATGCCCGACCGCTCGGCAAAAATGAACCGGCGCATCTTGGGGTTCCAGCGGCGAGTCTGGTGTCCGAAGTGGACACCGGCCTCCAACATGTCCTGCACTTGAGGTTGTGGCATTCCTGTCCTGGTCCTGTCACGCAAAGGGTTGATCCGCCACCGCGTTCATCTCCCGACCGAACCCCGGAGGGGCACCCCGGTCGGGATCCTGCGATGTGTGTGATTGGCCGGTTCCAGCCGGCCGGTCCAGTCTACCGCTTGGAGAACTGGAACCGCTTCCGCGCGCCCGGACGACCGGGCTTCTTACGCTCAACTTTGCGCGCGTCCCGGGTCAACAACCCGGCGGCTCGCAACTTGAGCCGGTGGATTTCGTCGGCCCGCAGCAGGGCCCGCGCGATCGCCAGGCGCAACGCGCCCGCTTGTCCCGACTGACCGCCGCCCCGCACTCGCGCCTTGACGTCGAAGGCCCCGAGGGTATCGGTGGCGGTGAAGGACTGCTGAATGTGCTGCACCAGCGACAAGCGCGGGAAGTAGTCGCCCAACGTCCGACCGTTGATGTCCCATTTCCCGGTGCCCGGCGTGAGGTACACGCGCGCCACGCTCGTCTTGCGACGACCGACCGCGTTCCACCTCAACTCGATAGTGTCCGTCATACGCCTACCTTGCTAGCCTGAATCGGGAAGGGCTTGGGCCGTTGCGCTTGGTGGGGATGCTCACCACCGGCGTACACCTTGAGCTTGCCCCGCAGCTTCTGCCGTGCCAACGTGGTCTTGGGCAGCATGCCGAACACGGCCTTTTCGATGACCCGATCAGGGTGCTTGGCCAACATCGTCCGCACCGGGATGTGCTTCTCGTGCCCCATGTAGCCGGAATGCGAAAAGTACGTCTTCTGATCCATTTTCCGGCCGGACAGCCGCACTTTTTCCGCGTTGATCACCACCACGAAGTCCCCGCCGTCCATGTGCGGCGTGAAGGTGGGCTTGTGCTTACCCCGGATCAACTGCGCCACTGTCGTGGCCAGCCGGCCGAGCGGCACGTTGCTGGCATCAACCAGATACCAGTCGTGCGAGATGTCCGAAGGCCGTTGTGAATACGTCCGCATGACTCCACTGTCCGCTGAGGAACCCCAAATTTACACAGACCCATAAGATACCCGGGCATATCGGCTTAGGTCAAGCGCCCGGGCCAAGCGAATACTCGACCAGGACCTCCCCCTTTTCCACCGTCGCGCCCGGCACCACCCGGACGGCCGCCACCGTTGCCGCCGCCGAGGCACGCAATTCGTTCTCCATCTTCATGGCCTCCAGCACCACTATCCCCTGGCCTGCCACCACCGCCTGCCCCGGCTCGACCTCGACTCGGACCACCAGGCCCGGCATCGGCGCCTTGAGCACGTTCTCGCCGCTCTTCCGCTGCCCCGAGCCG
>Ga0209987_10000603_pt1 | contig 18932 bp, 25 predicted proteins | sample N074metaG_FD_182134 | JGI IMG/M metagenome (GOLD analysis project Ga0209987, IMG submission 182134) | Deep subsurface microbial communities from Kermadec Trench to uncover new lineages of life (NeLLi) - N074 metaG (SPAdes) (version 2) | ecosystem: Environmental > Aquatic > Marine > Ocean trench... | reverse complement strand
CAGTGCTTGGCAGAATTGTGGGAGCGCACTTAGTGAGGAGCGCCGATCCCTGCATTAACGCGGGGATCGGTAATTCGCGGCTAAAGCCGCTCCCACAGTGCTTGGCCGAATTGTGGGAGTGCACTTAGTGCGGGGCGCCGATCCCTGAACTAATGCGGGGATCGGTAATTCGCGGCTAAAGCCGCTCCCACAGTGCTTGGCAGAATTGTGGGAGCGGCTTCAGCCGCGAATATTGTTGTGCTATTCCTCGGCTGCTGACAGCGCCTCCAGGCGCGCCGCTTCAAACTCATCGCCTTCCACCCAGGCCGGCATGTCGTCCGCGTTCGCAATTGCCAACCCGGTCCAGTAGCCGAGTAGCGCATCGATAATCATGCCATCGAAGTTCCAGCTTTCATCATATTCGTCAGATGGCTGGTGATAATTCACGTCCGTGTAGTGGTTGATTTGCTGCCTGCCCCAATCCGGCGGACGGTCGACGAAATCCATGCCAGGATCAAGAAACGCGGCGGGGACACCGATCCTGGCAAAACTGAACTGGTCTGATCGGTAGAAGTAGCCACGATCGGGGAACTGGTCGGGCTTGACCACTCTGCCCTGCTCCGCGGCTATGGCTTCGACCAGCCCGTCGATACTCGACTTGCCGAGCCCGATAAACGTCACATCATGCGTAAGGCCCCAGATGTTGCCACCATCGTAATTCAGGTTTGCGGCAATCCTGCCGGCAGGAAACGTGGGATGCTCGGCATAATATTTTGAACCGAGCAGTCCCTGCTCTTCCGCGCCAACCAGGGCAACCAGTATCGAACGACGTGGCGCTTCGGGCAGCGAGCTAATCGCTTTGATGATAGCCATCACCTGCGCTACGCCGGCCGCGTTATCCATGGCGCCGTTATAAATCACATCGCCTGCGTCGTTCGGCGTGCCAATCCCGAGATGATCATGATGCGCAGTGTAGATGACCACTTCATCCTTCAATTCGGGATCACTGCCGGGCAGGAGGCCGAGTACGTTGGCTGATGACACTTTGTTGATCGACACGTCCATGCCGATTGACGTTGTGATGCCAAGCGGTACCGGTTCGAAGTCCCGGTTGTCGGCAGCCTCTCTGAGGGCATCGAGATCGTGACCCGACATCGCGACGAGTTCACGCGCGGCACTCTCGGTGACCCACGCCGCTACCTGCAACCTGGGCTCGTCGCCTGCTGGCAGTTCGAATCGCTCGCCGGTCCACGACGTTTGTACCACCTGGAAGGGATATCCTGCTGAGGGCTGCGTGTGAATGATGATCGCACCCGCAGCGCCCTGGCGCGCGGCATTCTGGTATTTGTAGTCCCAACGCCCGTACCAAAGTCGCGTTTCGCCTGCGAACAGGTCCGGGTCCCAGTCCGGATCGTTGTTCATGATCAACAGCACCCTACCAGCCAAATCAACGTCTTTGAAATCGTTCCACTCGTATTCCGGCGCCTGTATCGCGTAGCCGACGAACACCAGTTCTGCGTTCTTGACCTCTGCTCGATCAGCTTGCACGCCACTCGAGACGATGAAATCATCCCATTGCTTCAGCGTCAAAGATTTGTCATGCCCGGCAAACGACCACTGGTCAGGTTGATCCGACGTGACGCCAATCAGATCAAAAGGCTGCTCCCAGCTACCGTCAGCTGCACCGGGTTGAAGACCGAGTGTCTCGAGTTCTTCGGCCAGGTATTTCCTTGCCGCAACATCACCGCGACTGCCGGGCCCACGACCTTCGTATTTGTCGTCAGAGAGCTCGCGTACATAGCCCCGCATCAGGTCCGCGGTAATCTCCCGGGTGGCGGTTTGTGTTGCGTCATTGCCGCTTGCTTCCTGAGACGTGCTGCCATCGCCTGGCTCGGCGTCCGGTGCAGCGCGCTCTCCGCACGCAATGAGGGCAAACGAAACAAGTATGGCAATGCCTGACAAATAATAGGTTGCTTTCACGAAATTTTCCTTTGCATTCAGCGTCGCCGCTGAGTCTTGTTGTTGTATCAATGATCGGCCAGGGAATGTTGGAAGATTTCGGCCAGGAAAAGTTGCAGGCTTTGCCACGACCGGCGATCTGCATCTGCGTTATACACCGTTCCCATTTCCGGGTCGGCAGCGGCCGGATTGGTAAAGGCGTGCATCGTGTTCCCGTAAGCGTGAATCTGCCAGTCAGCTTCCATCGCCGTGAGTTCGTCGGCCAGTGACAAGACCTGGTCTGGCGTGGCCATCGGATCATCCCAGCCGTGCATTACCAGTACTTTTGCCGAGATCTTGTTGCCGCCTGTATTGCCCGGGGGACTGAAAAGTCCATGAAAACTCGCGGCACCCAGGATGTCCGCCCCGCTCCGCACGAGGTCGAGCACACATAAACCTCCAAAGCAGAATCCGATCGCGGCAATCCGCTCTGCATCCACTTCCTTTTGCTTCCTGATGTTCTCCAGCGCGAGATGCATGCGCCGCTGCAACATGGCCCTGTCATCGAGCAGCGGTTGCATGAGCGCCTGGTTCTGTTTCGGGTTGGCTCCTCTGACCCCTTTGCCATAAAGGTCCAGCGCGAATCCGACATATCCAAGTTCAGCAAGCTGTTCAGCCTTGCTTTCCTCGAGTTCGCCGCGTCCTGCCCAGGCGTGAGAGACCAGGACACCGGGCCTGTGGTCATTGCTCGAATCGTCCCATGCCATGTAGGCCTCGAGCAGGATATCGCCATCTTTGTATTCGACCTGCCGTGTCTGAATCGCCATCGTGCCCCCTGCCATGTCCCGTGCCCCATGTTAGGCAGATATTGCTTGTAATCAAAGTCGCACCTCATTATAGTTAACCTCCAGGTTAACTATTAATCTCATGCCGCCAGCCAGCCAGCAACTCGACCAGGTCTTTTTCGCACTCTCCGATGCTACCCGTCGCGGCATCCTGGCGAGGCTCGCGCAGGGCTCGACGACCATCGGCGAACTTGCCGCGCCCTTTGAGATCAGCAAGCCGGCGATCAGCAAGCACATGAAGATTCTCGAGAACGCGGGGCTGATCGAAAGAACGATTAGCGGCCGGCAGCATCGATGCACACTGACCACCAGCGGCTTGAAAACAGCGGAGGATTGGCTGAATTTCCATCGCAGGTTCTGGGAGTCGCGCTTCGAGGCACTGTCAGACCTGTTGCAGAAAGAAGAAATCAAAGTCAGGAGCAAGCAATGAACGCAGGCACTACCCTGGTTTTAAAGCGAACCTTTCCCGCCTCGTGCGAGCGCGTATTCGCCATGTGGACCACGGCAGAACTCATGAAGAAATGGTTCTGTCCCGGCAAGGACATGACCATTCCCGTGGCGGAGGTCGATGCACGCGATGGCGGCAGCTATCGCATCGTAATGCAGAACAAAGACGGCGAAACGTACTCGCCAAGCGGCGTCTACGAGAAAGTCGTGCTGAATGAGCAACTGGTTTTTAGCTGGAAATGGGCGGATTCCGAAATAATCACCCGGGTCACCATCGACTTTCGCACCATCAGTGACGCGGAAACCGAGCTCACATTAACGCACGAAGGATTCCCCGAAACCGATATGCGCGATCGGCACAACGAGGGCTGGGAGGGCTGCCTGTCCCGTTTGTCAGAAGCGCTTTGACCATCAACTGATGGCCCGCACGAGGACCAATAACAATGAAACTCTATTACAACCCGATCTCAACTTACTCGCAGAAAGTACTTATCGCCTTGTACGAGAAAGGACTCGACTTCGACTCTGAAATCGTAAACCTCATGGATGCAGACGCCCGCGCGCAATACCGCGAAGTATATCCGCTGGGCAAAATCCCCTGCTTACAGCTTGAAGACGGCCACCTCATTCCCGAATCAAGCATCATCGTTGAATACATCGACCCAATGGCGGAACCAACACTGATCAAAGGTGACGCAGACTTCAGGCGCAGGATTCGTTTCAAGGACCGCGTGTTCGATCTCTATCTGAACGAGGCAGTCGTCACCTTGTTGTTCCAGGGAATGAAACCGGAGAGCGAACAGGATCCTGAGCGCATTGAAAAAGCCAAATTCCATATCGCCACGATGTACAGCTTCATGGAGAGCGAATTAGGACAGCAGCCCTATGCGAACGGTGAGGAATTCCTGATGTCCGACTGCTCAGCCGCGCCCGGCCTGTTCTATGCCGAACAAGTTGCACCATTCGCAGAACATAAGAATATCTCGGCTTACTGGGAACGTCTGAAATCGCGGCCGTCTATTGCGCGGACGCATGAAGAAGCGGCGCCGATCCTGGCATCGCTGTTCGCGAAAGACGCGGCCTGACTTGCTGGCAATAGTGATTCGCTCGCTGGGGCCAGCTCCTACAGGCGAGCTCCTACAGACGGGCTCCTGCGAGTAAAATTGTGGAAATGGCTCGTAGGAGCTCGGCCCACCGAGCGACAAACATTAATCAACCGCTCCCGATGAAAGCATATCGCCCGGCAGGCCGGGCTCCTGCGGCTTCGCCGGCATTCAGAAATCTCGTCGGACGACGAAGACTTCGTAGCGGCCGCTCGGCCCGATGTACCACGATGCGATGGTTCCCGTAAGACTAACGATGATCGCACCAAAAATTGCCGACCAGAAACCTGCGACTACAAAACCGTCAAGCAACGCGGCGACCAGTCCAAACATCGCGGCATTCAGCACGAAAAGGAACAGGCCCAGCGTTGCGAATGTCAAGGGAAGCGTGAGCAAGAATGCTATCGGTCGAACAAATGCATTGACCAGCCCGAGTAGTACAGCGGCAAGAATGAAGCTGCCGGTGCCGGTAATCTGCACGCCCGGGATAATGGAGGATGCCAGGAAAAGACCCAGCATGATGATCAGTGTACGCAAAATTATGCCGTTCATTTGCTGGTTACTGGGGCCAAAATAATCTTATTCAACTGTGCTGCCATTTTCAAATTCCTCCAGCCATTCCCGGCCGAGCTTTTTTGCCTTCATAATTTCTCCGAGCCGCATGGACTTGCCGGTATACTGGCTGTTTTCCCTGCCATCATCGTTACCAAGCTCACCGGAAATGAAAAACCATTTATAGGCTTCGATCTTGTTTTCCTCGATGCCCTCGCCAGCGAAATACATTGCACCAAGGTTGTTTTGTGCGATCGAATTACCCTGGTCAGCGGACAGTGAATACCACTTGACGGCCTCGGCCTTATTTTCTGAAATGCCCTCGCCAGCGTCGTACATGGCGCCAAGGTTATTCTGTGCATCAGCGTTGCCCCGTTCGGCGGCACTCGTATACCAGGCGATCGCAGTAACATCGTCTTCTTCGACGCCGATCCCTTCGTCATACATCAATGCGACGGCATATTGCGCAGCCAGGAGATCCTGATCCGCAGCTCGTCGATACCATTTCATCGCCAGACCAGGATCAACTTCCGTTCCTTCACCATTTTCGTACATGAGCCCCAGGTTCATTTGTGCGTCCTGGTGTCCCTGTTCGCCCGCCGCTTCATACCATTTGATCGCCCGCGCATTGTCTTCAGGCACGCCCTCGCCGACGTCATACATGATCGCGAGATTGAACTGTGCGTTCAGGAGGCCCTGTTCCGCGGCAAGCTCGTACCACTGGATCGCGAGCACGTCGTTCTCAATGAATCCGTCACCGGTATCGTGCATCAACGCGATGGCGTACTGGGCATCGGCATCGCCCTGCTCCGCAGCCTCGAGATACCACTTCATCGCCTCGTGATTATCCTCGGGAATCACGGCACCAACATCATGCATGTGAGCCAGGTTGTATTGCGCCGGCGCGTGGCCCTGGTCCGCGCTTAACTGGTACCACTTCAATGATTCGCGATGGTCGATCCCGACGCCCTCGCCATTTGCATACATGACGCCTAAGTTGAACTGAGCCTCCTCATCCGCCTGCATTGCGGCCGCCGTGTACCAGTAGAGGGCTTTCTCATTGTCTTCCGGAACGCCCTGGCCAAAATCGTAGATCGTCGCCACATTAAATTGGGCGGCGACGTCGCCGTCCTCCGCCGGCGGAAGATACCATTGCAGTGCCCTTGCCTTGTCTGCTTCCACACCCAGGCCCTCGTCGTAGAGGAGACCGATGTTGTACATGGCATTGCGGTCGCCGTCCTCCGCCAGTGGCATCCACTCCGCGAGCGCCGTCGCGTAGTCCTCGTTGTTGAATGCCTCGAGGCCATCTTGAAAATCGTCGGCAACGGCGGTCGATGTACACAGCACGGCAAGTACCGGGAGGCGCCCCAGATTTATCAGGGAAAGAAAATTCATCAATGTCGGGCTGGCCCAAAGGTTTATGGCACCTAGAGTACTGATCGGGCCCGCCGAAAACAACGCACAGATCGACGATTACCGCCCTGACTTTGAAGTCGATCATGCCAGTCGAATCGAACCCGGGTTTATCAACCTCGCCGGTCGATGCGCTACTTTGATGAATCCTGAATTCTACTTGAACCCGGGCAACACACCGGCGATTCCGGAACCGACTACCACCATTGCGAATGACGCGACGTCAAAGCGCGGCAGCGGACCGCCGCCGTAGCCATACCTCGCGAGAAGAGAAACCCCGAGACAGAAAACCATTGCACCGATCACTTGCCTGGCGGCAGACGGCACGACTGAATCAGCCGTGCGAGAGCGACGCTCGAGAGGTGACATGAGGAATGCAACGGGCAACAGCACGATGAACAGAGCTGCAATCCACACCGGTCGAAACAGCCACCACTCCGTCGTTCCTGGCTCCAGCCCCAGTCCAATGCCGCCTGCGAGAAACGCGAGAGATACCAGGATGATCATTACTGTAATGTGCCAAAGGTAAACCGTCATGATCATGCTATTGATCAGCACCGTTGCGGTCCAAAGTTTCAGATTATCGAGCAGCCGGCGCATTGGACGTTCAAGCGGCAGCAACAATCCGAACTGAAATACGGCGAGCGCAAGAAGTGTAATCTTCGGCGGCATCGTGTTGCTGAGCCCCTCATCCGGAGAGCCAACCATCGCCAACGGATACGGGCCTTTGAAGATTAGTAGCGACAGCGTGAGCAGACCCAGCGCGGAATACAGCAAAAGCTTGCCCGGGCTCCCGAAGCGGCCGTCGCGCCATGCAAATCCGAGATGATGCACGGCCAGCCAGACCCAGAAATAATTACTCCATCCCATCCACTGCAAGTCAAAAACGAAAAAAGCAACGTCGACGAGGGTTGCGATGGCGACGAAAACCCAGAAAGAAGCGAAGCCGAACTGCTTCCAGAACCAGTACGTAGCTGGTGCGAGGATAACCACCATGATGTAAATGGCGAGAAACCAGATCGGTATCAAAGATGCCTGCGAACTGAATTGAATGACAGCATCGCTGACTCCGAACAGGCCCATAATGATGGCAAGTGCCGCCCATACGAACAGCAGGACAAGCAGCGGCGCTATAAGCCTGTTGAGTCGCGCAGCCAGCCACACTGCATAATCGATTTGCCTGCGCCGCGCACTTTCGAGTGAAACGGCATTGGAATAACCGCCGACAATGAAGAAAATCGGCATGACCTGAAAAATCCAGGTTAGCCATTGCGTCTGCGGATCGCTTTTCAACAAATGGCCATGGGTGAGTGCGCCGTCGACGTAGTAGACCGTGGCAATTGTCCAGTGACCGATAATTACGGCCATTATCGAGACGAATCTCAGGAAATCGACATAGCGGTTCCGATCCTCGGGCGTTTGTGCGGCTAATGAACTTGCCTGGTTCCAGAGATCCATACGAACATTCCTTAAATCCGGCTTGCTCAGTCTATGGACATCGTAGCAATTAGACAGCCGCAAGCGAATGCAGGTATCGGTTTATAAAAGCGAACGTCCCCTTGTCCGCCGGCGGCTCCGGCAACTGCAATCGAGGTCCGGATCTCAAGCGCGCCTGATCCTGCATCCTGCAAAATGTCTTCATCACTGTATGCGGTCATGGCTGATACATCATTGTCGCTCCAACGCTTCAGGAAATCCTGGTCCCATTCAGCGTTTATCTTTCCGCTATCCGGTGTGCATGGCCAGTGCGAGGTGCCGCCAGTTCCAAGTAAGGCAATGTTTTCCGGCAGCGCATCAATCGCCTTGCGCAGCGCCATTCCGAATTCGTAGACACGGTGTAGCGGCGTCAGCGGTGGCGACTGGCAATTAATGTTAACCGGAATTATCGCCGTGTCGTAATTCGGCGTGACATGATGCAAGGGCACCATCATGCCGTGATCGAATTTCCATTCTTCCGAAAAACTGACTTCCGCATCATTCAAGATGTTTTGGATCAACCGTCGTGACAAATCCTGGTTTCCCGGAACACGCACTCTGGGAATACCGAGCCAATCAGGATCTTCGATCGGGCCCTCGTAGTAATCTGCCATGCCGATAGCATAGGCCGGCATGTTGTCATTGAAAAAGTTTCCAAAATGCTCGGCCGAAATTATCACGAGAGCATCCGGGGCGCTCGCCTCGATCTCCTGCCGCAAGATCTCGAAATGCTTTTTCAGTGCGGACAGATCAGGCGGATCTGCAGTTTGCGGCCGGTTGGTGATCCCCGGTGCGTGGCAACAGATCCCGGCATATACAAGGCTCATTCAGGCCAGCCAGATGTTCTCAGGCGTGATGCCTTCGGTCGCCAGTGCACGTTGCGTTGCTTCCCGCTCATACAATCGCTCCCAGAGTTCCTTCCAGACCGGCAATGGCGGCGAAAATTCAACGACGTCCGCCCTTTGACTCCACATGTAGAAAACGAACAGGTAGGGATCGACGACACTGTAATTATCGCCAAGCGCCCAGGTCTTTCCGGACAGCCGCTTATCTACTTCGAGCAGGGTTTTTTGAAAAATCGGTACACCAACTTCTCGCAGTTTCGGGTACAGGCTCTCGTCCCCGATCAGGTAGTTCGGCCTGAACAGGGGCCGGAACGCAATATGCACCGTACCCGACAGGAAATTCATCCACTCATGCGCATGTGCCCGCAACAATGGATCATCACGCGGCATAAGCACCTTATCCGCCGGGGCGAGGTCACCAATATACGAGAGGATTGCATGCGCCTCAGTCAATGGCTCACCGTCAACCAGCATTGCCGGAATCTTGCCCCATGGATTGATGCGCAAGTATTCCTCGGACTTGTGCTGGCCCTCGCGAATTTTCACCATTTCCGCCGTAAATGGCAGCCCGGATTCCTCCAGTGCGATGTGGCAGGCCAGCGAGCATGCCCGCGGGCTGAAGAAAAGTTTCAATTCTGGCATTGCAAGCTCCGATTCCGCTCAAGAGCCTAGATTGTGGCGCACCGTCAAGCAACATAAAAGCGACAGATATGTTTCGCGCAGCAGGAGTAAACCGGCTATTTCGGCATTAAAAAAGATTCATGGAATTTGCCGATTCCGAATATATCCTCGCCGGCAATGTAATAACGCGCCGCATCGCATACATGTCTGGATCACTGCTTCCGAGAAACGCTAAGGGCGGAGAAGGCTTAGGGATAGCTCTTGTACAACAACTCAGGGCCAGGGATGGCTCAAAACCTGTCCATAGGTAGAAGTACGAATCTGATCCTTTCCTCAAACAGGAGATCATTACTGCCGTGTTTGGAGCGGGCGGGTGTTGGCGCAATCCAACGACTGATCCCCCTCAGAATCAGCCTGTCCGCTCCAATCTTTCCCCGCCCACCTTACATCGCCTTCGCCGCGAGGGTTCGCGGCCATATCGATACATGCCTGGCCACGCCGGCGCGATAGATTTTCTTAGACTTCAGCCGGATTTATCGGCGAAATAGCGGTCGCGCGCCTTTTGCACTGATGCCGGGGAGAGACCGATCATTTCCGCGGCAGCGGTCAGGGCCTCCATTTCTTCTTCGCCCTGCCTGCCGTCTGCGCCGACAACCTTGAACATCATTACGGCGACATCTTCCTTGTCGGCGGCCGTCAGGATCGAGGCCAGCTCTTTCAGAATATCGCCCAGATCAGGGTTCGCTGCCAGATTCTCCACTGCGCTGGTCAGGATTTCCAGGGATTCATCACTCCTCAACTCAAAATGTTCGCGTACGAGTTGCATCATTTTGTCGCTCTCGATTGCCGCTATTTCTCCATCGCTGTTGGCGATGGAAACCAGCAACGCCGCCACCAGGAATTCCGCGTCATAGACCTCTTTTTCGTTGCCGGTTTCTACGATCAGCTGCTTACCTTCGAATCGTGTTGTTGTCAGATCTTCCGTCATTTCAGTCCTGATATGTCGTGTCCCCGTTGCACATGCATTTTACAGATCTTTCGATCAGCGATCGCAGATTTCTGCAAAATGAGCTCATTTTTGACCTGGATAATTGACTGGTCGCGTGAGATTTACGTCTGCATTCAGTTTGCAGCAGTGTGATAAGTGGCGTGATCGATTCTACGGATCTTATGCTAGGCAACGATCTGAACGCCGTTCCAAAACGCTACGCGACCGGAAATTTCTTCAGCGGCCTGTTTGGGATTCGCGTAGTACCAGGCTGCATCCGGGTTCTCTGCGCCCGCGACACATAAGGTGTAATAGTTCGCTGTGCCCTTCCAGGAGCACACGGTAGTAGTGTCGCTCGGCTTCAAAAAAGCCTCATTGACTGAGGCTGGTGGAAAGTAGTGGTTACCCTCGACAACCACAGTGTCATCTGATTCGGCTATAACTTCGTCATTCCAAATCGCTTTCATGGCAATGTTGTTCCCCGGATCGGTGTCTGTTAGTAGTCCGTGATATTACTCCCCGTGGCCCGGGTTTCCGCTCGAATTGCGTAGATTCGCTCTAAACAAGCCATCATCTGGCCAATGAGTCTCTGTGAATGCTAAGCGTAATCAACATAGATGCCTGTTGGCTGATCAGCTGTGGGAGGCTCGAGAGCAGGCGTGGATCGGTGACCTGGCCCGCCTTCTTGGTGTGGTAGTGGATTGCCGTTAGCCCCGTTTGTAGCAGCACGAATCTGCGCACTGAGCGCCTGTCTCGTGCTGCGGTTGACGGCTACGGCTCAGCAGCGCCAGGTGAGTAGCGACGGTGCACGGTAGCTGTCGTCGACAGTCATACACCGCGGCCACCGATGGCCGAGGCGACCCTCCAGGTATCGTTTTGTCTGCTCCGCGTATCGATTTTCCTTCGCCACTACGGTCTGCTTGCATCCATATTGGACCGATTGGTTCATCATCATTGAGTACTACTGGTTTCAGATTTAATGATGCGATTGATCGCGCCCGCTCTGAATTCGTAATCATTACTACTGATGGGTAGAGAGTACTGACAGGGGTATGGCCGAAAATCGCTACATGGAATTTCATTCCGGATAGCCCGCGGTTGCCTTGATCCGGACGTGGCAGCAAGCCAGTCACCGAGGGCCAGGGATGGCCCGGCTATTTCTTCAGGATTTTGAAACCGCCGGTGTTGTAGGGATCGGTTCCGTCCGGTATTTCGGCGGTCTGAGAAGGTTCTTCGAGGATTTCCAGATTCGGCTGAGTATCGTCATCTTGTTCAATGTCGTCATCTTGTTCAATGTCGTCATCTTGCTCAGTATCGTCAGCTTGCTGATAATCGACCACGGATTTGCCGTAAATGTCCGGCATTAAGCCATCGCTACCGGTCTGGACGTTGCTGGTCGTGGCAGGCCCGCCTGGGATGTCTTCGTTGCTGACACCGCGTTCTTCTGTTGCCCGCGTGAAAGTCGAGCGCGACAGTTTCACGGTTAGCCAATGAAGAATCCGATTCATGACAGCAATCCCCTGATCGTCTCCGGCAACGTAAATCGGCTGATTCTATTATTTATACGAGTGGACAAGACCGCCGCGAAAGATAGCAAAATTAAACATATTCCACAGGTCAATCATTTCAATGTGTGAGGGCTGTCACGGGCCATTTTGTGAACTACATCACACTATTCAGCCATCAAAAACGCAGTAGATTCACTCCTTACCACGATTGTCCCGCTGCTTTTTTTTGCTCTAAGTCACTCTGGGCCAGGAATGGCCCGACGCCCCCATAGGTAGATATACGAATCTGATCCTTGCCTCAGACAGGAGATTATTACTGCTCTTGTTGGAGCGGGCAGGTGTTGTCACAAAGCGTCGCAACGCGCCCTCCTTGATCAGCCTGTTCGCTCCACTTTTTTCCCACCTTCCATTCTGCCCGGCGATGAGCGGTCCAAAACGGCTGTCCTGCCATTTTGTATCGAACAAACGTTCTTATCAGTAGGCCGGACCACCAAAACAAGCAGGGGCCAATGGCCCCTGCTTGTTTTGGCGCCCCGACCATGATTCGAACATGGGACCCCCAGATTAGGAAGGCTTAGGCGTAGGGCTTAAGTATTGATTTTTAAAGGGAAAGTTTCGGGCTAACCAAAAAGTTTCTGTCCGGCAAACTTTGCTAGACATTTGGTTGCTCAAAAAACGGGCCGAAAAAGTACGTGAAATACTTCAACGGCCCTAACCAAAGCCAGCAACGAGGCTACTGACGATGGCTAAGAGCAATGCTATCAAAGAAGGCACGATTACCCTTACGGGTTTTCGTGCTTTTTTGTGCCTGTCTGCTGGCTTTATTCAAATCGGAGGAGAAGTCATGACAGATATCCAATCAGATGAAGCACAGCAGTCACCGTTCCTCTGGATACGGTATGGAATAAGCAAGGAAGATTGCACGGCTATCGTAAACCAACACTGCGACAACACGCGAAAACTCGACAACGCAGAGGATAAGATTCGAATGGCGCGTGACATTGTGGAACTCTTGAAGGCCGCTGATGAAAGCTACGACGGCGATGAACTGAGCCTGCGAACGCTCGACCAGCTTGACCGGGTTCAGTCATTGCTGAAATCAGCCCAGAAAAAGATCGACAAGTATGAGGTCGAGCAAAAGATTCGGGAAATTGAAAACTTTAAGCAAGGGAGTACATCATGAATGAAGCAACAGAAAAACGGACCTCAGTTGACGTTTATGACGATCTGACTTTGAAGCTGGGGCATATTACCGCCCTGCTGGACATCATGGGCGAGTGCAACAAGGGCCAAGCTGCCGTAAACGAAGCGGCCTACGGCATCCAAAGTATGGTTGAGGATGTAAAAGGGCTTGCTGGTGAGTTGTATCACGCGGCCTAAGGAGGTGCGTCATGAGTGAAGCAACCCTGATTACGCCAAGACGAACTGTCACCGACAAGCTTGACGACTTAAACCTTCTTTTGGAGGGAATTTGCACAGTGGGCACGCTGCTCGGTGAAGTGCCGGTCGGGAGCATACCTGCCCCCACAGTAAGCACTGCTGGGTACTTGATTGTCCGAATGGCTGACGATGCCAAAGCAATTGCCGATGAAATAGGATAATGGAGGCGCGAAATAAGGAATCACTCAGGGCCAGGGACGGCCTTACCCTTCCAGATCAATTCTCGCTTCCAGCGGCTTGCCCTCCAGAGTAGGCTTGCCAGGACTTGCTTTGATGCTCAGCACAATACCAGTCGGGAAACCGGCCTCATCACGATTTACCTTGGCAAGCCCTTCATGCTCCAACGCGTCTAGCACTAACTTGATCAGAAACCGTAGATTAGCTGCCTCTGTGCGCAGATCTTTTGATGATAGCCGGAGCACTATCACTGCAATCACGATCGCGATCACCTGAGCAACGATCCACATAACTACGACATCCATTTGGCGACTCCAATTGTTGGTGTATTGAACCGCCCCGGGAATTCCGGAGACTCGTTTGTTTGAGTCAAGCCGCTTCAGCCCGACTCTCCAGTTGCTCATAGTATGCCTGCTCAAACTCGGCCGGTGGTATGTTTCCGATCGGTTCGAGTAAGCGTTTGTTGTTGAACCAGTCAACCCATTCCAGCGTCGCGTATTCGACTTCTTCAATGTTTTTCCATGGCCCGCGAGGCCAGATCACTTCGGTTTTGTAAAGACCGATGATGCTCTCGGCCAGAGCGTTGTCATAGGAGTCGCCTACGCTACCTACGGACGACTCGATGCCGGCCTCGGCGAGACGTTCGGTGTAACGGATTGACAGGTACTGGCTGCCGCGATCGCTGTGATGCACCAGGCCTTTCGTTCCAGTCCGCGAGTACAGCGCCTGCTCAAGTGCATCCAGAACCAGCTCGGTCTTGAGCGAGTTCCAAACACGCCAGCCGACGATGCGTCGAGCAAATACATCGATGACCAAGGCGGTGTACACAACACCGCGCCAGGTCGCCACATAGGTGATGTCAGCTACCCACAGTTGGTTCGGGTGTAATGCCGTGAACTTTCGGTCCACCAGATCCGCAGGACGCGCCGCCAGCAGGTCCGGGATCGTGGTCTTGTAGCCTTTACCCCGCACCACGCCTCGGATACCGAGTTTTCGCATCAAGCGTTCCGTGGTGCATTTGGCCACCGCGATCTGCTCCCGGTTAAGTTGCCGCCACACTTTGCGTGCACCGTACACACGGAAGTTCTCTTCCCAGACACGACGCACCTCTAACTCGAGCACCGCATCTCGCTTGGCCCTGGTGGGTCGTCTGTCAGGGTTCACCTCACGCGCCTTTTGCTCGTAATAAGTCGACGGGGCAATCGGTATCTCGGCACAGATCGGCTCGACCCCATACTCGTCACGGTGTTCGTCAACAAATGACGTCATTACTTCGGTCGGCGGTCGAGCTCCGCCTGGGCAAAATATGCAGAGGCCTTGCGCAGGATCTCGTTAGCTCGCTTGAGTTCACGGTTCTCCTTCTTCAGCTGCTTCAGCTCCTCACAATCATCCGTTGTGAGACCAGCCCGTCTGCCTCCATCCCGTTCAGTCTGACGAACCCAGCGTCGCAATGTCTCCGCTGTGCAGCCCAGCTTCTGAGATATCGACTGCATCGCCGACCACTGTGAATGACTGTCCTTTTGCAGCTCTTCAACCAGCCGCACTGCCCGCTCCCGAAACTCCGGGGAATATCGTTTTCTTGTGTTCATTACTCTATCCTCTCAAAGAATAGAGTCTCCGGGAAAGCCGGGGCGGTTCAGTATTGCCTAGATTCTACGCTTCACTGGATGTGCTGCTAATGCCACATTTGACCGATGCTCTGCGAAATGTACGTTGAAGCCCTGTTGGTTGATGAGGAAATGGCTGACCACGTATGGGAGGTTTGGGATAAGGGGGAGATTGAGGATCAGATTGCGTGGTTGGCGTGGTGGACGATCAGCAATTACTCCAAGTTGATCTATACTCAGTTTGAAAAAGGGGGGTACTAATTGCCAAGTGAAACACCAAAGTTGCAGGGGCCTTGTCCCAGTGCCGATCTAAGTGCTGATGGATAGTACGAAATTATTCGGAGCGACGATTCACTATGAAAAAGTACATCTTTGCAGTCTTGACGCTTTCGCTGGTATCAGCTTGTGAACCAAGACCAACCAGCGTTGAAGACATAGATTTCGAAAAGCTCGAGGGAATGCAAGTAGAGTGTGCGAAACGTGCCGCAAGCGCGGCGATGGAGTCGTTCTCCGACGACACTGAGTGGACCGATCTTTTGTCTGTAGAGGGCGCCGCGGAAGCAGTTGCCGCTATTACAGACGCCACGCAGCTGGAATTGCAAAGCTGCATCACAGATATCTATTTGATGGGTATTGAGGACGGTCGAATTTTGGAGCGAGATGTTTATTGACACTTTTGCAGAATTTGACTTTTGTCTTCTCCCGAAAGTGGCCATCCAAGTTTTGTCAGCGAGCCCCAGGCCGCTTTCAAAAAGCACGAATCACGAATGCTTTCTGCTAGCGCGGGTAGGGTATTGGTCGATCGAGATCGTGCGTAAAACAGCCAAGCCACCGTGCTTCAGGGGCATTAGCGTGGCCTATTCTTAGGCCCCGATCAGCGTAATCAAGATCCAGCCGACAAAATAGACTTTTTCGTCTACTGGGGTATCTTCTTATGCAGAGGAACATCATGTCCCTGATTACAGACAGCGAGCGCGAACATTTTAAGCAGTGCATTGTTGAGGCCGATCTCTTCGTTGATGACTTTAAGCTGACGGAACAGAAAGATGCAGATGGGCCCAAAGACGGGTACTTTCGGACAGGCACGGTCACGGTGACATACTCGCCACCAACTTCGGCGTCGCCGACGAGTGCGCCCACGGAAATTGTGCGCACATATCGTGCCGGGGTGGTTCCGACCTGGGCAGTCGAATTTGAGCGCGAACTCAAACTGAACATCTTTAAGACGCAATAGCGCGACCCGAGCCAGGTGCCAGTAGCGCCGGGATCGCGTACAGATACCCTGGCGAATATGAGTAGCCGTTCGGATCGATCAGATTCTTCAAAAAGACTAACCCGGATCAGCAGTCCACTTGTTAACAGGCCCGATGTCGTTTTCGATTTTTTCGTCGACGGCGCGCCGCAATGCTTCCAACGAAAGTGCGCGCACCGATTCAGGACCATACTGCTGGTCTTTGATTGTCCGGTCCCGAATGCGGGAATCTCCGACTCGTGGACTGGCAACAATTTTGCCTTCAATTTCGGCGCTGAATCCGTCGCCATCCTCACTGACGACGGCAATGAGCCTCGCATACGGTACCTGTGTTTCGAATCGCCATCTCAGACTCATGGTTTAGTGCCTCTCAAAGCAGCAACTGTCGCGGCGTTTTCAGTTTTCGCTCAAGCCCTGCAATCTACTGTATTCTAGTCGGAATCGAGTACAAATAGCCCGCCAGATGGGCCTAAGTACGCTTTGGGGCTTGATCGCCCACACGTGAGAATGCATGGCTGATGAATCTTCAGCATTGGGACAACCCTACGAGATCGTATCAGTCCAGCGAGCAGAGCCTCCACCCGGCGCGGAAGGCCCCTACTGGTATCGCTATGTGATCGCGTTTGAAGGCACCAATAATATTCACGGCTGCCGACAAGGCGGCCTCAAGGCCGTCACGAGGGCGGTGGAGGAGATTGTCGCCAAATTAAATGAACGGTACTTGAGCAAACCTCGTCGCGTCCACCTGGTGCTGAAGAAGAAACCCCGCAAGGCGAACTCGGGGTTTTGGAATATTGGGTAGTGAGTCCTCAGTCGATATAGCAAGTCACAACTGCAAACCGCTTCAATAGCTTTCAGCGCGACTGAGCACAAGATTCGGACCGCATCCGAGCGGGAGACATATCAATGGCCAACGTACTGGCAAATATTTTCGGTTCACCTGTGGTCTTGTCACTGGAGAAGCACGTCAATATTGCTTATCAATGCACCAAAAAGCTTGAGGAATTTTTTGAGGCTGCAATTGACGGCGACTGGGACAAGGCTGCCAAGTCACGAGATGCAATCAATGCACTCGAACATGAAGCCGATGATCTGAAAAAAGAAATTCGACGGCACCTTCCAAGGCGCCTTTTTATGCGGTTTCCCCGGCAAGACCTGCTCGAGCTTCTGTTAGTACAGGACAAAATGGCCAATCGAGCCAAAGACGTTTCCGGGCTGGTACTCGGACGGAAAATGCACATCCCGGACGCGATTGCCGATGACTTCCTGGAGTTCGTCAGGCGCAACATCAATGCGGCAAAACAAGCGCGCAAGAGCGTGCGGGAACTACACGAGCTGTTTACCAGCGGATTCCGCGGTGCCGAGGTATCGCTGGTCGAGTCGCTGATAGATGAACTTGACCAAATCGAAACGGATACCGATACCCGTCAGGCAGACCTGCAATCCGCACTTTTTGTCATTGAAAGCAGCCTTGAGCCGGTCAACGTCATATTTCTCTACTGGGTTATCGAACTAACCGGTGAAATTGCAGACATGGCGGAGCGGGTTGGCCATCGTCTTGAACTCCTACTCTCCCATTGATACTTATAACAAGCTTGCGGGGACGCCAATGCAAAGAAAAGGTATGTTTTTTGGCCGATCGTAATGTGCGCTGCACCTGATAGCTGCCGTTGAGGTGGTAGAGTTCTGAACGGCAGGAAGCGACCCAAAACGGACATAGAATACGAGGTAATTCTCTGCTTACTCGCGCAGCATCGAGCTTGAAACCTGCGATTCGAAGTCGTATCTAGCCCGAAATATAGTGCTCTAGCTGATCGATGAGCACCTGCTGCTCACTGAGCGTTGCTTTGACCAGGTCACCGATGGAAAGAATGCCAATAACGCGCTTGTGATCGAGGACGGGTAGATGTCTGGCGCGCTTGTCTGTCATCAGCGCCATGCACTCATCGACGGTTCGCTCCAGGGTCACGCAGAGAACCTGTTTTGTCATGATTTCCGCAACCGAGGAACTCTTGGAGGATTTTCCTTCGAGTATGACTTTGCGGGCATAGTCGCGCTCAGTCACGATGCCGACGAGCCTGTCTTCATCCATGACCAATAACGACCCGATTTCTTTCTCGGCCATTAGCTGCAAAGAATCGAATACTGTGTCATCAGGTTTGACGGCCCAGATCTCATGCCCCTTGGAATTGAGAATATCGCTAACCAATTTCATTACGTCAGACTCCTTTAAGCCTTCGACTATGAGAATAGTCCAACAATGGATAGCAGGAAACAATTCCGGTAAATATCCACTTTTCGCTTGAAAAAGCCGAATTACGTTAGCAATCAGGACTTTTTCGGCGGCTAGGGGAGTGGATACCAGCAAAAAAACGCCCATGGCTTTCGCAGAGGGCGTAAGGTTATATATGTTTCCCGGTATGCCTGCCGTTCTATTTGCGTATCGGCCGCCATCAGTAAACAGCCGCTAGAAAAAGATCAGGCAGTGACTGTGCACGATCTGGAGGGAATGGTTCTCAAAGTCGAACCGGTTTCCGAATCTGAAACGACAAACGCAGAATTACATACCTAAAACCAAAAGAGAAACTCCAATGCTATTAGCCATACTCGGGCCTGTCTTAGCGCTCGTCATCGTCGTCCTGTACAACACGATCAAGATTCTCAAAGAATATGAGCGCGGCGTTATATTCATGCTTGGTCGCTTTCACAAGGTCAAAGGGCCCGGGCTGATCATACTGATT
>Ga0209987_10000601_pt1 | contig 18953 bp, 13 predicted proteins | sample N074metaG_FD_182134 | JGI IMG/M metagenome (GOLD analysis project Ga0209987, IMG submission 182134) | Deep subsurface microbial communities from Kermadec Trench to uncover new lineages of life (NeLLi) - N074 metaG (SPAdes) (version 2) | ecosystem: Environmental > Aquatic > Marine > Ocean trench... | reverse complement strand
TGGGCGCTGTGGGCTTGTGGTGGGGGCTGGTGGTAGGCCTGGCGGCAGTGGCGGTGTTCCTGGTGATCCGCATCAAACACCGAGAGGAGCGGGATTTGGCCCGGATTATCATCGACGAACGGCCCGAAGAATGCCACGAACATTGAATGCCACGAATAGTGAATAATGAACCTTCGACGTTCACTTCATAATTCAATATTCCTGGCAATCAATATTCAATCTTCATTCCATCTTCACGTACCTTGGTTATTTTCCCGGTGCCTTGCGGGACCAAGCACTGTCGTGAGCGGATAATGCCCGAATTCCGGACCGTCATTTTCGACTGTGACTCGACCCTGTCTCGTATCGAGGGGGTGGAGGCGTTGGCGTCTGAGTATCGCTCGGAGGTGGCGGCTCTGACCGAAGCTGCGATGTCGGGCATCGTGCCGTTGGAGGAAGTCTACGGCCGGCGGCTCGACTTGATCCAACCCACAATGGCCGACGTCGAGCGGGTCGGGCGCCGGTACGTCGCCGAACGTGTTCCGGGCGTCGAAGATATGGTGGCCCGGCTGCGCCGCGAGGGCATTGCCGTACGGGTCCTCTCCGGCGGGCTGCTCCAGGCCGTTCTGGTACTGACGCGGTTTTTGGGCCTGCCCGACAAAGACGTGGCCGCCGTCGAGATCCGGTTCGACGCCGCCGGGCGTTACCTCGGCTTCGATGAAGCCTCGCCCTTGGCCCGGGCCGGGGGTAAAGAAGAGGTGCTTCTGCGCTGGGGCCGCGACACCCCGGGTCCCAGGATGCTGGTCGGCGACGGGGCCACCGACCTCGAGGCCAAGGACGCGGTCGACCTGTTCGTGGCCTACGCCGGCGTGGTCAGCCGACCCGCCGTCGTGGCCGGCGCAGACGTAGTGATCGAGGAGCTATCCCTGGAACCCATCGTGGGGCTCGCGCTCGGCCAAACAGACGAGACGGCCCGAACGGACATCGAGGCATGACACCCACCGCACACCGCACACCGCACACCGCACCAATCAACCCTTTGGACCCTGAGCCCGATCCACCATTCGGCCGCTTCTTCCTCCCCGGGCCCACCGAGGTGCGCCCCGAAATTCTCGCCGCCCAGACCAGGCCCATGATCGGCCATCGCGGCACGGCCATGGTTGAGCTCATGGCCGGCTTGCAGCCGGGTCTCCAGCGGCTGTTTCGCACCCGGCGGCCGGTGTACCTGGCGGCATCGTCGGCCACCGGTTTCATGGAAGCGGCCATCCGCAACTGCGCCGTGGATCGGGTGCTCGCCTTGGTGAACGGCGCCTTCAGCGACCGGTTCCGCAACATCGCCGAGTCGAACGGCCTGGCGGTCGATGCGCTGGAGGTGCCTTGGGGAGAGATCCACGACCCCGGCATGGTGGCCGACAAACTCCGGACCGCGGACTACGACGCCGTCACCGTGGTCCACTCCGAGACTTCGACCGGGGCACTCAATCCCATCGAGCAACTGGCCGCCGTGGCCCACGATGCCGGTGGCGTGGTGCTGCTGGTCGACAGCGTCACCGGAGTGGCCGGCACCCCGGTGGAGTCCGACGCCTGGAGCCTCGATTTCGTCCTGACGGGATCCCAGAAAGCCTTGGCACTCCCGCCGGGGTTGGCACTCGGCGTGGCCCAGCCGAGCGCCCTCGAGCGCGCCCGGCGCAAGACCAGCCGGGGAACCTATTTCGACTTCCTCGATTTCGAGAAGAACGTAGAGAAGAACCAGACACCCAACACGCCTCCGCTCTCCCTCCTCTACGCCCTGCAGGCGCAACTGGAGTGCATCGATCGGGAAGGTGTCACACAGCGCTGGCAGCGGCACCAAGCCATGGCCCAGCGCACTTGGCAGTGGGTCGACGCCATGAACCAGCGCGGCGTGGCCCTCGAGGTGCTGGCGCCACCGGGTGGACGGTCTCCCACGGTCACCTGCATCATGCTCCCCCACGGCATCGCCGGCCCCGAGGTCACGGCGGCCATGTCGGAGCGCGGCTACACCATCGGCGGTGGCTACGGCAGGCTGAAGGACCGCGCCTTCCGCATCGGCCACATGGGCGATCACACACTCGAACAATTGGAGTCCCTCTTGGGACACCTGGAAGAGGCCTTGCTCAAGTGAACCGCAGGTACCGAGTACTCATCGCCGACAAGATCACCCCCGAGGGCCTGGCCCCGCTGGAAGACGACGACCGCTTCGAACTCGAGCGGCGCATCGGACTGGACCAGGAGGCTCTGGCCGATGCCCTGGTGGACTTCGACGCCGTTCTGGTGCGGAGCGCCACCAAGATATCCGCCCAGGCCTTGGCCAAGACCAAACGCCTCAAGGTCATCGGGCGGGCCGGCGTCGGGGTGGACACCATCGATGTTGCCGCTGCCACCAGGAAGGGCATCCCCGTGCTGAACGCGCCCACGGGCAACACCACATCGGCCGCCGAGTTGACCTTTGCCTTGTTGATGGCGCTTGCCCGGCGGATACCCGCGGCCGACCGGTCGATGAAGGCGGGCGAGTGGAACCGAAGCCAGCTCGCCGGCACCGAGTTGTCCGGCAAGACCCTCGGCCTCATCGGGGCGGGTCGCGTCGGCGGCGAGGTAGCGGGACGGGCCCGGGCATTCGACATGCGCGTGCTGGTGTACGATCCGTATCTGACCGACGAGCAGGCGGAGCGACTGGGCATTACCCGAGTGGAACTCGATGAGGCGCTGAGTCAGGCCGATTTCGTCTCGATCCACGTCCCGCTGACGGACTCGACCCGAGGATTGATCGGACCCCGGGAGCTGAGCCTCATGAAGCCCGGCGCCATGCTGGTCAACGCGGCACGCGGTGAGGTGGTGGACGAGGCCGCCTTGGTGGAAGCCCTCACCCAGAACCACCTGGGTGGCGCCGCGCTGGATGTCTACGCCACGGAACCGCTCCCGGCAGATCACCCGCTGAGGCAACTCGACAACATCATCCTCACGCCGCACCTCGGTGCCTCGACCGGCGAGGCCCAGCGGAGTGTTGCCCTGGAGATCGCCGAGGGCGTGCGGGACGCCTTGCTGGAGGGAGACCTGTCACGTGCCGTCAACGCGCCGTCGATCGGGGGCGCCGAGATGCAGCGCTTGAGGCCCCTGCTGGACCTGACCACCAAACTCGGCCGGGTGGCGCGTACCCTGGCCGGAGGCCCCATCCAGCGGGTCAAACTCCGCTATGCCGGCGACCGGGAGAACGTCCTGCGGCCGCTGTCGGCTGCCGCGATGATCGGTCTCCTCGCCGACGTGGTCGGGCGCCAAGCGGTCAACTTCGTCAACGCACTCCACCTCGCCAACGAGCGCGGGCTCAAACTCGAGCGGACCCGCACCGACCGGATGGAGGCGTACGGTGAGTACCTAGAAATCACCGTATCGGGTGCGGACACCGAGTTCACGGTCGCCGGCGCCATGCTGGGTGAGGAACATCCACGGATCGTGCGCCTGGGAGACTATTACGTCGACGTGGTGCCATCCGGATGTCTGCTAATCCTGCGGAACCAGGACGTGCCCGGCGTGGTGGGCAAGGTGGGCACACTGTTGGGCGAAGCCGGCGTAAACATCGCGGAGTACCATCAAGCACGCCACGAACACGGTGGCGAGGCCTTGGCCGCAATCAGAGTCGACCAGCCGCTCGACGAGTCACTCATCGACCAACTGGCGGCAGCCTCGGAAATCGTCGAAGTATTCCAGGTAGACCTCCGGGAGTAGCACCATCGAGTTTCCGGGGTAGAATTAAGAGGACGCTGGACAAGATTTTCTAAATACCACAATTCCATCAACTGCCCTCGCCGCCCCCGCCGCCCCCGCTGCCCTCGCTTCTATGTCCACCACTCTCATCGCCCTCGCCGTCGTCGCCGTCGGTTACATCCTGGCCTATGTCGTGTTCGACAGGCTGCGGGACAAGTTCGGCTATGTGGGTGGGGCAGAGTATCTCATCATCGGGGTTCTCCTGGGACCTCACGTCTCCGGGTTGCTCCGAGAAGACGTCATTCGTGACCTGACACCCATCATCAGCTTGGCGCTGGGCTGGATGGGGATGCTGCTGGGAAGCTATTTCCGGCTCCCCACCATGGCGCTCATTCCATCCACCCATGTGTCGATGGCCTTCGCCGAGGCCACGGCCACCTTCGGCATCGCGGTGGCGGCCATCCTGGCAGTGTTTCACTGGATGGTGGGACTCGCCTGGCTCCAGGCGGCTATTCCCGCCGTGACCCTGGCCGCCATCGCCACCCTGAGCGCCCCCGCGGCGATCGACGCCTTTGCCAGAAAGGGGCTGGGCCCCAGCCGGCTGTTTCCCGTGCTCCAGCTGACCGCCCGGGTCAACGCCCTGGTCGGAGTGACGGCATTTGGGCTGGTACTGGCCATCCTGCACCAGGGCGAGGTGGCCCAATCGGTCCGCCCGCCAACGGCGACGGAGTGGGCGGTCATCAATGTCGCCGTCGGGGTGGCCAGCGGTATCCTGTTCCACCTGTTTCTCGGGCCCCGAGAGGAAGTCGGCAGTGACGACGACAGGGCCCGGCTGTTCGTGGCGTTGGCGGGGACGATAGTCATCGCCAGCGGTGCGTCCTACTATCTGAACCTGTCGCCCATCTTCACCGCCATGGTCGTAGGCTTCATTCTGGCGAACACCGGAAAGGCTCACCGCGACGTGGCCCGCTTGCTGGAGACCACCGAGCGGCCGGTCTATCTGATCCTCCTCATCTTTGCCGGGGCTGCCTGGTCGCCCGGTACCCCCCAGCTCCTGTTCATCGTGCCGGCCTTCATCGCCATCCGCCTGGTCGCCAGGCTGGCGGGTGGCTGGGTCGGCGGCCGAGTGGCCGCGCCACCGGAACTGGACACGCCCGACATGGGCCGGGCGCTTCTGGCACTGGGAGGCCTGGGCGTGGCCATCGCGGTCAACTACCGCCAGGTGCATCCCCAACTGGCCGCCGATGCCGTGCTCACGGCCACCCTGGTGGCGGTACTCCTGTTCGAAACGGTGGCATCCTCGGAAACGTCGGCCCTCCTCAAGAGGGCCATGCCCCCGGACGTAGACCATCCGCCAGACCGGTCCATTTGGGAAACCAGCGGTGGCATGCCCCCACCGCCGCCGGCGCCTCCGCCGCCGCCGGCTTCTGCCGTCCCATCTCCTCCAGAGACCCCGGCCCCATGATTCGCCGGCTGGTAGTCCTGCTACTGCTGGTGGGTGGCGCCTTTCTGCTGCAACCACTCAGGGTCCCGACCGAGGGCATCATCGCCCCCACGTCATTGTTCCTGTTCGGCATTCTCCTCTTGGTGGCGGATACCCTGGGGGCGCTGGCCCACGACCTTCGGGTTCCGCGGATCGTGGGTTATATCGTCGCCGGCGCCGTGCTGGGCCCGTCGCTGACGGGCTTGGTGCCGGCCGGGGTGCTCCACGACATGGGGATGATGAAGAGCCTGGCCCTGGGGCTGATTGGGCTCCTCGCCGGCGCGGAGTTGCGGATCGACGACCTGCGACAGCGGTGGCGCGCGGTGCTGGCCATACTGACGTTCCAGGCGGTATTCGTGGGGCTGGCGGTGATCCCGACCATGGTGCTGCTGCGGCCGTGGCTGCCGTTCCCTCCCATGGCGTTTGGGGCGTTCCTGGCCGTGGCGGCTTTGTTCGCCGTCATGATGATGGCCAACTCTCCTATGGTGGTGCTGGCGATCCTGTCGGAGGGCCATTCTGGGGGGCCGCTGGCCAAGACCACCCTCACCGTCGTCCTGGTGGCCGACGTGCTGGTCATTTTCCTCTTTACCGTGGCGATGAGCGGTGTCTCCATTGCCACGGGAGTGGCAGGGGAGGCCCACGGCGCCGGCATGTTCCTGGGGCTGTCGAAGGAAATCGGTGGGTCGATCCTGGCCGGGGCCATACTGGGGGCCGTGCTGACCCTGTACGTCAGGTACGTCAAGCGGGAATTGGTGCTGTTCGCCGTGGTGGTGGTGTTCGCCTCCGCCGCGGCGGCCGAGGCGCTGCACTTTGAGCTGCTGCTGAGCCTGGTGGTGGCGGGGTTCCTGTTCGAGAACGTGGCACCGGTAAGGGCCGAGCCGCTGCTAAGGGCGCTCGAGTCCATCGCCACGCCGGTCTTCGTGGTGTTCTTTGCGCTGACGGCGGCCGAATTGGCCTTGGGGAGCTTCGCTTCCTTGTGGCCCGTGGTCTTGATATTGGTTCTGGTGCGGGGCGGGGCGGTGTGGGGCGCCAACCGCCTGGGGGCCAGGGTGGGCCGGGCGGAACCCGTGGTGGAGCGCCAAGGGTGGACTGGGCTGATTCCCCAAGCCGGTATCACCTTGGGGTTTGCCGCCATCGTGGCCCAGGACTTCCCGGCCATCGGGGCCGGACTGCAGGCCTTGACGGTCGGGGTAGTTACCGTGAACAGCACCGTGGGGCCGATCTTGTTCCGCCGGGCTTTGGGGCGGGCGGGTGAGCTGGAGGATTAGGAGGCTAAGAGGCTAAGAGGCTAAGAGGGTTCAAGGATCAAGAGACTACAGGATTGCGACGCGCCTCCGGCCGCGGTCCTTAGCCCTCTTAGCCTCTTAATTCCGTCTGTCCCAAGGGCTTGACACCCCTTCGTGGGGCAGCTAGAATTATGGGCTGCCGAGATATCGGCGGTTTTTGCTGTAGCTCTTTGACAAGTGTGGTAGAGTGAGTGTTTGAAGTGCGGACCCTTTGATCCGGCGCGCAACGAGGCGCGTCGGGGATGGGTAACACTCGAATTTTTTAGTGATTCGGACGGCACACAGTCGTTTCGAATGAGCTTTTGATAGACTCTTCTTGGAGAGTTTGATCCTGGCTCAGGACGAACGCTGGCGGCGTGCCTAACACATGCAAGTCGAACGGACCGCGGAGGGCTTGCTCTCCAAGGTTAGTGGCGAACGGGTGCGTAACACGTGAGAAACGTACCCACCGGTGGGGGATAGCCGGCCCAACGGCCGGGTAATACCGCATGCGACGCCTTTCGGGCATCCGGAGGGCGGGAAAGCAGCAATGCGCCGGTGGAGCGTCTCGCGGCCTATCAGCTTGTTGGTGAGGTAATGGCTCACCAAGGCTACGACGGGTAGCTGGTCTGAGAGGATGATCAGCCACATTGGGACTGAGACACGGCCCAGACTCCTACGGGAGGCAGCAGTGGGGAATATTGCGCAATGGCCGAAAGGCTGACGCAGCGACGCCGCGTGCGGGATGAAGGCCCTCGGGTCGTAAACCGCTGTCAGGAGGGACGAAACTCTGACGGTACCTCCAGAGGAAGCACCGGCTAACTCCGTGCCAGCAGCCGCGGTAATACGGAGGGTGCGAGCGTTGTCCGGAATCACTGGGCGTAAAGGGCGCGTAGGCGGCGCAGTAAGTAGGGGGTGAAATCTCACGGCTCAACCGTGAAACTGCCTCCTAAACTGCTGTGCTTGAGCACGGTAGAGGCAGATGGAATTCCCGGTGTAGCGGTGGAATGCGTAGATATCGGGAAGAACACCAGTGGCGAAGGCGGTCTGCTGGGCCGTTGCTGACGCTGAGGCGCGACAGCGTGGGGAGCAAACAGGATTAGATACCCTGGTAGTCCACGCCGTAAACGATGGGTACTAGGCGTCGGGGGGAGCGACCCCTTCGGTGCCGTCGCTAACGCAATAAGTACCCCGCCTGGGGAGTACGGCCGCAAGGCTGAAACTCAAAGGAATTGACGGGGGCCCGCACAAGCGGTGGAGCATGTGGTTTAATTCGATGCAACGCGAAGAACCTTACCTGGGCTTGACATGCACGAGAAAGCCGGTGGAAACACCGGTCCCTCTTCGGAGTTCGTGCACAGGTGCTGCATGGCTGTCGTCAGCTCGTGTCGTGAGATGTTGGGTTAAGTCCCGCAACGAGCGCAACCCTTGTCCTTAGTTGCCAGCGGATAATGCCGGGGACTCTAGGGAGACTGCCGGTGTCAAACCGGAGGAAGGTGGGGATGACGTCAAGTCATCATGGCCCTTACGTCCAGGGCTACACACGTGCTACAATGGCCGGTACAAAGCGTCGCCAACTCGCGAGAGTGCGCTAATCGCAAAAAGCCGGTCTAAGTTCGGATTGCAGTCTGCAACTCGACTGCATGAAGCTGGAATCGCTAGTAATCGTGGATCAGCTACGCCATGGTGAATACGTTCCCGGGCCTTGTACACACCGCCCGTCACGCCATGGAAGCCGGGAGTGCCCGAAGTCCGTGCCCCAACCCTTACGGGAGGGAGCGGCCGAAGGCAAGTTCGGTGACTGGGGCGAAGTCGTAACAAGGTAGCCGTAGGGGAACCTGCGGCTGGATCACCTCCTTTCTGGAGCGACGAGTAAGCGACGGCCTTCGGGCCGTCGGGTGAAAGTCCTTCTGTCGCCCGCACTTCGGGCCTCACTCTGTCATACTTGTCTTTGCTCTTTGACAATTGTTGGATTGAATGGTGGACCTCGTCGCGAGGTCCATATGTGAGGATTCCTAACACCGATTGTTCTTTTTTTTGAATGATGTGGTTTAGCAGTAAGTAGATCTTGAGATCAAACGCAATAAGGCACACGGTGGATGCCTTGGCATCGAGAGGCGATGAAGGTCGTGGCAAGCTGCGATAAGCCTGGGGGAGTTGCACGCAAACTGTGATCCCAGGATGACCGAATGGGGCAACCCGGCGGATTGTAAAGATCCGTCACCCCGCAAGGGGAGCTAACCCGGGGAACTGAAACATCTCAGTACCTGGAGGAAAAGAAATCAACCGAGATTCCCCTAGTAGCGGTGAGCGAACGGGGACCAGGCCAAACCGGGGGTGCATGCACCCCCGGGGTTGTGGGACCACCTTATAGGGATGTACGACACCAAGACGGAGCGGTCTGGAAAGGCCCGCCATAGAGGGTGACAGCCCCGTAGTCGAACGTGTACGACCCCTGGTGGTATCCCGAGTAGCGCGGAACACGGGTAACTCTGCGTGAACCAGGGGGGACCACCCTCCAAGCCTAAATACTCCTCGATGACCGATAGTGCACGAGTACCGTGAGGGAAAGGTGAAAAGCACGCCAGGTGGCGAGTGAAATAGATCCTGAAACCGTGTGCTGACAAGCGGTCGGAGGGTGTTCTTCGGAATGCCTGACGGCGTGCCTTTTGCATTATGATCCGGCGAGTTGCTGCTCACGTGCAGGTTAAGGTCTTAAGGACCGGAGCCGTAGCGAAAGCGAGTCTGAATAGGGCGATTTCGTACGTGGGCGCAGACCCGAAGCCGTGGCGATCTACCCTTGGGCAGGTTGAAGCCGCCGTAACAGGCGGTGGAGGACCGAACCGTTGTGGGTTGAAAACCGCTCGGATGACCTGAGGGTAGGGGTGAAAGGCCAATCAAGCTCGGAGATAGCTGGTTCTCCCCGAAATATATTTCGGTATAGCCTCGGGAATTGAGTTCACAGGAGGTAGAGCACTGGATGGGTCCGGGTCGTGAATAACGATACCTCCCCCAACCAAACTCCGAATGCCTGTTGAATGCTGCCCGGGAGGCAGTCGCAGTGCGCTAATGTTCTGCGGCGAGAGGGAAAGAACCCAGACCGTCTGCTAAGGCCCCTAAGTGATGGCTCAGTGTATCAAAGGATGTGGGTATGCAGTTACACCTGGGAGGTTGGCTTAGAAGCAGCCATTCCTTTAAAGAGTGCGTAATAGCTCACCAGTCTAGCGTAGCCGCGCCGATAATGGTCGGGACTTCAAGCCATCCGCCGAAGCAACGGGTTCCATTCCTTTGGAATGGAGCGGTAGGGGAGCGTTCCCACAGCAGTGAAGCCGGGGCGGAAGCCTTCCGGTGGAGCGGTGGGAAGTGAGGATGCCGGATTAAGTACGCGATAAACAGGGTGAAAACCCCTGTCACCGAAAGCCTAAGGGTTCCTGAGCCATGCCAATCAGCTCAGGGTTAGTCGGCCCCTAAGGTGAGGCCGAGAGGCGTAACCGATGGGAAACGGGTCAACATTCCCGTACCGACGATAGGCTGTTCGAGTCTGAGGAGGGACGCAGGAGCAAGCTCACTGGCGGGTGGTGGATTTTCCGCTGCAAGGTGGTAGACGTTGCCCCGTAGGCAAATCCGCGGGGTTAGTCGAGAACCGATGCCGAAGGGGTCATTGCGACCCCGCAAAGAGTGGGTGCGTACGCTGCCAAGAAAAGCTTCGCAGACGAGGCCTATCATCGACCGTACCGCAAACCGACACAGGTAGGCGAGGCGAGAAGCCTAAGGTGCTCGAGTGAATTACGGAAAAGGAACTCGGCAAAATGACCCCGTAACTTCGGGATAAGGGGTGCCGGTAGTAGGTGACTTCCCTCGCGGAAGAAGCCGGGGCCGGCCGCAGAGAATCGTCCCAAGCGACTGTTTAGCAAAAACACAGGTGTCTGCTAAGGCATGTACAAGCCGACGTATAGGCACTGACTCCTGCCCGGTGCCGGAAGGTTAAGGCGAGCGGTTAGCCGTAAGGCGAAGCTGTGAACCGAAGCCCCGGTAAACGGCGGCCGTAACTATAACGGTCCTAAGGTAGCGAAATTCCTTGTCGGGTAAGTTCCGACCTGCACGAATGGAGTAACGACTTGGGAACTGTCTCTTCCGTAAGCTCGGCGAAATAGTAGTATCGGTGAGGATTCCGATTACCCGCGACAGGACAAAAAGACCCCGTGCACCTTTACTACAACCTGTTATTGATTGTCGGTATTGCATGCGTAGCATAGGTGGGAGCCATCGATCGCTCGGTTTCGGCCGGGCAGGAGGCAACAGTGAAATACCACCCTTGTTTTACTAGCAATCTCACTCAGGCGGCAACACCGCCGAGGACCGTGGCAGGTGGGTAGTTTGACTGGGGCGGTCGCCTCCTAAAAAGTACCGGAGGCGCGCGAAGGTACCCTCAGTGCGGTCGGTAATCGCACGACGAGTGCATAAGCAGAAGGGTGCCTGACTGCGAGCGCGACGGCGCGAGCAGGAACGAAAGTTGGCTTAAGTGATCCGGTGATCCCGTGTGGAAGGGTCATCGCTCAACGGATAAAAGGTACGCCGGGGATAACAGGCTTATCGCGCCCGAGAGTTCACATCGACGGCGCGGTTTGGCACCTCGATGTCGGCTTATCACATCCTGGGGCCGGAGAAGGTCCCAAGGGTCCGGCTGTTCGCCGGTTAAAGTGGTACATGAGCTGGGTTCAGAACGTCGTGAGACAGTTCGGTCTGTATCCGTCGTGGGCGTGGGAGTGTTGAGGGGGCTCGTCTCTAGTACGAGAGGACCGAGATGAAGTGACCGCTCGTGTACGGGCTGTTCCGCCAGGGGCATCGCCCGGTAGCGACGTCGCGCAGAGATAACCGCTGAAAGCATCTAAGTGGGAAGCTCGCCCCAAGATGAGCACTCCTGGGTCTTAAGACCCCTGAAGGGCCCTGGGAGACTACCAGGTTGATAGGGCGCAGATGTAAGGACGGCAACGTCTTCAGTCGAGCGCTACTAATCGCCCGTGAAGTTTGATCTCTCCCGTTTATGGGGAACCCCCACAAATCCATTCAATCCAGCAATTGTCAGACATATTGGCTGACGACTAGCGCGCAGGGGCCACACCCGTTCCCATTCCGAACACGGCAGTTAAGCCCTGCAGCGCCGATGGTACTGCGACCGGGAGGTCGTGGGAGAGTAGGCCGTCGCCAGCCGCTTCATCGAAACGCCCCGTGTGCCTATTGGCATCGGGGCGTTTCCCTTTTCAGGGGTGAGTGGTGATTCTTGATAGGTGATAGATGATGTCGCTACCTATTCACTGGTAGAGGGCCAACTGCAGATCCACATCACAAACCACCGATCACCAACCACCAATCACACCTGCTAGAGGCCGTGCCGCCTCCGCCTTGACACCACCGCCCCCACACCGTCTGTTACCCCCAGAACAATGTTCAACCCCTCACAATTGGAGGCCCTCATGCGCCGTTTCTCAGCACTCCTCGTGGCCACGGGGCTGGTCGCCTGTGGTGGTGGCGACAACACGGTCGAGGATGTGGTCGAGGTCGAAGGCATGCCGGCGGGCATCGCCCTGGCCGACGTCGCCGGTACCTGGAACCTGACAGGGACCCTCGCCACCGAGGAATCCACCGTCATCGAGTACTCGGTCGTCGCCACGAACTCCGAGACCGGCTGGACACTCAACCTTCCCAACCGCGATCCGATCGAAATCCGTATCGTGGTGGTCGATGGCGATAGCATCGTCGGGGAATCCGGGCCTTTCCAGAGCATCATCCGTGACGGCGTCATGGTCACCAGCCGGACAGTCTTCCGACTCCAGGGCGACATGCTGGTGGGTACCCTCGCGGCCACCTACGATACCGATCCAGTCGAGATGGTGGCGGGGACGTTCGAGGGCACGAGGGCGATGCCATAGTTTTCTCAGGTGTGATTCTTGATTCTTGATTTCGAAGGTGAAGGTCCATCGGGCATCACTTCACGAATCAAGAATCAAGAATCACATATGAAAAGCGCCTGCAGCAGATAGCTGACAGCCGACCGCCGACCGCCCATATTCCCGCATGCCCGATCCTGCCATCACCCGGTGCGGCGACGTAGCCCTCGCCGGCCGGCCCAACGTGGGCAAGAGCTCCCTGCTGAACGCCCTTGTCGGCGAGCACCTCGCCCTGGTCAGTTCCCGGGCCCAAGCTACCCGCCTCCCGGTCGTCGGCATTCACAGCACCGATGAAACCCAGTACCTGTTCCACGACCTCCCGGGGCTCCTCGATCCGTCGTATCTGATGCACCATCGCATGCTGGCGGCCGCCCACGAGATCATCGGCCAGGTTGATGTGATACTTTACCTTGTGCCTGCAAGTGATGGTGTAGCAACGTCTTTTGCCGACATCGTTCAGTTGGCAAATCCCCTCCGGGGACCAGTACTGACGGTCTACACCAAGGGTGATCTGGTTAGCTCCGAGGAGCGGGACCGCTTGGGAGCGACCGGTCTCGTGGTGTCGACCAAGGAGGGTTGGGGACTCGAAGCACTCCTGGCGGAGGTGCGGGCCCGTCTGCCCGAGGCGCCGTTCCGCTACGACCCCGATGAAATCGGAACCCAGCCGATGCGGTTCTTCGCCACCGAGTTTGTCCGGGAGGCGGCCTTCGAAGTTCTCGACCAGGAACTCCCCTATGCCCTGGCCGCCGTGGTGGAGGAGTTTCGCGAGAACGAGAAGCCCATGTACATTCGAATCACGATCATCGTGGAACGGGAATCCCAGAAGGGCATGATCATCGGCAAACGCGGCAGCACCATCAAGCGGATCGGCTCCCTGGCGCGGGCCCGGCTGGAACGGCTCACCGGTGCGACGATCTACCTCGACCTCTGGGTCAAAGTCCTCAAGAATTGGCGCAAGAGCCCAACCGCCCTGACACGGTTGGGGTTCCCGCCCTCTGACAAGGAGACGGCATGAGCCTGTCACCGGAATTGCTCGAGATCCTCGTGTGCCCCAAGTGCAAGGGAGACCTGGAATACCGGGAACAACCCGAAGAAGTCCTCGTCTGCCAAGCGTGCCGACTGGTGTATTCCGTGGACGACGGCATTCCCATCATGCTCATCGACGAAGCCAAGCCGCTCTAGCCCCCGGTGATAGGCAACGCGGCCCCTGCATCCGAAAGTAGCAGGCCCCGCTGGCGCCCTGGCTGGCGTGAGTGGACGTTGCTGGCGCTTCCGCTGAGCTTGGCCGCCGCCTGGACCCACCAATCGCCAAGCCTGGTGTTCCTCCTGGCCGCCGCCGCCATCATCCCGCTGGCCGGGTACATGGGGGAGGCCACGGAGCATCTCGCTAGCCGCAGTGGGCCTGCTGTCGGCGGGCTGCTCAACGCCACATTCGGCAACGCCGCCGAACTCATTATCGCTATCGTGGCCCTCCGGGCCGGGCTGGTGGACCTGGTCAAGGCCTCGATCATGGGGAGCATCCTGGGGAATCTCCTGCTGATCATGGGACTCTCCATTGTGGCCGGTTCGCTGAAGAAACCCATCATCACCTTCAACAGGACCGCGACCGGTACCGCGGCCTCGATGCTGGCCCTGGCGGTCCTGGCGCTGGCCATTCCGGCCCTGTTCCACTCGCTCCATCCGGCGGCGGACGCCATGGAGGAACTGCACTTGTCGGAGGCGGTGGCCGTCATCCTGGTGGTGACCTACCTGTTTTCCCTGCTGTTCTCCCTCAAGACCCACCGACGCCTCTTGGCCGGCGACCCCCACCCGGTCGTCGGCAAAGTATGGAGCCGCCCGGTGGCTCTCTCCGTGCTTACCCTGGCGACCCTGGCCGTGGCAGTGGAATCGGAGATGCTGGTGGGGGCGGTCGAACCCATGACCCAGGCACTGGGACTGTCGCACACCTTTGTGGGGCTCATCCTCATCCCCATCGTGGGGAACGCCGCGGAACACTCGGCGGCCGTGATGGTGGCCCGCAAAGGGAATATGGACCTGGCGTTCCAGATCGCCCTGGGGTCGAGCACACAAATTGCCCTGCTGGTGGCACCGCTCCTGATTCTGGCCGGCATCGTCCTGGGAACGGGCATGGACCTGGTATTCGAGCCGTTCCAGGTGATACTCTTGGGGCTGGCAACGGCTGTGGTGGCCATGATAACGCAGGATGGGGAGACACACTGGTTCGAAGGTGTGCAACTGCTGGCAGTGTACGCCATGATAGCGGTTGCGGTATTCTTCATATAACCTTGTAGCCCATTAGGCCGGGGTTTAGCTTCCAGCCACCTTACCATAACGAGGCATTGGTGCGAACTCGCCCGACGATACTCTATTATTCGCCGGACGCTGACTCGGTCCCCAGTCTCATCCGCCAATGGGCGGAGAGCAACGCTTTTCCCATGACGGTGCTGGACGATGCCGACTCGGTCGAGTCGATCATCCTCCGTGGTGCCCCCGTCCTCCTGTTCATCGATGCCGACCGGACGGGAGATCGGGGCGTCGAACTAATCCGCCGAGTCAAGCGGGACGCCTTCACGGCCATTGTGCCGGTCACCATGCTGTCGCAGACCCACCACCCCGACCGGGTCGAGCTGTGGTTCGCGGCCGGGACCGACGAGGTCATCACCGAGATCTTCACGGCCGCCGAGCAACGAGCCCGGCTGGACGCCATGCTGGTGCGGACCGTCCGGGACGTCTCGGTTCACCCGTCCACCCGCCTCCCGGGCACCAACGAAATCGAACGGGAAATCCGGCGCCGGCTCACTTCATCCGGGGAATTTGCCGTCTGCTATGCCGATCTCGATCACTTCAAGGAATTCAACGACCGCTACAGCTACTACGACGGCGACCGGGTCATCTACATCGTATCCCGCATCCTCCACGACGTCGTCCGGGGCCTGGTGGGACCGAGCGGTTTCGTCGGGCACATCGGCGGTGACGACTTTATCTTTGTCATATCATTGGAGGACGTCAGCCCGGTATGTACCGAGATTCTGCAGGTGTTCGATACCTTGATCCCGTTCCAGTACAGCGACCAGGACCGGCGCGCGGGTTACTTCTTCGGGAAGGATCGTCGCGGGCAACTCCACCGGGTCCCGCTCATGACGCTGTCCATCGGCATCGTCACCAACAAGAACCGCAGCTTCGCGCACCCCGCCCAGGTGAGCGAGCTGGCGACGGAAATGAAGAGCTATGCCAAGACACTGCCCGGGTCGATTTTCGTGGTCGACCGGCGACGGGGTGAATATGAAGACGACAGCGGTGGCCGCGGCGACCACCGGTAAGGTGTAAAGCGATGAACGTATCCTGTCCCAGTTGCAACACGGTATTTCGCGTCGATCCCGCCAAGGTCCCGGCGGCAGGCGTCCGCGCACGGTGTACCACATGCCGGGCCATCTTCCGCGTGTCGGGCGAGATCATGGCCGACCCTCGGTCACCCACTGTGGCTCCTGCGGACCAGGCACCCGCGTCCGCGCCGGTCCCCACTCCCCAGGCGCCCCCTCCAGCCCAGCCGGCTGCGCCCCCCGTGGTCGTGCCCCCCGCCCAGGTCACCGACGCCCCTCCGGTCTCTGCCTCGGGGATTGCGGGAGGCCCAGTGGTCCCGGCTGAGCCCGCGGTATCGCCCCCCTCCCATCCCCCCGCGCCTCCGGTCGCGGCCCCTTTCGCCGGCCGACCGGTTGTGCCGCCCTCGGCTCCCGCGGCCCCGCCCGCGCGCCCAGCGCCACGGCCCACCACCGGAGCCCCGATCAATCCGTTCCTGTCCCAGGATCCCAACCAGAAGGCCCGGCGCTTGGCCCGCGCCCTGGTGTCCGATCTGGTAGTGTACCATCCCGGCAAGCGCCAGGAGGGCCTGCGCAACGGTACCCTGAAGGAACTGTTCGACGACGAGATCAAGAAGAGCTGGGAGGAATACACCGACCAGATCGGCACCGACGTCGCGGGTGCCGCCAACTACTTCAACGACGCCCTGAACGAGATCCTCAGCGACGGACACAAGATCTTCTAGCGGCCCTCCCTGCGGCTCCCGAGATGGGCTATATTACTAACAGGGCCGTTCTTCCGCTGAGGTGCGGACGAGCGGCTCTATTCATGAGAATCAGCTTCCGGTACCGGAACTCGGATACCGGATGTGGCAAGGGGGAGAGGGTCATGGCAGATGTAACGGAACAGCTCAAGAGCCTGAAGAATCGCGTGTCTGAACTCCGAGGTTTTCTTTGACCTCGAGGTCAAGTCACAGCGGCTGAGCGTCCTCGACGCCCAGCAGGCCAAGCCGTCGTTCTGGGATGATACCCGCCGGGCCCGCGGCGTAGTCCAGGAAATGAGCCAGATCCGCGCCATCCTGACGCCGTTCGAGTCCGTTGACACTCGGCTGACCGATGCCCACGATCTGCTGGAGCTATTGGCGGAAGAGCCGGATGAAGACCTGACCGCCGAGCTCGAGGCCGAGACCAACGACCTCGAGGAGGCTGTCGCCGGCCTGGAACTCCGCACCATGCTACAGGGCCCCGACGACAGGCTCGACGCCATCCTGACCATCCACCCAGGCGCCGGCGGGACGGAATCGCAGGATTGGGCCGAAATGCTCATGCGCATGTACCACCGGTGGGCCGAACGGCGCGGCTACACCGTCACCGTGCTCGACCTCATCCCAGGGGAAGAAGCCGGCATCAAGTCGGTCTCGCTGCAAGTCCTGGGCGAGTACGCGTTCGGCTATCTCAAGGCCGAAAAGGGCGTCCATCGCCTCGTCCGGATCTCGCCGTTCGATTCCCAGGCGCGACGCCACACGTCCTTCGCCTCGGTATTCGTCTACCCGGACATCGACGACACGATCGAGATCGAAATCCGCGATGAAGACGTCAGGATGGACGTGTACCGCGCGTCGGGAGCCGGCGGCCAGCACGTAAACAAGACGTCCTCCGCGGTGCGGCTCACTCACGTACCGACGGGCATCGTGGCAACGTGCCAGCAGGAACGCAGCCAGCTCAAGAACCGCGCGACCGCCATGAAAATGCTCCGCGCGGCGCTCTACCAAAAGCAGCTCGATGAGCAGGAAGCGGCCAAAGCGGTGGTGGAGGCCTCCAAGGGAGACAACGCCTGGGGCAACCAGATCAGGTCCTACGTGTTCCAGCCGTACACCATGGTCAACGATCACCGCACCGAGCTCAAGATTAGCAACGTCCAGAAAGTCATGGATGGCGACCTCGACGAGCTCATTACCGCCTACCTGAAGCGCTTTGGAGGAAAGGTGGCGTGACGGAGAGCCACGAACACAGCTACGTGGAAGAGGCCCGGCGGGAAAAGCTCGCTGCTCTCCGAGCGTTGGGGATCAATCCCTTCGCCTATCGGTTCGACCGGAGCCACACCTCGGTCGCGGCTCTCGATGCCTACGACGACGTCATGGGAGATGATGGACCCGAAGTGGCGGTGGCCGGCCGGCTGGTCTCGTTCCGCGGCAAGGGGAAGACGGCGTTCGGACACATCGAAGACGTGGCCGGCCGCATCCAGGTCTACTTCCGCAAGGACGATCTCGGCGATGGCTACCAGGTCGTCGAGCTGCTCGACCTCGATGATCACATCGGGGTCACCGGCAAGCTGTTCCGAACCAGAACGGGCGAGGTCACGGTCCGGGCACGAGAACTCACCCTCCTCGCCAAGTCGGTGCGGCCGCTCCCCCGGGGCAAAACCCAAACATCGGAAACGGGGGAAACCGTTACCTACGGCGGATTGCACGACCCGGAAACCCGGTACCGCCAGCGCTATGCCGATCTGGCCGTGCATCCCGAGGTACGGAACCTCTTCCGGACCCGGGCCCGCGCCGTGTCCTACATGCGCCGGTTTCTCGAGGACCGGGACTTTCTCGAGGTCGAAACGCCGATCCTCCAGCCGCTCTACGGTGGTGCCGTGGCCCGGCCGTTCGTAACCCACCACAACGCGCTCGACACGTCCCTCTACCTCCGGATCGCAGACGAGTTGTATCTCAAACGGCTGCTGGTGGGCGGACTGGAACGGGTCTACGAAATCGGGCACGACTTCCGCAACGAAGGCATCGACCGGACGCACAACCCCGAATTCACCATGCTGGAGTTCTACCAGGCCTACGCCGACTACCACGACATGATGACCACCATCGAGGCCATGGTCGCCGGCGTGGTGGAGGAGTGCCGTGGCAGCACCTCGATCGAGTACCAGGGCACGGCACTGGATTTCACTCCCCCATGGCCCCGAAAGCTGTTCTACCAAGAACTCGACCGCGCCACCGGCATCGACGTCATGGCGGCCGGCGACGACGATCTCCGGCGCCTCCTGGCCGGCACGGCCGAGCCTCCGGAAGACCTGGACGTCCTCGCCGGGGGGAAGTTGTTGGACGAGGTGTTCAAGACCTTCGTCGAGCCCACCCTGGTGCAGCCGACCTTCATCATCGACTACCCCGTCGCCCTGTCGCCCCTGGCCAAGATTCACCGCACCGACCCCGCCTTGGTGGAGCGTTTCGAGTTGTTCGTCAACGGCAAGGAACTCGCCAAC
>Ga0209987_10000600_pt1 | contig 18965 bp, 19 predicted proteins | sample N074metaG_FD_182134 | JGI IMG/M metagenome (GOLD analysis project Ga0209987, IMG submission 182134) | Deep subsurface microbial communities from Kermadec Trench to uncover new lineages of life (NeLLi) - N074 metaG (SPAdes) (version 2) | ecosystem: Environmental > Aquatic > Marine > Ocean trench... | reverse complement strand
AAGATCACATCCTTCCCTAATTTCAAATATTTCACAGCCCTCAGAAACTGCAGCGAATGCTGAATCAAAAAGAAAGATAGGTGAAATGAAAAAGGCAAACATTACTATAATTATTCGCGTTAATCTCATACCAAATATTGTATTTCAAAACATAATTAACGATTTTATCAACAATCAATAAAAAAACAGTCTCCTTTTCAAGTCTAATTGCGTTTAAATTATTGCTATTTTGGTAGGTGAGTTCCTGTGGGCCAATTTTGATTCCCAAATAAGTAGCTGAATCTTGGAGGATTTTCCATAAACCAAGGTAGAGGATGTGGAGGAAGTTTCAAGGATTTTACCAATGTTAAAACAATTTGTACAGTTGTTAAAGATTCCAATGTGAAAGAAGTTGTTGAGGCCATTGTTGAGGCGGCTAATATGAACACTTCAGGAGATGGAAAGGTCTTTGTTTCCACAGTGGATGATGTTACGGATATTTCTACCAAAGAACAAGGTGAAAAATATCTCTAACAATTTTTCTCAATTTCCATCCTTCCCAAAAAATAATCTAACTTTCAAATACTCCTAAGAACAGTGTTTTGATTACAATTAAAGTGTTAATCTATCAAGGCGTGTCTCTATTTTGAAAAAATAATAGGTTTTTTACTATTTTGAAATTAAAAGGAGAATTATTTTAGGAGTAAAAATTAGCATTTATTGAATGAATAGAAACCCTTCTGAAATATTTGACGAATGGATTCTCTATAACAAAATTCTAGAGCGAGACCTAATGTTTCATTCAGAAATTTTTACAAAAATTCAAAAAATAATAAATTCAAAGTTAAGTGGAAAAGACTACAAATTACTTGATATTGGATGTGGGGATGCATATTGTATTAAAAAATTCCTAACAAATACAAGGTTGAATTATTATTGTGGAATTGATAAATCAAGGACCGCCATAGCTTGGGCCGAAAAAAATCTCTCTAAAGATAATATTAACATTTTACTTTTAAATTCAGATTTTACTGAATCATTTGATAAAATAAATAACAGTTTTGATGTGATTCTTGCCGGATATTCTATTCATCACCTAAAATCTTTTGAAGAGAAAAAAATCATTTTACACAAGTTTTTTGAAAAATTACAAAATGATGGAATTTTTATTTTATTTGACATTGTACAAAAAGATGATGAGTCCCTAGAACAATATCACGCCAGATATATCAAAAATTGTTCCAATAACTGGGAATTAATAGGACAAAAAGAATTAGGACAAGTTGCAAGGCATATTAGAAAAAACGATTATCCACTTTCTTTAGGGAGTTGGAAAAATATTTTCCAATCAGCACCTGATCATCTAGAACCAATCATTCTTGACAACAAAAATCCATATTATGTTTTATTATGTTTTCAAAAAAAACACTAAAATCTGTTTACCCACAAAGAGAACAGACCATAGAATCCACATCTTCTTTCAAAGGAACTGTCAATCCTTTTTTGGAACAATTAGGACATTTAGTAAAACCACTCATGATAGTTATTTCACGCCTAAATTATTAAATATGGATCTCAACTACTTTTTAAAATTATTTTTTGGGAAGGACGAGAAATTAAAATACAGAGGATTCAAAACCCGTTTTTTATAAAAACCACATCAATCCTATTTCTATTGCCACAACAACAGGTACTAACAGAAACATAATTCTGTTTATCCTTTTTTCTGTTTCATTGCCTTTGTTGTTTTCACGGTATCTCATTTGGATCGCTAATGATGTTATTGCAATTACAAAAATTGAATAATCAATTACCATGATCTTGTCAAACATTGTTACATAACTTACAGCTGGAATCTCACTTAATGCTGACCTATGAAGATAAACTAGTGCTAGTAAGAGAGGAGCTGAAAGGTAAATTCTTGGAGTAAAATTACCAGGTATGTAAAAAGTCAATAGCACGAGAGAGGTGATCATGGTAACAGGCAAAATAATTGTTAAAAATGAACCAAGATTAGAGCGTTCTACAATAAAACTTGCAATAACTTGAGAAGAGATTTCAGCCTCTATCCCTTCGTGAATGTGCTCAGTCTTTTCTAAGAAAAATTCTCCTAATGAAAAACCTGGTACAGTTGCCAAAGGATCAATACTAGAGTTAGGATCTAAAACAAAATTTACTTTGTTAACATCTTGGTGTTTTTGTGGCTCAACGACAATCTGAAGAGTTAATTTTTCAAATGGAAAATTGGCAAAATCCATTGGACCATGAAAATGTCCAATTATTTTTTGTTCAAAATAATGTGTTTCTGCATGTTCAGACTCTATCTCAACGTGATCAGCATTAACATAATTAAAGGAAGGTTTTTCCTCTACAAAATTTGTAGGATCATCATCTTCATTAATTTTAACCCAATGCCAAAAAACTAATTCGTATGCTCCATTTTCCATATCCATTTCATCGACACGAATCAGTTTGAATCCTGTATCATAATTTGAGGGTGGGCCATCATATCCAAGTTTTTGTCGTTCTTCAGTAAGATAATAGTAATCTTGCAATGAACCATCAATGCTTCTCATCGTGGCGGGTTCATCCAGTGCATAGATGGTACTCTGTCCTCCAATTAGAAAAATTACTGAAAAAATCAAAGAAATTTCTAAAACTCTCACAACATCATATCGTACATTATTGTCTTAAAGATTTCATTAAGGAAATTATTTTTTGGTGAGTTTTGGAGGGGTGTTAAACCAATTTCGTAAATCCCTTTAATTTGAAATTATTTTTTTGGGAAGGTTGAGAAGTGACCTAAGATCTTGAGTGACTTTGACCATTTTCCATTCTAAAATGAAAATATTCTAAAATCAATAAACTAATTACAATGGATTACAATATACCAGACATGTCAATGGTTCTAACTACTAATTCTCATGAAAATCTAAAGTTAGAACCTTCGGGAAGCATAATCCCTCTAGACCAATTACTCTAGGAGTTCAAATCTGGGATTATGATTCTAACTTTACAATGTCCTGTTTCGAATACTCCAAAAAAGCCATGATCCCGATCTTGTCATTTTTCCAAATTTTACATCTTTTGGTGAAACAATTGAAAAAAATTTGAACTAAACTTTGTCAATAACTTTACATTAATATACTGAGTTTTGGTTTATCGATCTACTTATGAGTTCGGTTCAAACAATTTTTGATGATACAATCACAACCGATCACAAAGTTATCACAGAAGAGCTATCCAAAAAAATTCTAAAAAATTATGGCGTAAAGGTTCCACCATTTGCTCTTGTAAACTCTGCTGAAGATGCAGTAAAGGAGGCCAAAAAGATTGGATTTCCACTTGTGATGAAAGTAGTCTCACCACAAATCTTACACAAAACTGAGGTTGGTGGGGTTAAAGTTGGAATAGATAATTTCAATGATGTAAAAAAGACATTCAATGACATGTATGGCAGACTATCTAAAAAGAAAGGAATTGAAGTTAAAGGAATCCTTCTTGAAAAGATGGTTCCAAAAGGTGTTGAACTAATTGTTGGTCTTCAAAATGATTCTCAATTTGGTCCTGTAATTATGGTTGGACTGGGTGGCATCATGACCGAAGTGATGAAAGACGTCGCATTTAGAATGTTACCAATTACAACTACAGATGCAAAATCAATGATAAATGAACTCAAAGGATCAAAACTTCTCAAAGGATTCAGAGGAAGCGAGCCAATTGACCTTAACATGGTTTCAAAGATGCTGGTTCAAATTGGAAAGCTAGGAGTAGAAAATGCTGACCATTTCAATAGCATTGACTTTAACCCCGTAATTGTTTATCCAAAATCCTACTATGTAGTGGATGCAAAAATCATTCTTAATGATAAAGTAAAGAAAAATTCCATATCAAAAGCAAAACCCAATAAAGAACATATGGAGAAATTTTTCACTCCAAAAACCGTGGCACTAGTTGGAGCATCCTCAACTCCTGGTAAGATAGGAAACTCTATCTTAGACAGCCTTGTAAATTATGATTTCAAAGGCAAAGTCATACCAATTAATCCAAAAGCAGACAAAATCTTTGGGCAGAAATGTTATCCAACAGTTTCATCATTTCCTGGAAACATTGATCTTGTTGTAATATCAGTTGATCTTTCTATAACTGCACCTGTCTTAGAAGACTGTGCCAAAAAAGGCGTTCACAGTGTGGTAATTGTTTCAGGTGGTGGAAAAGAACTAGGTGGAGAAAGAGCAGCATACGAAGCTGAAATAAAGAGACTATCTGCTAAACACAAAATTAGAATTATTGGTCCAAACTGTATTGGAATGTTCAACGCTGCAAATCGTCTAGACTGCGCATTCCAAGGACAAGAAAGAATGATACGAGCAAAATTAGGTACTGTTGCATTTTTGTCACAAAGTGGAACAATGGGAATTAGCTTTTTGGAAAGTGCAGATTCATTTGGGTTATCAAAAATGGTTAGTTACGGAAACAGATCTGATGTTGATGAAGCAGATATGATTTGGTATCTTGCAAGCGATCCTCAAACCAAGGTAATTGTATTGTATGTTGAAGGGTTTGGTGATGGACGTAAATTCATCAATACTGCTAAAAAAGTAATGAAAGAAAAGAAGAAACCAGTAGTAATCTGGAAGAGCGGTAGATCTACACTTGGTGCAAAACAGGCAGCATCTCACACTGGCTCACTTGGTGGAGCTAATGCCATTATTATGGGTGCATTCAAACAAGCAGGAATTATTTCAGTTGATAGTTATCAAGAATTAGTTGCAGTATCAAAAGCACTTGCATGGCAACCAGCGGCTAAAGGAAACAGAGCTGGATTGTGTAGTAATGGTGCAGGACCAATGATTGGTGCAATTGATCAGTTTGAGAGATTAAATCTTTCACTTGCCAAAGTTTCTGAGAAGACAAAAAATAAAATGATAAAGCATTTCCCACCAACATACGTAATTGGTAATGGAAACCCAGCTGACGTAACAGGTGGTGCAACTGCAGATGACTATAGATTTACAATTCAAGCTCACATGGATGATCCAGGGGTTGACATTCTCATGCCATGGTTTGTTTTCGCAGATGATCCGCTTGAAGAAATAATAATCGATTATCTGGCAGCATTTTCAAAAAAGAGAATAAAACCAATTTTAGTTGGTGGTAATGGAGGCCCATACACTCAGAAGATTTCAAAACTCATTGAGGAAAAAGGTATTCCAGTTTATGATGACCTAAGAGACTGGTGTGCGGCAGCTTCGGCACTTTACCAATGGGGAAAACAGCTAAAAAAATAGATAACATTTAAGTCCAGCATAACTTGGCAAACTATCATGTCACTAGTTACCACATCTACTTCTGACGGCATTTGTACTGTCAAAATTAACAGACCTGACAAACTTAATGCCATGAACACTGATGTTGCAAAAGAATTAATCCAAACTTTTGAAGCACTTAACCATGATGATAACGTCAAAGTTATCATTTTGACGGGTGAAGGAGAAAAGGCATTTTCTGCTGGTGCAGATATTGAATACATGTCAAAAATCTCTGCAGACGAATCAGTTGAATATGCAAAAACTGGTCAACTTGTAACAGCTACAGTTGAGCTAGTACGACAACCAACAATTGCAGCCATCAATGGCTTTGCATTGGGTGGAGGTTGTGAGCTTGCAATGTCTTGTGATATTAGAATCGCCGCAGATACTGCAAGAATGGGTCAACCAGAAGTAACAATCGGTATTCCTCCTGGATGGGGTGGAACACAAAGATTGATGAGAATTGTGGGAATAGCAAAGGCAAAAGAACTTGTTTACACCGGTAAAGTGATCAAAGCAGATGAGGCAAAAGAGATTGGTCTTGTAAATAAAGTCGTTCCTCTTGCATCATTACAAGAAGAAGCTTTGAAGATGGCACAACAAATAGCTAAAAACTCTACCATGGGCGTTCAGATGTCTAAAGTTGCCATCAACAAGGGACGAAATGCAGACCTTGATACCGGTCTTGCAATAGAACTCCTTGCTTGGAGAAATTGCTTTACTCATCCTGACAGAGAAGAGCGAATGACTGCTTTTGTCAACAAGTCAAAAAAATAAACTACTCCCAATTTCCTCCTTATTTTCATTAAAGTTATGCAATTACAGATTCTGTTTTTGACTTTATAGTATGTCCTTTGATGTTGCAGATCCCTTCACCAACTCAAAGACGATTTTTTGCCTTCCAAAATTTACACCAAAACCCAAGGTTTGGAACGGTTTTTTCCAAAATTACTAGTCGGTCTTGTATGAAAAGCTTATTATAATTTGAAACGATTGTTAGGTATTATGGCAACTGAACAAACCCAAAAGTTGATAACTGTCACTGCAAAAGCCGCGGAGAAGATTGCCGAGTTTATGAAAGAAGAGGCTGACAATCCTGAATACCTTAGAGTATACGTTCAAGGTGGAGGGTGCTCAGGTCTCTCTTATGGAATGGGCTTTGAGAAAGCACCTGAAGAAGATGACTTGGTAATAGAAGAAAACGGAGTAAAAATAATTGTGGATAGTTACAGCATAGATCATCTAAAAAGTGCAAATATTGACTATATTGAAAGCCTAATGGGATCTGGATTTAAAATCAACAATCCAAACGTTACGAAATCCTGTTCATGTGGTCATTCTTTTAACACTGAATAAACTTGATCTTTATTTCTCATTTTTTGATTTCTCTAATGTATTTTAAAATTGTTTTCTAGATAATTTTTGAAGAATTCGGAAGATTTGGCTCTTTTTCTTGCGATACCCTCATATATTGAGAACCGAAAATAAAAATATGATAATTAAGGAGATGAAAAATTTATGCCACAATCAGGAATTGTCAAATATCACGTTAAACTTTCCTACGAAGTTGATGGGCTTGTTGAAAGAGCAGACATAATCGGAGCAATCTTCGGTCAAACAGAGGGACTGTTAGGCCCAGAGATGAATCTCAATGAGCTGCAACGAGTTTCTAAAGTTGGACGTATAGAAGTCGATGCAACATCCACCGCAAATACAACCAGCGGATCAGCTGTTATTCCAATGAGCACCGATATTGATACCTGTGCATTAATTGCGGCAGGAATTGAGAGCATTGACAAAGTCGGCCCATTTGATTGTAGTTTCAAATTGGATTCAATTGATGATGTAAGGGCAGCAAAGAAAGACGATATCGTAAGACGTGCTAAAGAAATCAAGCAACTCTGGGCTACTAAAACAGTCAGCGAAGGTGAAACAATGCTAAAGAATGTGCATGAAGGCGATTCTGGTAAACTGACCACCTATGGTCCATCCAAATTAACTTGCGGTTCTGGAGTGGTTGACTCACCATGGATAATTTTAGTGGAAGGGCGAGCAGATGTAATCAATCTTCTAAGAGCAGGCTATGATAACGCAGTTGCTATAGAAGGAGCAAAAATTGATGAATCAATCAAAGACCTGTGTAAAACCAAAGATAAGGTAGTTGCCTTCATAGACGGCGATAGAGCTGGAGGATTCATCTTAAAGGAACTCAAATCTGTAGTTGATCTTGATTACGAATTACAAGCAGACCATGACGTGGAAGTTGAAGAATTAACTCCACAAAGACTGGATGACATCCTAAAACCTATTAAAGAAGAGATTGAAAGCGGCGGACCAGCTTCAGCCACTCTCAAAAACGAAGACGATAAACCTATAGCTGATTTAGCTTCCAAAGTTTTTCCAGATTTAAACGAAACACTTGAAGCAGTAGCTTTGGACGCTGATCAAAAAGAGATCTTCAAAGTTCCAATAAGCGAACTAGTGAGCAAGCTATCAACTCAGACGGGAATCAAATATCTCCTTCTAGATGGCATTATCACTCAGAGACTTTTAGAAGGTGCAAGAAACGTTGGTATTGAATGCGTTATCGGTCATAGGGTTGCAAAATTATCAAACTTTGATGGCCTAACTCTAAAAACATTTGGAGAATTAGGTATCACATAGGGTTTCTAGATGATTGAACTAAAGATTCAACACATTCTAACTCTTACCCATCTTTTATCAAAAGGAGCAAAGCACAACTTTGTAACTATTACCACCTCATCGCTTGGAAGAAACATCAAAAAATCTCAGCAAGCGGCATCGAAGCACCTGCTTGAGCTAGAGAATAAAAATTATATTGAGAGAATAATTAGCGGAAGAAAAATCTCAGTCAAAATAACCCCAAAGGGATATTTAGAGATGGTAAAACTATCAAACGTACTGCAAAAAAACCTGACTTCATCTCCATCCCATGTCTTGTTGAAAGGAACTCTGGTTTCTGGATTGGGTGAGGGGGCATACTACATGTCCCTTCAGGGATATTCAAAGCAGTTCAAAACAAAGATTGGTTACATTCCATTTCCTGGAACATTTAATGTAAAACTAGGAAAAAAAGAATACACTGAGACCATAAGCCAATTTGAAGAAATGGATGGCATAACCATTGACGGCTATTCTGATGGAAAAAGAACCTATGGTTGGGTAAAATGCTTTAAGGCAAAATTAAACTCTACAATCGACTGCCAACTGATTAGATTAGAGAGGAGCCATCATGACACATCAATTATTGAGCTTATTTCAAAAAGTAATCTGCGAAAAACTGCAAAACTATCTGATAATTCCAAGGTTACAATTACCATTCCAATAAATGGAAAATAAATTAGATTCCGTGAATATCCTTGCCATATTTTTTTTCTATAGTAGAACTTGATACTTCCGGAATGGGAGATTGAAGTCTTGCAACTGTTACATCTAGATTTATCTTCCTGCAGCCTTCGGTGATGAACTTTTCTTGATGGATCTGATCATAGCCCAATGCAATAATTTGAGGCTGAATAAATTCAACTGTTTTGAAGATATCTCTTTCATGTCCAACTACACTCAAATCCACAACTGAAAGCGCATCGACTAGCATCTTTCTTTGATCCTGATTATGAAGGGGAAGACGCTTTTTCATTTTCTCAGCAGTCTTGTCAGTGGCAATTACTACGATTAGAACATCCCCAAGAGCTTTGGCTGCATTTAGCGTGTGAATATGTCCTGGATGAATAATGTCAAAAACCCCTCCAGCTAAAACAACCTTGAGGGAGCTACGTCCAAGCTCAGTCAGGGTTTTTCTATCTTCCTTTACAAGTTGATTTGATATGCACTTGTCAATCTTCGAATCTATTACCTCATCGATAATTTCCCCCTTTTCTTTGATTATTTCTAAAGGTGTCTTGTCGCTTACTGATGCCACATAAATTGATGATAAAATTAATTTTTCTATTGGTTTCAACTTTATTTCCTAGAATGGACTCTCTCTTTAATTCATCGATGCTTACATTTTTGGGTTGAAGCCCTTGGCTAATCTTAATGCATCCACTAAACCATCAGCGTATCCAATGCTAAGTATTGCAACCTCGTCTTGTCCGTTTTCTAGAAATTTTTCTGCATCCTGAACGTACAGCCTTGCATTTTCCAAAATAGTTTGAAACTCCTTTTGGCCTTTGTATTGTGGCTCTATTTCTGCAAGGGCAGTTCTAACCATTGGGACGTACTTTTTCATCATTTGTACTGAAATCCTTTTTGTTTTCTCGGAATTATCAAAGGGCTCATCAATACAGTTTCCTAGTTTTTTGAGAGCATCAGATTCTGTGAAGTGAAACCGTCCTGTAATTATCACCGTATGTGGCGGTTTTCCAAAATTCAATTTCTTCAGACTGGATATTTTTCCTGAGATTATTGACTGATCTTTGAATCCTATCCTTGAGGCAACAATTGCATAGGTTGAATAGTTTATGACGTTTCTTTTCTGACCTTTTTCAGTTTCAATTAATCCCAACAAAGCATCTTTTGGATCCAAGAAAAAATCCTTATCTTGATTGTACTCTAAAAGTAAAATCGTATGGTTTCCTTCTATGATGTTTTTGTAAATCACATAGTATGGGGTTGTAAGTGATTTCATCTCACTCATTATGGTGGCAATTCTTCCAACTTTGTAAAATTGAAGGCCACATTCTCCTATCATCGAAGTCAACGAAGACGATGCATGAATAGAATAGGTCTTTATCTTTTCCTGAATGGCACGAGTTCGCAACTCAATATGAGTTGTGGCAATGTACGGGTCTCCATAAGAAAGCAATACTACTTTTTTTCGTTTTGCTTTTTTCAAGATTTCATTCCCGTCTTCAACTAACCATCTTTTTACAGCTTTGAATTCACCCTTGGTCATTTTTTTTATCTTGACCAAATCTGATTTTCCAATGGGACTTGTAAACTGCTCTAGGTAAACGATGTCTGCTTTCGACAAAACTTCTAAAGCCTCATGCGGAATGGATTTTGCACCTGAGATTCCTAATCCAACAAACCAAAGCATTATTGCATCTTCATTTTTTTATCGTGAAGTCGTTTTAGATGTTGTAGAGTTTTCTTCAAAATTTCAATTCCTTTCAGATACTCATCAATTGAGACCTTCTCATCTACTGTGTGTGCCTCGTGCGGATCCCCTGGACCATAGGTCACAACTGGAATGTCCCACTGGTTTCCAATCACATTCATATCTCCTGTTCCAGTTTTTCGAATCAGAATGGGCCGAACGTGCTCAACTTCCATTACTCCAAGCGTAAATGCCCTTACAATTGGAGAGTTATGTGGCGCCTCAAATGGCTCTGTCTCATCCAATATTGAGTAAAATGCTTCTACCTCCCTGCGCTTAGAGATGTCTTTTACTAATATTGCAATTTTCTGCTCCACTGATTTACAGTTCATATCGACTGGAATTCTAATATCCATTGTTGCAACGCATTCTTTTGGGGTAACGTTGTGACTTATTCCACCAGCAATCTCCGTGATGGTTGCCGTAAGAAGCATTCCCTTGCTTTTTTCTTCTTGTCCTGTCTCTAGTTCTTTTTTGATTTCACTTGTAAATATTGCAGATTCCTCAATTGCATTTTTTGAAAGCCATGGTGCACTGGCATGGGCACTGTCCTCAACTGTTACTTTGAGACTAATTGCAAGTCTTCCTTTGTAGGCAATTGTTACATGTTTGATTCCGCTTGGTTCTCCAAACACAGCATAATCTATATCAAGTTCTCTTTTGACTAAATTTTTAATTCCAGTTGCGTTACCTTCCTCATCTACTGCACCAACAAAAATTATTGTGCCGTTATTATTTTGAACTGAAGCCGCTGCAAACAGCATGGCCATAAGAGGGGCCTTTGCATCTGATGCACCCCGCCCGTAAAGAAAGTCTCCTTCTGTTCTTACCTTGACTTTTCCTGGAACCACATCCATGTGACCACAGAGAAGAATCTTAGGAGATCCAGAACCTTTCTTTGCCAAAATGTTTCCAACCTCGTCAATGTGAATATCTTCAAATCCCAAGTCATCGCACTTGTCTGCGAGAAATTCTGCCATTGGTCTTTCACTAAGTGATGGCGTGTACATACGAAGTGCTTTTTCAAGCATCTTTACTGCAAATCTTGGTGTTACTGTAAATGTTGTGTCCAATTCTTATTTACCAGATTGCACTGCATAGTCTAGCATTAATGAAGGTATGTCAACATTGCAGACCCTGACGGTATTCTTGTATTCTGTGGTATTGTTAACTTCATGAACTACTAATCCTCTCTCATCGCTTTCCATCAAATCCACACCTACAATCTGACCTTGAACTGCATTTTTCGCCTTTATGCACATCTCCTCCATCTCCGGTGTGACCTTGCATGGCGTTGCAGTTCCACCAAGTGACATGTTTGTTTTCCAGTTGCCATCTCCAGAAGTTCTGTAAATTGCTGCAACGACCTTGTCCCCCACCATAATTGCCCTAATGTCTCTTGGAGGTCGCTTTACAAACTCTTCTAAATAATGAACTTGGTAAATGGGATACATTTTTTCTCGGCTTTCAATAATACCTTCAGCAGAATCTCTGTCGTTTAATTTTGAGATTAATCTTCCCCAGCTTCCTACTGTTGGTTTAATTACTTTGGGGTATCCCTGTTCGCCAAGAGCTTCTAGTGCAGAATCTTTGGAAAATGCAACAGTTGCATAAGGTGTCGGCACGCCATATTTTTTTAGCAACATATGTGTGAATAATTTATTTCCAGCAAAAATTCCAGTGTAAAGACAGTTTATCACATTTACTCCCAACCCTTCAAGTGCTGCCGTTGAGTGCAAATTCCTATAGTAGCTAACACATCTTTGAATTACTATACCAAATTCTTCTGGTTTTTTCTCTAAATCCAAAAATAATTTCTTACAGTCAACCATCTGTATGTTGATGTTCTTTTTTTTCCCAGCTTCTAGGAGGGCTTTTTCTTCCCATCTGATGGTGTCGTAAAGAATTGTTATATTGGGATTCACTGCCCCCAATCCTCACCAACCGTTTGGGCTGGCTTTAGATCGAAACCATCTGAACCTTTTGTTAACTCAAAACTTGCCCCGCATTCGGGACAGGTTACAATTTCTCCTTCTAAAGCATCGCTTGGTATGGAGATATCGGCATCACATTCATCACATTTTACCATTATTTTTCCTTGGGTTTTTCTCTTTTTTCGTCATTAATTATCTTTTTTTCAAGTCTATCTTCAAGTGGAAGTTCAATAAGGTCTCCCATTCTGAGATTCTTCAAGCCTTGTGCAACTAGCTTTGCAGATTCGTCGTTCTTTTCAAGACCTAAAACGGACATCAAATACGAGGCGCCAGTCTTTCCTGCAAGCTCTCCAAAAACAATCCTTCTTCTGTTACCCACTACTCTCGGTGGAATAGGCTCGTAAGCTGCGGGATTTCTCAGAATTGCTGCCAGGTGGGTTCCTGCCTTGTGCTTATATGCAGATGTTCCAACAATAGGTTTTGAATCATATGGTCTAATCGAAGTATATTCTTCAATTAGTCTTGACAAGTCTTGAAGCATATCTAATCTGAAGTCATTTGGTGATTTGTAGAGGTAAGTCAGTGCAACTGAAACTTCGGCAAGAGCTGGGATTCCAGTTCTTTCTCCTATTCCGTCAATTGTAGTGTGTATTTGATCCACTCCTGCATCGCATGCTGCAAATGCGTTTGCAAGGGCAAATCCAATATCGTTATGAACATGAGCATCAAGAGGGGTATCTACTGCTTCTCTTACTTTTTTAACAAAATTGTACATGCCGACTGGACGAAGTATTCCTACCGTATCTGGAACACTTATTCTGTCTACCCCAGCTTCTTCAATTGCCCTGCAAATCTTTAAGAGAAATTCTGGATCTGCTCTGCTTCCATCTTCTACCGTGAATCTAATTTTCAATCCATGGGACTTTGCATACTCTACTGTTCCAACTGCTCTCTCCATAGCCTGGTCTCTTGTTATGCGAAGTTTGTCCTTTAGGTGAATATCTGAAATGCCAAGGTAAGCTGCACACCACTTTGCATCACAGCTTAGTGAAACATCAATGTCTTCCTTGAGAGCTCGTCCGTGAGATACGATGTCTGCTTTTAACCCTTGTTTGATAATTGTCTTAACTGCCTCTTTGTGATCATCTGAAACAATTGGAGAAATTTCAATTTGGTCTACTCCAAAATAATCTAACATCCAAGCAATTTGGATTCTTTGCTTAACGGTAAATGAAACTCCTGGATGTTGCTCTCCTTCCCTTAGAGTACTATCTAGAACTCTAATCTTCTTTGGTTTTTTTCCATATACGTTGTACAAGTCTGCGTAGTAATTCGGATCTTTCATTACAGAAATCGTTGCTATATTTCGAGCATATAAACATAATCGTACTAGAATCGTTGAAAACTAACAAAGACGATCCTAATTTAGTAGGATTTTAAATTTTTGAACCGAATGTCGGTTTATACAATTTTTTTTAAAATTATTACAGTATTGGTGTCAATTACACCTGGAATTTTCCTAAGGGCATCAATACTGTTGTTAATCTCTGAAATGTTTGATGCACTGATAATTGTCGTAATGTCGTACTGCCCGGTGATCTCGTAAACATTTTTCACTCCTTCAATTTTTGCAAGTTTCACTGAAACCTTTGATGTATCTGTTGCCGAATCAACAGATACTAGAACTATTGCGCTGGTTACATTTTCTTCTCCAAGTTCCAAAGTAAATCTCTTGATGGCACCACTATCTACCAGATTTTTTACTCGTCTTCTAACTGCTGATTCCGACAGTTTGAGCTTTTTTCCAATGTCTACAAAAGATTCTCTAGAGTTTTCCTTTAGATAACCAATAATTTTCTCGTCTACTTTATCCTTGAACATTTCTTTTCTTCTCTTCTTCACTAAGTACACAATCTAAGCTTTGTAAAACTTTTGTTATATCTTCTTCAGATATTACTAAAGGCGGGAGAATCCTTAGGATGTTTCTTCCAGAGTAAAGCATCAAAACCCCGTCTTTAATTAAATTCATCAAGATATCTCGAACGTCAAACTTCAATTCTACTCCAATCATCAATCCTTTTCCTCTAATCTCTCTAATGATGTGGTGTTTCTCTTTTAATTTTTCAAGTCCTTCTCTGAAAATTTTTCCCATCTTTTCGGAATTTTTGACTAGCCCATCTTCAGTAAGGGCTTTTAGTGCAGCAGTTCCAGCAGCACATGATAGTGGATTTCCTCCAAATGTCGAAGAGTGTTCACCTTTGCCGATTAATGCTAAAATGTCCGCTCTTACCAAGGTAGCTCCCATCGGAACACCTCCTGCAATTCCTTTTGCCAGACACATGATATCAGGTACAGTATTCCAATGCTCACATGCCCATAATCGTCCTGTTCTTCCTAATCCTGTTTGTATTTCGTCAAAAATTAGAAGAATTCCTTTCTCATCGCAGAGCTTCCGCACATCTTGCAAGAAACCATCTGGTGCTACAATAACTCCGCTTTCACCTTGAATTGGTTCTAAAATTACAAATGCAGTATCATCATCAATAACTGAACGAAGAGATTCAATGTCTCCAAAGGATGCAAAAGAAACTTTTTCTACTAGCGGCTGAAAAGCCTTTCTGTATTTGGGATTAAATGTTATGGATAAGGCTCCAAAAGATTTTCCATGGTATGATCCCTTCATTGCAATCATTCCTTTTTTACCTGTGAACTTTCTTGCAAACTTTATTGCAGCCTCTACTGCTTCAGCCCCACTGTTGTTTAGATGAACCTGGGTTAGATTTTTTGGCGCAAGTCCAATTAATGTTTTAAGAAACTCTTCTCTAGTTTTGTTGTAAAATGAGCTATGAACTGTGATAATTTTATCAACTTGCTCTTTGATTGCTTTTACAACTCGCTCGTTTTGATGACCTAGGAGAGCGACTCCGTAACCTCCCGTGCAGTCTATGTACTCTTTTCCATCAACATCCCATACATGAGATCCTTTTCCCTTTTCGATTGTAACTGGAAACCTCTGATACAAATTCCCCATGAATTGATCTTCACTCATGTTGAATCACCGTGCAGTTGTCGTGGGCTAATGCAGAGGATATGGGATTTTCTTTTTGTCCATTTGCAATTAATGCCTCCTTTACCCCCATATCTAGAGCTTCAGTGGATGCAAGAATTTTCTTCTCCATGCCAGGACCTATCTTTGGTCTAATCTCTTTCGCTTCTGCAAGTGTCAGTTTAGTTACAAGTTTGTCATCCATCAAAAGACCATCGACATTTGTGATAAAGAGAACCTTGTCTGATCCAACTTTTCCAGCAATATATGCTGCTGCTCGGTCTCCATCAACATTGAGAAACTCTGATTCCTCGCTAATTGCAATGGGAGAAATTACTGGAGTCAAGCCTTGCTCAAGCAGGTTTTTGATTAAACTCGAGTTAATTTCTCTTATTTTTCCTGTATATCCACCATCAATTGCCTGTTTTCGGCCCTTTTCATTTATTATTATTAATTTCTTTTTTCTATCAGCTTGGATTAACCTTGCATCAACCCCGGAAAGACCAATTGCATTAATCCCATTTTTTTGAAGCATCATCACAATTGTCTTGTTAACTCTTCCTGCCATCACCATTGTGAAAATCTCTGCAGTTTCTTTATCTGTGTATCTACTTTTTATTCCGCTAGGCGATGTCACAAACTTTGGTTCTTTTCCAAGTTGCTCACAAACTTTGGTAACTTCTTTTCCCCCACCGTGAACCAGAATAACTCCTACTGATTCTACAAATTTTTTGATATCCAAAATAGTTGATGGATGTAAATTATCTACTACACTTCCACCGATTTTGATAGTGATCATTTCTATACCGGAGTCAATGGTGTGTATCTCAAGCCGTCCATTTCATCAAATCCACACATTATATTCATGTTTTGAATTGCAGAACCTGCAGCTCCTTTCATCAAGTTATCTGAAGCTGAAAGAGCAATCAATCTATTATTGTCCTCATCTATATCAAACCCAATATCACAAAAGTTTGAACCAACTAGGAATTTTGGATCTGGGAATTTGTATAATCCTTTTTTGTCTCGAATTAATCGAATAAATTTTTCTTCACCATAAGCTTGACGATAAAGTTTCCACACTTCTTTTTCTTCCAATTTTTTTTTCATGAAGGTATGATTGGTACACAAAATTCCTCGAACCACATCTACTGCATGTGGACTCATTGAAACATGAATCTTCCTTCCAGCAATTTCGCTTAGCTCTTGTTCAATCTCTCCTGTATGTCTATGCTTTGCTGGTTTGTATGGTCGAATAACTCCTGCTCGCATTGCATGTGCAGTTCCAGAGCCTGAGCCTGCACCTGATGAACCAATCTTAGAATCAACTATAATGTGGTCTGTGTCAATTAGATCATTTCGAATTAAAGGTGCTAGTGCTAGTATCGATGTTACTGCCATGCACCCAGGGCAGGAAACAAGCTGTGCTTTTTTAATTTCCTCTCTGTGTAATTCTGGAATACCAAAAACAGATTTTTTCAAATAATCTGGGTGTGGGTGGCTCCACCCATACCATTTGTCATAGTCCTCAGGTGCATGTAGCCTATAGTCTGCACTCAAATCAATAATTTTGATTCCTCTATCGTAGAGATCTTTGACAATTTCAGTTGCTGTTCCATGTGGAACTGCAGTGAAGACCAAGTCACACTTGTCTGATATTCTATCATAATTTAATTCAGTGAAAGTAAGTTCGGTAAATCCCTTCAAACTTGGCTGAACTCTGTGAAGGTACTCGCCTACATGCTGCCTTGAGGTAACCATGCTGATTTCAACATCAGGATGGTTTACAAGTAAACGTATGGTTTCTCCCCCTACGTATCCTGATGCTCCAACTACCGCCACTTTCATGATAAAACCCCTCGCAATGGAGTATAATTTATTTCCTAATGCAAGTCAGTGCATATTCCACCATGGCTTTTGGGATATTTCTCTTGGCAACTCTTGCTAATCCTTTAAACTCTACAGTGTTGTTAACCTCGTGAACTACAAGTCCCTTCTTTTCGTCTTCCATCATGTCGATTCCTAAAATTCCGCCGCCCATTGCCTTTGATGCTTTTACTGCAATATCCTCCATCTCTTTGGTGATCTCGCAGAGCTCCGGATCTGCTCCAAGTGCAATGTTTGTCTTAAAGCCATCAGAAGATTTTCTATACATTGCAGCTATTGGCTCATCCCCCACAGTTATCACTCGAATATCACGTGGCGGTCTTTGGATTAGTTCCTGGAGGTAGTATATTCTATCATGTGGGCCATCATTAATATCTCGAATCTCCATTATTGCTTCTGCAGTATCTTTGTCCCTGAGCGGCATCACTCCTCTTCCCCAACTACCAATAATTGGTTTGATTACAAGTGGATATCCAACTTTTTCTAAATTCTCAAATGCGCTTTCACTTGAAAATGAAAAGTATGTCTTTGGTGTTGGAATGTTATGTTTTTTCAAACATAATGTCATTATCATCTTGTTTCCGCAGATACTTGCGACATCGTAGGTGTTAATGATTGAAACATCCATAAATTCAAGACTTGCCGTGAAGTGCAGTCCTCTAAAATAACTTACACATCTTTCTAAAACAACATCTCCAAGATCATAATCATCTTTTTTGCTGTCAGTGTTAATTTGTGTGATCTTGGCATCTAACATCGATGTATCGCATCCAAGATCTAACGCTTCTTTTTGTAGCATCTTCTCTTCTGACCTTAGACGGTCAAAGACGATACATACCTTTGACATTACTCTCCCCAGTCTTCGCCTACACTTTCCGCTTGTTTTAGCACAAGATTTGATCCGTCTTTACTGGCTATTTCAAAGTCTGCACCACAATCAGGACAGGAGACGATTTCTCCAACTGAGGCATCGTCTAGAATTTTTAGAGTTGCATCACATTCTGAGCAGTTCATGTTTTTTTTGACCACTTCCTTTGTAATTTATTAGCTTCTGTTGACTGCAATCCCCACAATTCCACAAATCCTTTGGCCATTCTCTGATCAAACGTTGACCCTATACCATACGTTGCCATCTCATAGCTATAAATGGACTGAAGAGATTTTCGTCCAACCACCCTAAGGTTTCCTTTGAACAGCTTTAACCGTACAGTTCCAGAGACGGTTCTTTGTGAGGATTCTATAAAGCCATCGAGGTTCTTCTTGAGAGGGTCCTGCCAGAGTCCTGAATATACAAGATATGCCCACTCATCATCGATTAGTGACTTGAATTTGTTTTGGTGCTTTGTGTGGACCATCTTTTCCAAGTCCTGATGTGCTTCAATAAGACAGGTAGCAGCTGGTGTCTCGTAGACTTCGCGAGATTTGATTCCCACAACCCTATCTTCGATGTGGTCTACAATTCCAACACCTGAAGCTCCTGCTTTTTTGTTGATGTATTCAATTAGTTTTAGAGCATCTAATTTTTTTCCATCAACTTCAACTGGAACTCCCTTTTCAAATATAATTTCCAAGTAAGTTGGGGTATCTGGTAAGTTTTTTGTTTTAACCCAGATGAATACATCATCAGGTGGTTCATTGTATGGATCTTCTAGTACGCCGCCTTCAATTGCACGCCCCCACAAGTTTTG